>Ga0137418_10000113_pt1 | contig 58966 bp, 50 predicted proteins | sample CZODoug3_1_2_16f_FD_122242 | JGI IMG/M metagenome (GOLD analysis project Ga0137418, IMG submission 122242) | Vadose zone soil fungal communities from Angelo Coast Range Reserve, California, USA - CZODoug3_1_2_16fungal (Hybrid Assembly) | ecosystem: Environmental > Terrestrial > Soil > Vadose...
ACGCGGATGTCGTCCACCATCGCGAGCATCATCTTGCGCAGGTTCTCAGCCTGCTGCTCTTCCCGGGTGGCGAAATCGATCTTGCTGATCTTGGTGACACCCTCGACGATATGGGCCACCTGCTCGCCGAACTCTTTGCCGATGTCGACGATCGTGAGAGAAGTGTCTTCGACCGAATCGTGGAGTAGGCCGGCTGCTACTGCAACCGGGTCCATCTTCATCTCGGCCAGCACAAGGGCGACTTCGAGGGGATGGACGAGATAGGGCTCGCCCGAGGCGCGGCTTTGGCCAGAGTGCACCTTCAGCGAGTAATCGTAGGCCTTCTTGATGATTTCCAGATCGTCGGCCGGGCGGTTGGCCTGCATCCTCTTCATCAGGTCACGGAACCTGGTGACAGTGAGGACATTGGTCGCGATCTGTTGGCGCAGCGTCGCCATGCCGGATTATAGCCTGTGGGAAACCGGGGTAGGTGATTACTGCAGCGTGATACCGATGGCCTTAGTCCCTTCCCGCGATTATAACGTCGGGTGCCAGATCGCGATCGCTTTGAGATTCCGGGAAATGGGATCAGCCGTCCGGTTCCTCTGCTACATTTAGGTCGCCATGGCCGCCCTTGCTTCCTCTCGCATTCTGGTGACTGGCGTCTCCGGTCCAATCGGGGACGCGTTGTTGCCTTCCCTGAAAGCTTGTGGGTTCCAGGTGATACGCCTCGTACGCGGGCCGACGTCGGGCGCAGACCAGATCGGTTGGGATCCAGCAAAGCCCTTGGCGCCGGAATCGATCTCCGGGTTCGACTCGGTGATCCATCTGGCGGGAGAGAGCGTGGTGGGACGGTGGACGGTCAGCAAGAAGGCGAAAATCCGCGACAGCCGCGTTCTCGGCACGCGTAACCTGGCCCAGTCGCTGGCCAAGGCCAAGGACCGGCCGCGAGTGCTGATTACGGCTTCTGCGATCGGCTACTACGGGGATCGCGCTGACGAAGTGTTGCGCGAGCAGAGCATCTTCGGCACGGGCTTTCTCGCGGAAGTCTGTCGCGAATGGGAAGCCGCCAATCAACCCGCCGCCAGTGCCGGCATCCGTACTGTGCAGATTCGCATCGGCGTCGTGCTCAGCGCCACCGGCGGAGCCCTCCAGAAAATGCTGCCCGCGTTCCGCCTGGGTTTGGGCGGAAACATCGGCTCCGGCCGTCAGTGGATGAGTTGGATCCATGTGCAGGATCTGGTGGCCGCCGTTCACCACATCCTGAACAGTGACCTGTCGCAGGGACCGGTGAACATGGTGGCCCCGAAACCCGTCACCAATGCCGAGTTCACCAAGACGCTGGCTTCGGTTTTGTCTCGGCCAGCGGTCTTTCCGGTCCCGGCGTTCGTCGCCAAACTGGCATTCGGTCAGATGGCCCAAGAAGTCCTGCTCGCGGGCCAACGCGTGGAACCCACGAAACTAATTGCCAGCGGATACCCGTTCCACTACTCAGACCTGCGGAAGGCTCTGGAAGCGGTTCTCAAACCGTAAGCAGGGTCAGTTGTAGTTCGACGGGTTCGACGGTGACGAGTTGTCGTCCGGCTCTTGCATTTCCTTCTCAAGCCGATCGAGCAGCTCCGGCCGCGTGCCGCCGCGGAGTTCCCGCTGGAGCTCTTCCAGGGCGAGCGCGACGATATGGTAATGGTGGGCGGCGGCGAATCTGGGATCCTTGGTTACGTCCAGCCAAACCTGGTGCATCAACCCTATATCCTGCGGGCGCATGCGGGGTGTGTGCGGGCCCAGCAAGTACTCATGGGAGGTGCCGTCGGGGTCATAGACCACCAGAGTCAAACGGGGGCGGGGTTCGGGCAGCCGCTCCCAGGCATCGCCCGTCAGTTTTCCCTGTTCGTCTGCGGTTAGCTTGTTGGAGCGGCCGCACACAATGCGGCTCGAATCGAGTCGCTGCGCCGTCACCATGATGGCATCAAAGACATCGGTTCCGGGGACGACCAGCAACGATACCGGCTTGCCCTCCTTTTCCGCCACTGCGACCACGGCGGTGAATAATTCCTGCTCGTAGTGGTCAAAGATCTGGCTGGCTTCGAAAACGCTGCTCCCGCTGAAGCTGTGCTCGCGGTGGTAGAGCCGCGCGCTCATCACGACAACATCCTGCTTGGCGGTGTCGGTCTGAGCCAGCACGGTGCGCAGGTAATGAAGATTGCGCGGGTCGCGCACCGCCACCAGGAGATTCCCCGGCCGGACGCCCATGGCTCCACTGCCCAGTTCCTGATTGCCGTACACCCGGAACTGGTCTAACTGCTCCGGCTTTCCGTGCCGCTCCTTCGCCACCTGCCGCTCGGAAACCGTGAAGATCAGGAAGAACGCCGCACTGAAGATCACGCCGGCGATGGTGGCTTCATACTTGGTAAACAGATTGACCACCGCCGTGAGGAGCAGCACCACTGAAATCGCCGCCAGGCCCAGCGGGATCTCTGTTTTACCAATGTGCAGATTTCCCGGCACCTTCCATTCCCGATTGCCCGGTTCTGTGAAACGCAGCACCAGCACCGCCAGGGACTTCATGGCGAAGCTCCAGATCACGCCGAACGCGTAGAGACCCGCCAGTTTGTAGACATCGCCCCCGCTGGCAATGATCGTGAACAGCTGCATGCCGACGATCAGATTGATGATCCGGAAGGTCGTTCCGTATTTGTGTTGCGGCTTCTGAAACCACTCCGTGAGAACGCCATCTTCGGCAACCCGGTTCAGCACTCCGTTGGCGCCCACGATGGATGTGTTCTGCGCACCCGCCAAAATGAGCACCCCGACCAGCACGACGAACGCATGGAAGACCAACTTGAGGGGTAACGGACCCACCAGGTACATTGCGATGCCGCCGATCAGGTTGGCGAAGAAGGCCGGGCGGACGCTGTCGGGGATGATCATTACCGCAAAAAACGAAACCAGCGAGGTGAAGAACAGGCTGTAGACGAAGATCACCAGCCCGGTCCTCTCCAGATTCTTCAGCTTGGGATGCTCGATCTCGCGATTTACCTGGGCCAGCGTCTCCTCGCCGCTCATCGCGAGCACCGAGTGCCCGAATCCTACGAAGGCGATCACCAGGGTCAGATGGCTGAACCACGTCCCGTTGAGCCAGCCGAGCGATTCTTGGTTGAGCGGGACCACGCCCGGATGCAGCGGATTGGGCGGCAGGTGAATGCCGATCTTGAAAACCGTGATTGTGCACCAGATCAGGAGCGTCACGACCATCACGGTGGTGATGATCATGATCTGCATGGCCTTCTCGCTCGACTCGTGGATTCCCTGGATGTTTTTCCACCAGAAGTACACCGCCACCAGCAGCGCGAAGGCGGCGGAGAAATGGTTGTCGCTGAAGCTGAGGGGATGGTGCAGGTACTGCCCGATGTCCTTCGTGAAGCCCGCCAGATACTGGCCGGCCGACACGGCGCTGATGGGGCCCGTCAATACGTAATCGAACAGCAGCGCTGACACCGAGAATTTGGCCAGCGTGCCCCCCATGGCTTCCTTCACCACGCGGTACACTCCCCCGCGCACGAACATGCCGCTCGACTCGATGTAGAGGGCGCGCACGCAGTAGCTGAACAGCATGACGGCGAGGATGAACCAGGGAGCGCTTTTGCCGATGACCTTCTCGGTGTCACCGCCAACGTAATAGGCGGAGGAAGCCAGGTCGGCAAGGACGATCGCGGCCGCCCGCCAGAAGGAGATGAAGGTCAGCATCACCGTAGTGGCGACGAAGACCTTAACGGCGGGTCGTTTGGAACTTTCCAGAAATGTGGACATGCCAGGCTGAGCCCACAGGAGGGCACAGAGAAACCTAAAAAAGATAGCACAGGGGGGCCGCGCCAGACCCAGCCAGGACGCCTAAGTTACAGTTTTGATTGGTCGGATCTCTTTTTCGCATCCCCATTTTGGGGAGCCAGATAGGTTTTTGTCACCCGTTCATGCCAGCAAAGGGAATCTTCATCCAGAAACTGCCACGCGTAGCCCATGCCCAGTGAGATCCCCGACAACACGCTCCCGAGCACTCGCCCCTGGCGTAGACGTCGGTTGGTTGCGCTCCCATCAAAGCGCTGCAGTCGCAGCTTCATCGCGCGCAAACCGAGGGTGGTTCCCGAATAGACGACCAGCAAATACTGATACGCCACCCAAAAAAAACTCAACAGGCCGACGGCCAGGCCCAGCCTCTGCGGAACCTTCGGCCGAGCGCCTGCCATCTGAGCGCAGATAGCTCCAAATAGTCCGCTGGCCAGCAGCACGATCAGGACATCGATCGCCACCGCAAGCAGGCGCCGCTCGAAGGGCGCTGACTCGAGTGGCATGTCGATTCCAGGACGCCGTTCCGGGTCCTTCTTTTGCTCCTGCTCGATCGTGATCCCACCCAGGGCCGGAGGTGGCGGCACGACTTCGGGGGCTTCCAAAATGCGCGGGCGGTCGATCACCGGTTCTGCCAGTTCGCTCAATGGAACGGGAGGTGCGTAGCTTCCCCTGGGGAATTCGATGATCTTGGCGGTCGTTTCCCTCGCCCGGGTTGCGGGGGCCGGCTGGCAGACCAGCTCGGCGGTTCGGAATTCCGGGGTGACCACCGGGTCTGGATCGGGCGCCGCTTCCACACGGTCCCTCACGATTCGATCACGCGTGGCCAGGACAGGCCCTTCGCTGGTCCGGGTGGAAGCCGGCCAGGCTGTTTCGGGCGTCTCAAACTTCAGCCGGAGCGAAGGATATCTCGGGACGCGAGGGCGTCTGCGTGCGCGATACCGATCGAGGCGCTCCGACAGTTCTTCGCGCCAGGACAAGCCGTCCTCGTGACGGAGAACCGACGGCAGCCCAAGCGCGTGCTCCGGTTCGGGTGCGACCACGGATTCTCCCACCGATGGTCTCGTCGGGGAGGCCGTTCGAGCATCCGCTGTGCAGTCGGTTTCGCTCCGATCGGGTCTGGCTGTCTGTTCCACGCGCCCGCGCACGTGGTCTTTCCGATCCACAACAAATCTTGGTCGCGAAGATCCCGCAGCGCGCTCCAGGCTTGTCGCAAACTGCTGCTCGCCCCTATCCCGAGCCTCGCGCTCGATCGGGAAGGCATCCGCACGCGCACAAGCGTGCTCGCCATCTGATGGGACGTGAGACCGGGACCCGAAAAGCGCGGCCCGGCGATCGTCAGGCACACAACCACAGAGGTCGCCGCACAGCGAACAAGGCATCGATGGATCTTGCGAGAACGCCAGGGCCAGAGCAAGCGGCCAAACGCGGAGCAACCACCGGAAGCTTCTTCTGGTTCAGCGCTTTGCCTCGCGGGCCAGCGCCGTGCTAAGGTCACGGTGTCCCCGAAATTACCACCAACCCTGGGGTCTCCGTGCGTTTCCGATGATCTCCCGCACACGATTCCTTATCACGGCGGCCTTGATTTGTCATCTCCTTCTCGCCCCCCGCTTAGTTACCAGCCAGTTGCTTTCTGCCCCGAATCGGGACCGAACCAGCAATCAAACGCCTTCCGGTCCCGCCCTTCCCGCCCCGGTGCAACGCGAAGAAGAGGTCCGGATTCAAGCCACGGAACAGGAGAAAGTCGGCCCCATGTACAAGCTGCGCGGGCACGTCGACATCCGCTACGGCTCGTACTCCTTATATGCAGACGAGATCACCTACAACTCCGACACGGGCGAAGCCACTGCAGAAGGCCACATGGTGCTGGAGGGGGGTCCGACCGATGAGCACATTGAGGCCAGCCATGGCACGTACAACCTGCGCACCCAGAGCGGCAAGTTCTACAACGTCATCGGCACCATTGGAGTTCAGGCCAAAAACGGCCGCACCATCCTGACTTCCTCGAGTCCCTTCGCGTTTGCCGGCAAGACCGTGGAAAAGACGGGCCCGGATCATTTTGTGGTCGTCGATGGTTCCGTCACGACCTGCCAGCTGCCCCACCCCAAGTGGACCTTCAATGCACATAAGGCGGTGGTCGATGTCGGAGGCAACGCCCAGGTCTACCGCAGCAGTTTCCGGATCCGCGATATTCCGGTTTTCTATTTTCCCTACGCCGCATTCCCGGCGGAGCGGTTGGCGCGCAAGTCCGGTTTTCTGATACCGAGCATGGGCCGGTCCTCCACCAAGGGCACCATCGTCGGGGAATCGCTTTACTGGGCTATCAACCGCAGCTTCGACGCGACGGCCGGGGCAGAGTACTACTCACAACGCGGATGGGCGGAGCGGGGAGAGTTTCGCGCCCGCCCCAGTGACACCGCGTATGTGGATCTCACCTATTTCGGCGTGATCGACCGCAAAAACCAGGGTGGAGAGGATGTCCATCTGAGCGGGGAAGGGCGATTTCTTCACAGTTTTCGCTCGGTGGCGAACATCGACTACCTCAGTTCGTTTGTCTTTCGGCTCGCCTTCAGCGAGACCTTCACGCAAGCCGTGAACTCGGAAGTGAAATCCCAGGCGTTCCTCTCGAACACGACGCGCGGCTTTTCCTACAACGGGCTGGTCGAGCGCTACCAGAACTTTGAGAGCTCGCAGAAGGGCGACGTCATCACCATCCTGCACGCACCCAGCTTCGAAGTGTCCAGCGTGGATCGCAAGCTGGTGCACACCCCTCTGTATTGGTCCCTGGATGCGGCCGCGGAGGGTCTCTCCCGCAGTGAACCTGGCTTCCGCACTGGTAATCTTCTGGGGCGCTTCGATTTGAATCCAGTCCTCTCGCTCCCCCTCTCCCTGAGGGGGTGGTCCTTTCGGCCGGAGTTGTCCCTTCGCAATACCCTCTACACCCAACAACTCATGCCGGGAGGTACCGTCGGCGCAGCCACCAGCAATGCGGTCAACCGCAAGGCGCTCGAAGGCTCGGTCGAGATGCGCCCCCCGTCCCTTGCGCGCGTGTTTGAGCGCGCAATTCTGGGGCGCAAGTGGAAGCACGTCATCGAGCCTCGTGCGACCTATCGCTACGTAACCGGGGTGAACAACTTCGCCAGCATTTTGCGTTTTGATGCGCGCGACCTTCTCAGCAACACCCACGAGGTCGAGTACGGCGTCATTCACCGCCTCTACGCCAAGCGCACTTCGGATCAGCCGGAGGACTGCGGCAGCGCGGGTATGTCTTCCCTGCGCATCGGTGCCCCCGTTGAGCAAGGTGTGCCCTGGGAGCGCACCTACGCCCTGGAGAGCCCGGACTGCCAGGCGGGGCCCGAAGCACGCGAGGTCGCCACCTGGGAGTTGGCGCAGAAATATTTCCTGGATCCGGATTTCGGCGGCGCACTCGTGAACGGGCGCCGCAACGTGCTCACCACCACCGCCGATTTTTCGGGGATTGCTTTTCTCACCGAACCTCGGCATCTCTCCCCGTTGATCTCACGATTGCGCGTGCGAACCAGTTCCCGTACCGACGCCGAGTGGGACATCGACTACGACTTCAAAGAGCACCGCATCAACGCCAGCACCGCATTGTTGAACTACCATGTGGGAGAATTCACCCTGGGCGGTGGGGACGCCTTCGCGCAAGCGCTTCCGGGGATCTCGAATTCGTCCGTCGCGCAGCAGGATTTCAATCAGTTCCGCGTGCTCCTGGGCTACGGCCATCCGAATAAACGCGGGTTCAGCGGCGCTACCGCCTTCGGGCTTGACGCCAACCTCGGCTTCCTGCAATACGCGACCGCGCAGACCACCTACAACTGGGATTGCTGCGGCGTGAGTGTCGAGTATCGCCGCTTCGCGCTGGGCTCGGTGCGCAACGAGAACCAATTTCGCTTCAGCTTCAATCTGGCCAACGTCGGATCCTTCGGCAATCTGCGTAAGCAGGAGCGGCTGTATTAGCCGGTGGGCATACCCAGAGCATGCCAGGAAAGCGCCTTCCGTATTACCATATCCCTCATGACGATTGCCCCCGATCTCGCCTCCAAGCAGGCTGGCCTGGCTGCCTCCCTGCGCTCCCGGGGGCGGATGCTGGTGGCCTATTCCGGCGGGGTTGATTCCGCTTATCTGGCTTGGATCGCGCACCAGACGCTCGGACAGAAAATGCTCGCCGTCATCGCCGATTCTCCAAGCATCGCGCGCACCCAGCTTGCGGACGCGGTTGCATTTGCTCGTGAGCAGAGCATCCCCCTCGAAGTCGTCGCGACCGACGAGCTCGACCGGCCGGAGTACATCCGCAACGATGCTCTCCGCTGCTTCCACTGCAAAGACGAGTTGTTCACTGTGCTGGAGGCCTTCCGCGAGAAGCACGGCTTCGACTCGATCGCGTACGGAGTGAACCGAGACGACCAAGCCGACTTCCGGCCCGGCCAGCAGGCAGCCCAAGAGCACCATGTCTTGGCACCCTTGCTTGCAGCCGGCTTGAACAAGCAGGACATCCGGGAGCTTGCCGAGGCGGCTGGCTTGCGAGTCTGGGACAAGCCGGCCTCGGCCTGTCTTTCGTCTCGCATCGAGTACGGTCGTCCGGTGACCCGGGAGGCGCTCTCCGTGGTCGAAAAGGGGGAGGATGCCCTGCGTGCACTCGGATTCCGCCAGTTCCGGGTTCGCCACCATGGCGACATCGTGCGCATCGAAGTGGCCAAAGACGAACTGCCCCGCGCCCTGGATCCCGGCATGGCGGCTGAATTCACCCGGCTGTTCAAGGCCCTGGGGTTCAAGTTCGTTACGCTCGACCTGGAAGGCTTTCGTTCTGGGTCCATGAATGCCCTGCTACCCGCCGAGGACCTGCTGCGAACCCGCTGAATTCTGTCCTGGACCGGGCGGGCGTTTTCGAACGGGGCCCAACCGCGTGTGAGATAATTTCGGGTCAGCCCTGATGCCAAGGCGGTTCTTAGTGACGCTGCTCCATCGTTCGTTTCTGGTTCTCCTGCTCATTTGCCTAGGCTGTTCGGCGCAGTCTACCCCCTCCGACACCGCGAAGGCGATCGAGCGTCAGGTGCGTTCTTACTACCACCTGCCGCCCGAAGTCCAAGTGACGATCGGTCCCCTGAAACCGAGCGATTTCCCGAATTACGATGCGGTGAAGCTCTCCTTTGTCAAGGGAGCCAAAAAGGACGACTACGACTTCCTGCTCTCCAAGGACGGCAAGACCCTCATCCGGCTGACCAAGCTGGATCTGTCCAAGGATCCCAACGCCGAGATTATGAAGAAGGTCGACCTCAAGGGCCGTCCCACGCGCGGGAACAAGGACGCCAAGGTGGTGGTCATCAACTACGATGACTTTCAATGTCCCTTCTGCTCTCGCATGCATTCGACACTGTTCCCCGAGATCCTGAAGGAATACGGCGACCGGATTTTGTTCATCTACAAGGACTATCCGCTGGCGGAGATCCATCCCTGGGCAACGCATGCGGCCGTGGATGCCAATTGCCTGGCCGCGCAGAACAATGACGCCTATTGGGACCTTGCCGACTACCTCCACGCCAACCAGCACGTGGTGAACGCCGCGCGCGGGTCTGAGGCGCAGTTTGATGCCGTTGACCGGGCCACGCTGCTCGCAGGTCAGCAGCACAATCTTGACGTGGTAAAGCTGCACGCCTGCATCAAGGCGCAGAATGAGGACGCCGTGAAGGCTTCCCTGCATGAGGGAGACTCCATTGGCGTGAGCGCCACGCCGACGCTGTTCATCAACGGTGAAGAGGTGGACGGTGCGCTTCCCATCGGTGAACTGCGCGCCGCACTGGACCGCGCGCTGACCCTGGCAGGCGTGCCACCCGGCCACGCGGAGTCCTCGCCACCTCCGGTGGGAGCGAATTCACCAGCCAAATGACACTCGATTCTTCTTTCTGCTGATCCACCATGAGGGGGATGTTCGCTTGAAACTCAACTCGATGCGATGCCGCTGTGCGCTGGCGTTGTTCGCCTTGTCCGCCTTGTCTTTCTTGACAGCCTGCCAGTCCAAGCAGGGAGGCGCCGACGTGGTGGCCACGGTGGACGGAAGGAAGATTTTCCGCGCCGACGTCGAGAAGTACTACCAGAACCAGACCGCTGGGACAGACCAGCAGCCGGTGGGCGAACAGGCAACCAGCTTGCGCTTGAGCATCCTGCGCCAGTTGATTGACGACGAGATCCTCATGCGCCGCGCCGAGAAGCTTGGCCTGCTCGCTACCGACGAAGAAGTCGACCGTAAGTTGAATGAGATCAAGTCGCCTTATAGCCCGGAACAGTTCGGCCAGAAGCTGAAAGAAAAGAAAATCACGGCGGATGATTTCAAGCGCGACCTGCGCCGTTCGCTCACCGTCGAGAAAGTGATGAACAAGGAGGTCACCTCCAAGATCAACGTCTCTGACCAGGACGTGAACGACTATTACAATGCGCACCGGGGAGAGTTCAACCTCATCGAAGCGCAGTATCACCTGGCCCAGATCTTCGTGACGCCGCAATCCAACCCGCAAGTTCACAACCTGAAGAACGACAAAGCTCAAAACGAAGCCGACGCCCGCAAGAAGATCCAGATGCTTTCCAACCGGCTTGACAGCGGGGACGACTTCGCCACCCTCGCGATGAACTACTCGGAGGACACGGAGACCTCCGGCAACGGCGGCGACCTGGGCTTCACGCCCGAGTCTTCGTTGCAGCGCACCGATCCCGCGACGCGAGAGACGGTGATGAAGCTCAAACCCGGACAGTACAGCACGATTATCACGGTTCAGGACCCCGCGAGCAAACGGCTGGTGGCCTTCCGGATCGTGAAACTGCTTGCCAAGGAGCCTTCAGGACAGCGCGAATTCGGCGATCCGCGCGTGAAACAGGCAATCCGGTCCCAGCTCATGGACCGCCGGGAACAACTCCTGAAAGCTGCTTACTATGAAGTCTTGCGCGACTCTGCCAAGGTGCAGAACCACTACGCGGACGAGATTCTTAAGAATGCCGGGACGGCGAAATAGGGGGTTTGGGCCTCGCTGTCGCAGCCCGCGCTGGGACGTTACTCCACGACCGCCAGCACATCGCCGGAGTTCACATTGGCACCCTCGGCGACCACCAGCTTGCGCACCACGCCCTTCTTGGGCGACTTGATTTCGTTCTGCATTTTCATCGCTTCCATCACAACAACGCCCTGACCTGCCTCCACTTCGGCATTTTCTTTCACCAGCACGCGCACGACTTTGCCGGGCATGGGCGCGACCAGTGTCCTCGGACCCTTCCCGTCGTCCGGGCTGGCACGGCTGCGCAGGGAACGCGGGTCCCGCAACTGGGCCGCATAGCGAACCGTCCCCACCCACAGGTGCATATCGGTGGAGGTACGCTCGCGTTTGATTTCGTACGCTTTGCCGCCGATGATGACGGAAAGCACATCGCGCCGCGCCAGAACCGCGTCGATCTCGATCTCGCGCCCGTCCAGCCGGCACTCCCAGCGCCCGTTGGGACGGTTCAGTTCAAGCCGAAAATTTTTCCCTTCGATGGTAACGTCGTAGGTCATCGGGAATCAGCGATCCGACTTCAGCCGTCCGCTTAGAGTCCTTCTCCGTCAGCGCAATGCTTCCCCTCTCGCGGTGTTCTTCCAGGCCGAAGAGCTTTGGATTCGGCAACAGTCGCGCCCGGCGCTCCCATGGCTCTCCGCGAGCGCAGCGGGGTCGAGCACCGCAAACAATCCGGCCGCGATCGCCGCGACCTCCGCAGCCTTTCCATCGCTCGGCCCGCTCGTGCTGGGGCGCGCCAGCAGGCGATCGAGATAGCCCGTATCCAACCTGCCCGCCTGGAAGTCCTCATCGTTCAAAATGTGTCGGAACAGCGAAATGTTCGTCTTGATCCCGCCCACGAAGTACTCACTGAGCGCGCGGACGAGCCGCGCCGTGGCCTGCGCCCGATCGCTCCCGTAACCAATCAGCTTCGCCAGCAGCGGGTCATATTCGAGCGGGACATTCCAGCCTTCGTACACCCCGCTGTCCCGGCGGATGCCTGGGCCAGAGGGCTCCAGCAGCAACGTGATCTTCCCGGGACTGGGGAGGAAATTGTTATCCGGATCTTCGGCGTAGACGCGGCACTCGATGGCGTGTCCCCGCCAGCGCACGTCGTCCTGGGTGAAAGGCAACTTCTCTCCAGCCGCGATCCGGATCTGCAAGTGGACCAGGTCGAGCCCGGTGGTCAGCTCCGTGATCGGATGCTCTACCTGCAAACGGGCGTTCATTTCGAGGAAATAGAAGTTCTTCTGCGGATCGACCAGGAATTCAATGGTCCCGGCGTTGGTGTAGCCGGCGGCCTGTGCGACCCGCACCGCGACTTCACCCATGCGCCGTCGCATATCGGGATCAACCAGGGGGGAAGGTGATTCTTCAAGGACCTTTTGATGCCGCCGCTGGATGGAACATTCCCGTTCACCCAGGTACACCGTGTTCCCGTGCTGGTCGGCCAATATCTGCATCTCGATGTGACGCGGGTTGATGATCGCCTTCTCGAGGTAGATTTCGTTGTCGCCGAAAGATCGCTGGGCTTCGCTTTGCGCGGCTTCCAGGGCCGAAAACAACTGGTCCGGGGTGTGGACCAGGCGCATTCCCTTCCCGCCTCCGCCCGCTGCGGCTTTCAGCATCACCGGATAGCCGATCTTCTCCGCTACCCTGGTGGCTTCCTCGGCAGACTCGAGCCCGCGTGAGATGCCCGGCACAAAGGGCACGTTGGCCTTTTCCATGTGCTGCCGTGCCCGGGTCTTTGAACCCATCCTCTCCATAGAGGCCGCCTGGGGTCCGATGAACTTCACGCCCGCAGCTGCGCAGGCGTGGGCGAACCGGGAACTTTCCGACAGGAAGCCGTAGCCGGGATGAATGGCATCTGCGCCGCTCAGCCGCGCGACCTCCAAGATCTTCTGGATGTTCAGGTAAGACTCAGCGGCGGCGGGCAGTCCAATGGGATAGGCCTCATCTGCCTTTCGCACGTGCAGCGAAGCCCGATCCACATCGGAATAGACCGCCACCGACTGGATCCCCAGTTCGCGGCAGGCGCGAATCACCCGGACTGCTATTTCTCCCCGATTGGCGATGAGGATTTTCTTGAACATGCTCGGAAGGCCGGCGGGCGTGGCACTGGCTCCGTCATTCTAACTGGACGGCCCCACCCCTGCACGCTTGCCCTTCTGGGAGGGTGGGCCCGGGCGCGGCCTTAGGTTTGTGAGCAAGGTCACAGTAGCCTGTTTCGAATGGCCCAGGGCCGGCAACAGGAGATGATGGCTGCCCGAAGGCCGAAGCCTGATTGCGCTTTCCCAGTCGAAATCCCACCCAAATTGACCCGCCTCGTTGGTCGGGCTAGACTCGCCTTTGCACGGGGTATCCCATGAAAAGTTGGGTTTTGACGCTTGCAATCTTGCCCTCTCTCGCCTTCCCGCTGCTTGCCGAGGATGAAGGCCATCATCACGAAGAGTTGACAGACCAGCAACTGGGGACGGTGCGCTTTCCTGTGTCCTGTGCGGCTTCGGTGCGGAAGCCATTCGAGCGAGGGGTCGCTCTTTTGCACTCGTTCTGGTACGAGGAGGCGGAGAGGGAATTCGGGCAGATCGCCAACCATGATCCGAAGTGCGCCATGGCCCAGTGGGGCCTTGCCATGAGCCAGTGGCACCAGCTGTGGAACCATCCGGATGCGGCCACCAGCAAGAAAGGCCGGGCGGAGATCAAGCAGGCCCGGGGGCTGCACGCGGGGACGGCTCGGGAGCGGGATTATATCGATGCCATGAAGGCCTTCTACAGCCGGAAGGGAAGCTTTGACCGGCGGGCCACGGCCTACTCCAGAGGCATGGAGAAGGTTTTCGACCGGAACCCCGACGACCATGAAGCGGCGGCGTTCTATGCGCTCTCCCTGCTCGCGGCCAACCAGGGGGATGACCCGAATTTCACTGCCGATAAAAAGGCTGCCGCGGTGCTGGAGAAGTTGTTCGCCACCGAACCCGACCATCCTGGCGTGGCGCACTACCTGATCCACGCCTACGACAAGCCCCAACTGGCTCAACTCGGATTGCCGGCGGCGCGGCGCTACGCGCGGATCGCGCCCATGGCTCCGCATGCTTTGCACATGCCATCGCATATCTTTGCGCGGGTTGGATTGTGGCAGGACGATATCAATTCCAACCTCGCCTCGATTGCGGCCACGCGCAAGACCGCGGCCCTGCACATGGGAGGCGAAGGGCATCAGTTCCACGCGATGGATTTCCTGTTCTACGCCTACCTGCAGAGCGGACGCGACGCCGACGCCAAGGCGCTGATCGAAGAAGTGAAGGCGATGCCGGACACGGTCCATGACATGTACGGCACGGGGTACAATCCGCGGGCGGCAGCCCTGGTGCGTTTTGGCGCGCTGTTCCCGCTCGAGCTGCATCACTGGTCAGAAGCTGCCGAACTGACTCCCACCGCAATGGCTGGAAGTGCCGAGGATCACGTCGTCTACTGGGCACGGGCGATCGGAGCAGCGCACCTGGGGAATGCGGCCCAGGTTCGCAAAGAGGCTGAGCAGCTTGAAGGCATCCACTCCTCGTTGGTGGCTAAAAAGAAGAAGGACTTCGCGGAGGAGGTTGAGGAGGAGCACAAGCAGGTCCTGGCCTGGCTCAGTGCCGCCGAAGGCAGGTACGACGATGCGCTCGCGATCCTCCGGGCGATGGCGGACAAAGACGACTCGCTGGGGGAGGAGCCGCAGGGAATTCCCACCCGCGAGATGGTGGCGGAGATTCTCATGCTGGCGAAGCGGCCGGACGAAGCTCTGGCGCAATACGAAACCGATCTGAAATTCAATCCAAACCGTTTCAATGGGCTCTATGGCGCTGCTCAGGCCGCGGAAATGGCGGGCAGACAAGAGAAGGCGACCCAGTACTACGCGGAACTCGTGAAGGTTTGCGCGGGATCGAATTCGGATCGTCCGGAGTTGAGCCGAGCCAAGGGACTGGTGGCGCAGAAATAGCGACAGATCGTCGATGGTTGATTTTGATGGTCGAATTAAGTTAGGAGTTCGGACCGACCGGCTAGTGCGAGTTCCATACCAGCCTGGCCACCAGGACAGCCAGCACCGCCGCGCTGCCCAACACCGCGTTGTACTCGCGATGTTGCCAATACAACTTCGAGGAAAACTCTCCAGGCCCGTCGCGGAACGCAATCAGGCGAGGCAACCATCGAGGCACGCGACGGGCGTACTCCTCGTAGCCGGGGAACGTCTGCCGCAGAAAAGCTTCTTCGGAGCGGATCACCGGCAGGTAAATCACCAGAAACATCAGCCCCATGAAAAGCAGAACCCACCCGCTCCGGGCCGCCACCGCGAAGCCGACCGCCATGATCAGCGATCCGAGATACAAAGGATTGCGCGTGTACGCGTACGGGCCCGAGGTGGTCAGTTCCTGGTTTTTCTTGACGTGACCCGAGGCCCGCGCGCGCAGCAGAATGCCGGGAACCGCGAGCAGAGTTCCAACCCCGATGGACATCCAACTCGGACGCGCGATCCAGACGTAAAAACCCGCCAAAGCGAATCCCAGCGGAACGCGGATACGACCGGCGATCCTGGACCATTCAGCCACGGGCGCTCCCCAGCAACCTCCCGGCGGCCTCCCCCACCTGAGCGGTGGTGATCTCGAGCATGCCTTCGTCCGGTTGTGCACATCGGGTGAGCGTGGTCGGACTTTTCGGGTTGCGGAGCACGATGCTGCGCGTACCAAACGGGCCGTTGCGCGCGGGATCGGTCGGTCCGAAGATCGCAACCACCGGGACATTCAGTGCCGCGGCCAGGTGCATCGGCCCGGTATCACCGCCAACGAACAGGCGGGCGCGGCGGGTCAGCGCCAGCAGTTCGCCAATGGAAAAGGACATTCCCGACGCCGCCCCGCCACTCGCCGCTTCCGCCGCCCAGGCCAGCGCCTCCTCGCCCGGTCCGAAGTTGATGACCGAGCTGAGTCCCTGCCGCGCGAGCGCCTTGGCCACTTCACCGTAGCGCTCAGCCGGCCACCGCTTCGCTCCCCATCCCGCGCCGGGATTCAGGATCACGAACTCAGCGATGCCACGCTCCGACAGACGCTTCCCTACCACTCGGTCCGCGACTGAATCACACGGGAAAACCGCGCGCGGGACCGGCGTTGGGTACCCAATCAGCGCCTCCGCCACCTCGCCATACTGTTCCACCACATGTCGGCCTTGCGTGATCACTTTCCGCGTGTACCACACGGAGGCGAGATTTTCGCGGGGATGGGTCGCTCCGTAAACCACCGGCGCGCCTGACCAGCGGGCAAGAATGCTTGAGCGCACCGCGCCCTGCAGATCTACCGCAACCTCGTATCGGACTGCCCGAAGATCGCTCAGGCCGGCTGCGATTCGCTCCCAGGTTTGACTTGAAGCAAGCGACGCTCGCCAGCGTTTCAGATTGACGGTGTGAACCATCTCGACCAGCGGCCTCTGCGCGCTACGGGCGCCTGAACGCGGGCTGGAAACTGTGCCCAGCAACTCGGCCCAGCGTTCCTCAATCAGCCATCCGATCCGGGCGCGTGGAAACGCCTCGCGCAGCATAACAGCCGCCGGCAGGGTGTGGATCACGTCCCCCATCGAACCGAGCCGAACGATCAGAATGCGATGGAATTTAGCGTCCGATGGCGAGTCCGAGGCAGTCATCCGGCCTGCCTCACGCTTTCCGCGGCCTGAGCCGGGTGCGGATGATTTCGCTGGCGGAGTGATCCTTGGGATCGCCGACGATGGCCACCCGGCCGCCGTACTCTCGGACAGCGTCAGCTTCTGGAACGCGATCGGGGGTGTAGTCGGTCCCTTTTGCTTGCACGTCGGGGTGAATCTCACGGATGAGAGCGCGCACGTCCCGCTCGGGAAAGATGACGACCGCGTCCACATCCGCCAGCGCGGCGAGAATCTCCGCCCGCTCCTCGGCGGGCATGAGGGGCCGACCGTCGCCCTTCAAAGAGCGCACCGAATCATCAGAATTGACCGCCACCACCAGCCGGCCGCCCAATTCCTTGGCAGCATGAAGGTAGCGCACGTGACCGACATGAAGCAGGTCAAAGCATCCATTGGCCAGCGTGACCTGGTCCCCGGCGCGACGCCACTGGTCTACGCGCTGGCGCAGCGCGGTCCGGTCGAGAATCTTGGATTTTGCTGATGCGTTCAATGGGATCTTGTGGCGGGCGGCGCCTGGTCCATCGCGTGCACCAGTTCCTGGCGCGTGACCGTCGCTGTGCCCCGCTTCATGACCACGATACCGCCTGCATAGTTGGCCAGCTGTGCAGCTTCTTCCGTGGTGGCTCCGGCCGCCAGGGCCGCAGTGAACGTGGCGATCACGGTATCGCCAGCGCCGGTCACGTCCGCCACTTCGTCGGAACCGAAGATGGGAATATCGACCGGCTTGTGGCGCTGCGTAAACGCCACCATGCCGTCCCGGCCTCGTGTAATCACCAGCGACTGCAGTTTCATGCGCGCCATGAGTTGCTCGGCAGCGCCGACCAGCCTGGACCAGTCCTGGCCGATCTCGACTCCCAGGGAAGCCTCCACCTCGGGTTCGTTGGGCGTGGCCGCAGCCACTCCGGAATACTCGAGCATGCGGAAGCGAGAGTCGAGCGTGACCGGGATACCGTTCAAGCCACCTTTTGCGCGGATCGCGTTCAGGATCGCGGGAGTCGCCGACCCGTAGCCGTAATCGGAAACCAGCAGAGCATCCGAGGCGCGCGCGTATTCCCGTGCCGCCAACACCAATTCGCGCGTGAGATGCGAGTTGGGCGGTGCGTCCGGTTCGCGATCGACACGGACCACCTGCTGGCGCGCCGAATGCGTCATGCCGGCCAGGATGCGGGTCTTGGTCACGGTGTTGTGGCCCTTGTCTTTGAGCACACCGCTCACGGGAATATGTTTGTGACGAAACGCTTTGATCAGCCATCGGCCCGGCTCATCGTCTCCCACCACGCCCACAGGCAAGACATTGACATCAAGGTCGGCGAGATTGCTGATGGCATTCGCGCCGCCCCCCGGAACCACGGTCCGCTCCCGGTGCTTCAGAATGAGCACCGGAGCTTCCCGCGACACGCGCGAGATCTCGCCGTAGACGAACTCGTCCGCCACCAGGTCCCCCAGCACCGTAACCGTGGTCTTCGGGAACGCCTCAAGGATCTTCTTCAGACGGTCGGCTTCTTTAAGATGCTTGGTCATCCGTATCAGGCGATTCGGGCCAGCAAGATTCTCTCATGCCCGGTTCTTCCGCTCGTTCACGATCCGCAGCATGGCATCCACGGCGTTGGCGGCGTCGGCCCACTCCATCTTGACGGGGACCACCGCGAGCGGCTGCAGCGCAGAGAAATAGCCGCCCAGATTGATGGCGTCTTTTTCCGTGGTCACGAACCCATCAGCCTGGCTGTTCGCCTTCAGGGCAAGCAATTCACGGATGTCGCTTTCCGCGTACGCGTGATGGTCGCGATAGACCGCCTCGGCAGCGGGTTCGATCCCGGCCTTGCGCAGTTGCAACATGAAGTTTTGCGGGCGAGCGATGCCGCAGAACGCCACCGGGCGCGCGGCAACCTGGGCGGGCGATAGGCCTCGGCGTACCCGCCAGAGGAACTTGCCGTCGAGCGGGAGGCCCCCCGGTGCGGCTCCGCCGGTCAACACAACGGCGTCGGCCCGCCCCAGGGAGGCTAACGACTCCCGCAGACGGCCTGCGGGCAGCAAACCGCCGCGCGCGTCATCCGACGTAACCAGGACGATGTCGAAGTCACGAGCGAGCCCGCGATGCTGAAAGCCATCATCGAGCAGATGCAGTTGCGGCCCGAATTTCATTTCCGCGAACATACCAGCCGCGTAACGATCCTCCCCGACTACCACGGGGACTTCCAAGCGCCGCGCGATGAGCACAGGCTCATCGCCGAACTCGCGCGAGGATCCGCCCGGGTCCACCAGAAGCACCCCCCGGGTCTTTCGTCCGTAGCCCCGGGAGAGCACGTCGAACTTTATGCCCCGTGCCTTCAGCAGTTCACCCAGCAGGATCACGAAGGGTGTTTTGCCGGAGCCGCCGACGGAGACATTTCCGATGCTGACCACGGGACCTCGCAGGCGCCGCGCAGACAGCATTCGCCGGTCGTAGAGCCGGTTGCGCGCTCCCACCACCGCCGCATAGATAGCCGAGAGAGGATTCACAATTCCTCGGCACCCAGCACCGCCACCGCTTGCGACGGGGCCAGCAATTTCTCGAGAGCGGCAAGGGTCTTCTCGGTGGCTCCCGCCTGCAAGCGCAGAGTCTCGGCGGCGCGCTGACCCAAGGCCCTGCGCTCGGTCTCGTTGGAAATGAGTTCCATCAAGACCAGCGGCAGTTCCGCGGGTCCTACAATTCGCACCGCGTCGTGAGTCTGGAAGAGCCCGATGATGTCCCGGAAATTTTCGGTGTGGTTCCCGACCACAATGGCCACGCCGTGACGCGCCGGTTCGATGATGTTGTGTCCACCCTTGGGGACCAGACTGCCGCCGACGAAGGCGATGTGCGCCAGGCCGTAGATCGCCGCCAGTTCCCCAATCGTGTCGAGGAGAATGACGCCGCCGGCGAGCGACTCGCCGTTCCAAAGCGAGCGGCGCCAAAAGCGGATGCCGAGGCTCTCGAGCAGCGAGCGAACGACCGTGAAGCGCTCCGGATGCCGGGGCGCGAGGATCATGACGGCATGGGAGTGGCTCGCCAGAATGTTCTGAAAGGCCTGGAGCAACATGCGTTCCTCTTCCTCGTCCACCGTGCTGCCGCAGACCAGGATAGGGGTGGCCCCGGATTTCTGGAAGTTCTCCCGCAAACTCGCCACCACGGCCGGCGGCGCCGGTGCTTCGATGTCAAACTTGAGATTTCCAGAAACCTCTACACGCTCGCCGGGAGCACCAATGTCCACCAGGCGTTTCTGATCTTCATGCGTCTGGGCGAGGAACAAATCTACGTTGCCAATCACCTTGGGCAGCCACCCACGGAGACGTTTGTAGCCGGGCCACGAGCGGTCCGAGATCCGGGCGTTCACCACGGCGATGCGCGCGCCACTTCGCTTCACCAGGCGGAGGAAGTTCGGCCAGAACTCGGTTTCTGCGATCACCACGAGCTGCGGCCTTAGCGCATCGAGGTAAGGACAGACGGCGAAGCCCAGGTCCAGCGGGAAATAGAAAACGTTTTCCTCCCCGAAACGGGTTCTCGCCAGCTGTTGTCCCGTGTCGGTTGTTGTGGAAACGAGCACGCGATAGGCGGGCCAGCGACGCCGCATCTCGTTCACCAACCCGCTGACTGCCAGCACCTCTCCCACCGAAACCGCGTGAACCCAGATCGTCGATCGCGACGAACGCCCCGCAAGCTGGGGAGGCACGCTGCCCAAGCGCTGCATGAACCCGCTGCGGTACTTCCCGTATCGCACCATCTGGAAAATCCAGTAAGGCAGGCTGGTCAACAGTCCCGCCGCCAGGAGCGCGCTATAGAGCAGGTACATGAAGTAAAGTCATTCTAAATGGCGGGAGTCGAGTTCTGGACAACCGGCTCGATGCTGCCCGGCAACGCTATAATCGAAAAATGCCGAAGCGCGGAAGAATGTTCAGGAGGCCATGCGCGATTCTGGTTCCGGTCGTGCTGTGCGTGCTTGCGCTGGCGGCCAAGGACTTCGTGAAACCGGCGACCAAGCCGGCCCGGGCCTACGCAACGCACGACGAACATTCCAATGAAGCCGTTGCGGTGGCGGTGGACCCCTACGACAGTACGGAGAAAGCTCAGATTTTCTCCGTCAAATGGAACGAGGAGGGCTTCCTTCCGATCTTTCTGGTGGTGACCAACGACAGCGACCAGCCCATTTCGCTGGCTGCGATCGAGGCCCAGTTCATTACGTCTCGCCGTGACAAGCTCACCGCCGCAACCAATGACGATCTCTACCGCCGTTTGTCGCACGTCTCCGCCGGTGGCCGCACCTATCCTCTGCCCTTCCCGCGAACCAGGGTGAAAGGCGCGGTGGGCAAGAAAGCGCTCGACGAAATCGACGCTGCCCAGTTCACAGCCAAAGCGGTTGAGCCTCATTCGACCCAGTCCGGTTTCTTGTTTTTCGACGTAAGCGGCATCTCCTCGCCGCTGTCCGGAGCGCGCTTTTACCTGACTGGAGTTCGCGACGGCAAGGGAAACGACCTCTTATACTTCGAAATCCCCTTCGAGAAATAGCGGATGCTCGGCGTGCCCTTCCGCACACTCACACCGAGCCCGGGAGCGCCGCTCGGTGGATGGGCGCTTCCCGGGAAGGTCTCCGCGCCGGGCTATAATCGCTGGCTATGGTGACCACTCCCGACTCCGATGTAACCGCTCGCGCCAAGTATGAGCCGGTGATCGGCCTGGAAGTCCACGTGCAGCTCCTGACCGCCTCGAAGATCTTCTGCTCGTGTTCCACCCGCTTCGGCGATCCCCCCAACACCAATGTCTGCCCGGTTTGCCTAGGGATGCCCGGCTCGCTGCCCGTCCTCAATCGGAAAGCTGTTGAGTTCGCGGTGCTCGCGGCGACAGCGCTGAACTGCCGGATCAATGAGACGTCGATTTTCGCGCGCAAGAACTACTTCTACCCGGATTTGCCCAAAGGCTACCAGATTTCGCAGTACGACAAGCCACTCGCAGAGCACGGTTTCATCGAAATCAAGCTCGGCGGCAGGAAGAAAATCGGAATCACGCGCGTCCACCTGGAGGAGGACGCAGGAAAGAGTCTGCACCAAGGGTTTTCCGACGCCTCAGAAAAGACGGCCGTCGATCTGAACCGGACCGGAGTGCCCCTGATTGAGATCGTCAGCGAACCAAACATCTCCTCCCCCGAACAGGCCCACGAGTACCTGACCCTCCTCAAAGAGATCATCCTCTATACCGGTGTGAGCGACTGCAACATGGAGGAAGGCTCGTTGCGTTGTGACGCCAACGTCAGCGTGCGTCCGCGCGGACAAAAAGAGCTAGGCACCAAGACTGAGATCAAGAACGTAAACTCTTTCCGCTTCATTCGTCAGGCCCTGGAGTATGAGATCGAGCGCCACATCGACGTGATCGAATCCGGCGGAAAGATGACCCAGGAGACTCGCCTCTACAGCTCGAACGAAGGCAAGACCTACGGCATGCGCTCGAAAGAGCAGGCACACGACTACCGCTACTTCCCCGAGCCCGATCTGCCTCCGCTGGTGGTGGATGAAAGGTGGAAGGGCGAGATCACAAAGCAGCTGCCGGAGCTGCCGGAAGCGCGCCGGGCACGCATGGTGAAGGAGTACGGCATCACCGAGTACGACGCGGGAGTGCTCACTTTCTCCAAGCAGCTGGCGGATCAATTTGAGGCCGCGGCCAAGGCGGGGAACAATCCCAAGCGGGTCGCGAATCTGGTCCAAGGTGAACTGATGGGACGGCTGAAGGCCAAGAACCTTGCGATCGAGCAATCGCCGATCTCCATGCAGGGTGTGGCGATTTCCGCTGACCTGGTGGAGTCCGGTGCGATTTCCGGGAAGATGCTCAAAGACCTCTACGACCTGAGCTTCGAGCGCGGGAAGGACTTTCCGGCAGTGTACGCGGAAGAAGGCCGCCCCGTGCAGTCCAGCGACACTTCCGCCCTGGAGAAGATCATCGCCGACATCATTGCGGCCAATCCGAAGCAACTCGAGCAGTACCGCGCCGGGAAAAAGACCGTGATCGGGTTTTTCGTGGGGCAGGTCATGAAAGCTTCGAAGGGGCAAGCGAATCCTCAAATCGTGAACGACTTGCTGGCCCGGAAGCTCGAAGGCTAGCTGGACGGGCGGAGTCTCGCTGACATCGCAGGTTGCGGACCATGCCAATTCAGGACCTGAACGTGTTTCTCGACCGAGAAGGTCGGCCCGCGAAGGATGCGAGCTGCGCGCGATTCCCGCGAACAAAGTTGCATGGATTGTGCCACCAGGGCCTGTGCGATCTCTTGCGGCACCTGCCAAGCATCGAACGCTACTGGTTCGCGGAAACCGGAGCTGGGCGGCCGAGTCGCTACGCCGGGTGTGCAAAGGCAAAGGTCGGACGGCTACCACCGGATTCTCGAATTCTGCGAGAATCGGCACGCCCAGTCGGTCGGGATCTTTGCCCGCCTTACCCCCGAAGATCTGAATGGCACATGCGTGCCGCCCGAACCGTCGACCGATCACTGCCTGGAACTGGCTCGGTTCGATGGTGGAGCATGAGAGCCACCCTCCTGGCCCGATCAACCTCAGTCTCGGCCTATGAGGGCGTCCCGACGCCCCCTTTGTACGGCTTGACCTCCGAGCAGGTGCGGGAAAGGAGTATGCAGCCCTAGCCGCCGGCCAACACCTTCAGTCATCTGAAAGACGCCGTCTCAACCCGGTACCATGGTCTTGAGGGCAGCACGCGAACGATTCAGAAGGATACTGGCCATGAAGGTCAAGCTCGATCGCATCATCAGCATCGCAACTCTGACGGCATCGGTCGCTGCGTTGGTACTCGTCCTTCACAAACCGCCGCCCCTGGCTCCGCCGCTGGCCCCCGCCGCGATCGCAGCCCATGCGCAGTCTTTCCAAACCAAGATTGAACAGCTGGAGCAGCCTAGAGCTCAAGGACAAGGCGCCACGGAAGTCCGGCTGACATCACAGGAAGTGACGGCGGCGATCGCGCAAGCCTCGGGTGCATTGCCCGCGGGTCCGAGCACAGCCTCGGCTCCCTCAAAAGGCGGACCAGACTCATCGCTCTCCGGGGATCTCGGACCGGGCGAGCCCAACGTCAAGGACTACCAGGTAAACTTCGAAGGGGATCTGGTCAAAGGCCAATTCCTGACGCATGTGGCTGGGAAAGACGTGTGGGTGACGGTGGAAGGCCACCTCGGCTCCAAGGATGGCTACGCCACGTTCGAACCGACGCAATTCAAGGTTGGCGATCTCAGCGTACCCGTTTCCCTGCTCAATGACCAACTGCAGAAGCGGCTCCTCGAGCAGCGCGACCGCCTGAAGCTGCCCGACTCGGTGGGCGGGATCAAAGTCGAAAACGGTGAGGTCGTCCTCAGCAATAAGTAGGCCCATCCACCTGCGGCGCGCCAGGGCCCTGATCACAGTTTCCCTCCGTTGTGCTTGATAAACTTCCCGTCCTTCCCGCCGGTACGGTCGTGGTGCAGAGTTGCCACAAAGGCATCCCAAGAAAAGGTAAAAGCCAAGGCTGCGGCCGACCAGAGAGCGCATCCGAGAATCCCAACCTTCCGCATACCTCCCCGATCCTCCGTAAGACTTGGGAGGGGATTGTAAACGGCGAGACTAGGATTTCGTAGGACGCCTTACTGGCCGGATGGCGTGCCTTGGAACAGAGGGAACAGTTGATCGGCACCCGCGCGATACACGCCCCAGGCACTCCCGGTGTCGGAGACCTGCCGGAAGAGGAACTCGCCGCGGCCATCCCCGTCGGCATCGACAGCATCGATCAACTCCAGGCGCGGAATCTCGTCGAGATGGTGATTGTCGGTGACACCGGTGTGAAGTTTGCGCAGATCGCCATACATGTCCGCTTTGGCGACCAGGGTGACAAAGTAGGTGACGTCGGAGGCGCTGTCAGCGTTTTTGGCGGCGCGGTTCGGCATTTGTGCCTTGGCAATCAAAACAAACACCGGCTCGTTGGTGTTCCACAGATCAAACGCCCGGAACTGCAGGTCGGCGAAGCTGGGCGGCGCGCTCTTGGCAGCGCTCCGGGTCGAGGTGGAGGGACGGGTAGCCGGCGTTGTGTCGGCGGGCCCGGGCGCGATCAGCTTCGCGCGCGCTTGCACCACTTCTCGAGCCAACGCGAGCATTTTCTTCCGGTATTTCTCGTCCTCATCCGGCTTGATGTCATACGCGTAGGGCCGAGGCTCAGGACCGCCGGCATCCGAGATCGCGGGGATCAGCTGGGTTGTCTTCTTGTCGGCAGTTTTCGCGGCCGGGGTTGTCGCCCCACTCTTCGAGACGGCCAGACCCTGGGCGGGAGGCTGGGTCGAGCCGAGGGTTCGCGTCTTGCCACGCTGCAAGACCGGTCGGTTCGGATCCGTGTCGTTGGCAATCCCCGAGCTGGTGCTGGCAACTTCCTCGGGAGCGGCAGGCGCGGGTTTTGCACTGGGCGCAGACGTCGAGGACCCGGTGTCGGAAGCGGGTGGGGCTTTTGCTTCCTGCGGCGCGGCCGGGGGCTGAGATTTTTCGGCCTCCAGTCTGCGCAACTTGGGCGGACCCTCGTCATTGTCCAGGACTGGCTTCGCCTCTGTATGTCGCGGCTTGACGGGCGCGGAGCCTGCCGGCTGCCACTTCCCGTCCGCGAACCAGTTCGTCCCAGCCTTAATCGCTCCGCCCACGGTGAACAAACCTTGCGAGACGCCGTTGCTCTCCGCCTCATACACCGTTCCGCTCCAGATCGCCAACGGGACCGGCGAGGCCTTGTACGCGCTCGCGTCGTAGAACTTGCCATCTACCATGATCGCGATCGGGATGAGGCGGACCTTGCCGTCCGGCGCGAGCTCCAGCAAACCGAGCGCCCGCGGACCGCTCGGTTTTGCCGTGCGGGCGAGTTGCGCGCTCGTGATTTCGGCGAAGGTCAAACCCAGCAACGCACAGATGACGGCCCGGCGCGCGCTGCGGTATAACGAAGAGCGGATGGGAGACGCTGCCATGCTCGATATCAATGATAAAGCCCCCGACATCCCTTTAGAGGATGAGAACGGAAAAGAGGTTTCCTTGAAGAATTTCAGAGGGAAAACCGTGGTCCTGTATTTCTACCCGCGCGCCGATACTCCCGGCTGCACCAAGGAGGCTTGCTCCTTCCGCGACGCCGACCGGAAAATCCAGAAAGCGGGGATCGTGGTCCTGGGAGCCTCCCCCGACACGCCCAAGGCACAAAAAAAGTTCCAGGAAAAGTTCCACCTCCCCTTCAGCCTGCTGGCGGATGCCGACAAGAAGCTCTCTAACGCCTTCGGCGTAATCCAGGAGAAAAACATGTACGGGCGGAAGGTGATGGGGGTGGTAAGGACTACGTTCATCATCGGACCCGACGGCAAGATCAAACACGTGTTTCACAAAGTGAAGCCGGAGGGGCACGCCGAGGAAGTCCTGGAGTACTTGAAGCAGGCGGCCTGAGCGCGCTGGCCTTTGCTCGCCGCTGCTGCGCGCGCGGTTGCAGGCCGAGGCGGGACCATTCACCCGCCTCGGCACTGCGCGAATGACTTGACCCGGAGGCGCAGAGGTTCGCTACTTCACTGTGGCAGCGGCCCTGGTGGTGAAACTCAGCGTTTTCTCCGCCGGGATTACTGCCTCTTGCTTGCCGGTCGCCGCCGCGACCCCGGTCCCAGCCGCACCGCCAGCGCCGGCCCCGATGGCAGCCCCTTTTCCGCCACCCGCGATGCCGCCGATCAATGCACCCAGGGCGGCGCCGCCGCCAATCTTGGTGGCATTGCTCTTGGTGTGGCTCTTGCCTTCGATGTGGTAGCTTCCGGTCGAAAGCGGGACTGTCTTTCCCCCCACCTGTACCGAGGTCAGGCGAATCGAAAGCTGGCCCGGCGCATGCAGCCGTCCGCTGGACTTGGCGGAGGTGACTTTGCCGCGAGCCGGAGAGCCCGCCTTGGCGATAGTTTTGCCGCCGACGACTAGATCGCGAGCTAGGGTCGCATCGAAGCGATCACCTGCCTTTCCAGTTCCGGAGCTGATCTCCTGTCCGACGCGAACGGAGATATGGGTACCCGCAGGAATCGTTTGGGCGGAGCTTGCCAGCGTGAGCGCAAGTGCCGCGGCTGTGGTCTTCAGGATTCTCCCGAGCATAGTCTCTCCTTCAAGGGGATACGGATCATGGAAGTAGCGCAGGGTCTTTAGGATGATTCTATTCTACAGGTCGAACACGGCCGAGTCCCCGAGCACCGCCGGTTATCCAGACGGGCACGACAAACTCACCCCACCCAGGACACTCGACGAAACGCGCCCCAACGCACACAATGGTCTTCGCTAAAAAAAGATGAAGAAAGCCGACTTGACGAGCCCAACCCACCTGCACAAATTACCGCCGCTGCCGAGAAATTTTTACGATCGCGATCCGCGCCTCGTTTCTCGTGATCTCGTGGGCAAGTTGCTGGTGCGAAAAAGCGGTCGGAAGCTGCTGCTCGGCCGGATCGTCGAGGTCGAAGCCTACCTCGGTCTGGACGATCCTGCGGCCCACTCCTTTGCCGGGCGGACAAACCGTAACGCTGTCCTTTGGGGACCTCCCGGACTTTCCTATGTCTACTTCATCTACGGAAATCATTACTGCTTCAACGTCTCCTGCTTGCCCGACGGCGAGGCGGGCGGGGTCCTGTTTCGGGCGCTGGAGCCAGTGGCGGGGATCGAAGAGATGGCGCGAGACAGAGGCCTGTCCCTGGAACGAGCAGGGGATCTGCGCAGGCTCACCAGCGGTCCCGGGCGCCTGGCGGAGGCGCTGGGCATCACCCGCGAACGTGACAACGGGAAGGACCTCACCTCGCCCAAGTCGGATCTGTGGATCGCCGACGACGGCTTTCGAGCGGGAAAGATCCGGATTACGCCTCGCATCGGAATCACGAAGGCCGCCGAGCGGCCGCTGCGCTACATACTGGATGGGAATCCGTTCGTCTCGGGTAGGAAGTGGCGAGAGGATCCACAACCACGGTGAGCGAGGGCGGCGTCGCTCCGCGGCGAATCAGGGTTTCAGGACGACGTTGTCAATCAGGCGAGTTGTGCCGAGATAAGCGGCGATCGCAACCAGCGCATCCTGCGTAACCGTGGCCGCGGGTTCCAGCGTATCGGGATTCACGAGCTCGAGATAGTCAGCCCGGACGGTTGGCTCCTGTCGGAGAACGTTGGCGCCGGTTTCAATGAGGCTGGGGGCGTTGCGCTCCCCCTGATTGAATCGTTCTTCCACCTCCACCAGCGCGCGATGCAAAACCAGCGCCTGCTCGCGCTGCTCGCGATTGAGGTACGCATTGCGTGAACTCATCGCCAGACCATCAGGTTCCCGCACGATGGGGCAGGCCACGATCTCCACGGCCATATCCAGGTCACGCACCATGCGCCGGATGACCGCAATCTGGGCGGCATCCTTTTGGCCGAAGAAAGCCACATCCGGCGCGATGATATGAAACAGTTTTGCAACCACCGTCATCACGCCCCGAAAGTGTCCCGGACGCGATTTGCCGTCCAGTCGATCACTCAGGCCTTCCACGTTCACATAAGTGACCGCTCCGTTGGGATACATCTCGGCGGCGGAAGGAGCGAAAATCAGATCGACTCCCTCTTTTTCGAGGAATTCGCGGTCGCGGTCGAACGTCCGAGGGTACTGGCTAAAATCCTCGTTGGGCCCAAACTGGAGGGGATTTACGAAGATCGAGACGGCAACCACGTTACTCTGTGTCTGTGCCGCTCGCACCAGAGAAAGATGCCCTTCATGCAGGGCCCCCATGGTGGGAACAAGTCCGAGCCGGTGACCTGCGCTCTGCGCCGCCCGGGAGACCGAGCGCATCTCTGGAATGGTCGTGCAGATTTTCATTGGGTGTACCACGGAGCACAGAGCAACGCCGGTTCGAAAATCTTCAGCTCATCAGCCGCCCGCTCGAACTCGGCTCCCAATCTTCCCTTGGCATCTGAAGATCCAGGCTGCTCCGGGTCCCGGTGACTCCGTGGTGGAAGCTCTCTTACCGCCGCATTGCGCCCTTCCGCTCCAGAACCGTCTCCAGCGCGGCCTGGGTCTCCTTCGGCAAGTGGTACGACTCTGCGTCCGACGGATACTGGTGCGACATCACGTCCGCTCGGAAGGCCTGTACCGCGTGTGCGATTAAGGCCGCCGCATCGCCGTAGCGGCGCACGAACTTCGCCGGCTGCTGGAAGGTCAGATTCAGGATGTCGTGGAACACCAGAACCTGCCCATCGCAGTCGGGCCCGGCGCCAATGCCGATGGTCGGGGTCTCGACTTCCGCGGTGATCATCGCCGCAACCTCCCGCGGGATGCCTTCCAGGTAGATGCAAGCCACGCCTGCGCGATCAAGAGCCACAGCGTCCCGCATCAGATGCTCGATCGCCGTCAGGTCCTTGCCCTGCACCTTGTAGCCGCCCATCATATTCACCGATTGCGGTGTGAGGCCGATGTGGCCGGCCACGGGAATCTCCGCGTCGATGATGTGGCGGATCAGCTCCGCGCGCTTCTCGCCACCCTCGATCTTCACAGCCTCCACACCCGCTTCTTTCACATAACGAGCCGCGTTGCGCACGGCCTCGTCCACGCTGACGTGGTAGGAACCGTAGGGCATATCCACCACCAGCAGCGCGCGCTTCACGGCCCGGCGCACCGCCCGGGCGTGGTGCAGCATCTCATCGATCGTGACCGAGAGCGTGTTCTCATACCCCAGCATGGTCATGGCCAGCGAGTCGCCCACCAGCACCAGGTCGATGCCGGCTTCGTCAACCAGACGAGCACTGGCGTAGTCGTAGGCGGTCAAACACGTAATGGCTTGGCGTTGGAGCTTCTTTTCGCGAAGGGACGAAACCGTAATCTTCTGGCGAGGTTCGCCAGTCGGGGTCAAACTCACGATGTCCTCCAGTGCCCCTCCGCCTTGGGCGGATAGAGCCTGTCCACATCTTGGATGCAACCGAAGCATAGTTTAGATCGAAAGAACGAATGGGGCTAGTGGTTTGTCCGCGCAGCGCCCGCACAAGCCCTTAAACTACAGAAACAAAATAGCTTACCACGTGGGCCGCTGGCCGGGCGTGAAACCCCTCTGGACCATCCCTCGGGGATTCCAACTCAAACTGACATCCCGCGGCCAGAGCCCTGATCGCCTGATGGATCAAACTCCGCAAGTCGGTGCACTCCCGAGCGGTGCAGCGCAAAAAGGATGGCCCAGCCAATCCCGCCCGACATGCAAGCGAACGCCATGATCAGCAGGAGGGTCGGCAACAACGTGAACTGCGCCGGCTGAATCGGACCGACGTGCGGATTGGAATAGGGTATCGAGGCCTGGATGGCTTTGGCCTTCTCGATCGCCATCACAATGGCCGCCAGAATGATTGTCATCAGCGTGGCAGTGGCTTTCGGGAAACGGAATTCGGTACGCACGGTAAGCCTCCTTGAAAAAAAGGGCGACGGACGATGGGCGCCCGCGATGGTTCGAACATGTTCCAGCAGAGCTCCGCCCAGCAGCCCTTTCACTTCGCGAGCACAAAATAGGCCTCGGGCCAACGCGCCTTTCTTCCATGTCTCCGTCTCTAATTCAACGAACACGGCCATCATCTCCTCGCCATACTCGTAACGGTGGGCGGGGGGATACAAGTACAGGAGAGACCGGTACAGGGAGAACATGGATTACATCTCCTTGCGCGCCACCCGCAGGCTGGCAACTCGAGTGAGATGCTTGAGTCGGCCGACTTCCAGTTGCAGGTTCCGGCGCCCGCCGGGACTGAGGCGGTAAGCCTGCCGGCCACGAGAGCTGTCCTCTTCCTTGAAACGCTCGATCCAGCCGTCATCGAGCAAGCGGCGCAGCGCGCCATAAAGGGTGCCGGTGCTGAGTGTCACGCGCCCCTCGCTCATCTCCCGCACATCCTGCAGGATCGCGTAGCCGTGACGAGGCTGCTCGGCCAAACTGAGAAGAATGAGCAGGACGGGCTCGGTAACCGGCAAGGATTCCATATGTCCTCCTGCGACATGTCGCCTTACGCCATATACTGCGCCGACCATGACCGCCCGGTCAAGCAAAAAACCATTGAGTTACGGGTGCTATTCGGCGGTGGCCGGTCACGGGACAAGAGATTGAGGGGCCCTGGCGTTGCCTGTGGAGGAGCCACTTGCGCTCACGACTGCGTTCGGCTGCCTGCGGTGGAAGACCATGTACGGGGGGAATTCTTGTATTCCTTGGTGGGGCCGCGGGCCAGGTTTATGAGGCCTCTAGGATTCGACCGGAGGCTTCGCGCCATCGTGCTCATGGACTACCACACTAGACGGGTCCAACCGAGGGTTTCTAGGGTCCCCGTTTTTCTTCCGGAGCGCCTCTCTGGTGGCCTCGTCTTTTAGAGCGGCTTCATATTTCTTGGCGAGGTAGTGCAATCTCAGCCGGAATTCTTCCTGGTCGTCCCTAATGACGGCCTGCAGCAAGGACACCAATTCTTGAACTCTGTGAGAGTCCTTTTCCTTGACCAACTCTTGGCAGATCTGTCTTATGACTCCAGCATCAAACACAGAGCTATCTCGGCAGAGCACACTGGTTGCAACGAAATTTTCAATTGCGTTTGGCTTGTTAGCAATCGGGTTGATCCTGTACGGGGCGTGCAGACTCAACTGTAGGAGTCGATGAGGGTAGGCCCGCCCCGGCTTCCAGGCCGCCGCCTTGCCATGCGGCTTTGGGAATTGGGCATATCGGTCGCGCAACCGAGGCTGGGTTCAGTCGGCGGATCCAGGCGCGGCATTTCCCTTCGACCGCATTTGATTCAGCCGGGTTTGCTTCTTTTCCAGCATTTCAACAATTCTCAGACTCAGTTCCATCAATTTTTGGGGATCTTGTTCGACCGCGGCCTGCCGACAAAGCTCCCTCCACTCCTCGATACCTTCTTGCAAGACGCACCTCTCGCGCAGGATTTTCAGCATTTAAGGGTTGCGGTAGATTAGGAGTGTGAACGAATGATGGGAGTTAGTCTGTCGGATGTCCTACGAGGGCGTCGGTGCTGGCCAGCGGCACGCCGCGCCATTCTGTCGCGCGCCCCGGGCGTCGGATTCCGGGAGTGGTCCTGGATGTGCCACCTGAGAACGGCTTTCGGGAATCGTTTGCACCCCAGGCGGGAAGAAAAACGCGATCGTTCAGGGTTTCTGGCGGGCCCGCAGGGATTTGAACCGCGGAGCGAGGGATTGTGAGTTATCACAGCAACTCAAAATTCACCGTAACGGAACACCCTTCGTAGAGAGCAAGGTGCCAGGTTTCGAAGACACGGCTGCATCCCGCCTGAGGGGAGCGCTCCGGTCGACATCATTCGATTCGCAGCGCATCAATCGGACTCAAGTTTGCAGCCTCGCTTGCCGGTCGGTATCCGAATAACAAGCCTACCCCGCTTGAGACCACAACTGCGACCAAGACCGCTGTCCAGGAAATAGTGAAGGGGATGGTGTTCTGCACCCATCGGGTTACTGACCAGACCAGCCCAAGTGCGGCCACCACACCGACCACCGCACCTGCGACACTGATGAAAAGCGCTTCCAGTAAGAACTGAAGCCGGACCTCAGCCGGCCTCGCGCCCAAGGCCTTCCTGATGCCAATCTCGTGCGTTCGCTGCGAAACATTGGCGAGCATGATGTTCATGATGCCTGTTCCCGCGACGGTCAGGGTCAGAATGGCAATGGCGATCAATACGAAACTGATGGCGATCGAAACCCTGTCGGCTGTCTGCAGAAGAGAGGCCAAGTTGTCGACCGAGTAGCGCGCCCCCTTTCGGTGACGGTTGCGCAACAAATACCCCATCTGCTGAGTCATCGCCGGCACCTCGCCGGAGGATGCTGCCTGCGCGTACAGGACTTGGAAGAAATCATCACCCGTGATGTATTTAACCAGAGGAAAGGGGACGAGCAGGGTTGCGTCCTGGATCTCGGAGGCCCCGAACGTGGGCGCTCCCTCCTGGAAGGTTCCGATAATCGTGCAACGGAATTGATCGAGGCGAATGAATTTCCCTACCGACGGCTCAAAGCCAACAGCGGTTTGGGCCAACTTCTCCGTTATCAGGCAAACTCGAAAGTGGGCCAGGAAGTCTTCGGCGTCGAAGTACCTTCCCGACGTAATCCGCAGATTGCGGATTTTCTGAAAATCCTGGGTGACGCCCACTAGGCGCGCGTGGAATGACTTACCTTCAAACTGGAAGTCCGCCGGAACGTCGTACGTACCCGCCACCGCGCTGACTCTGGGCAGGGACTGGCGCAATGCGGCCAGGTCCTCGGGGGACAATTCGTCTTCGAGCACAGAAGAGATATCGCTGCGATTCAGCGTCGCATAGGCTAGGTTGGCGCCAATCCCCTCGATCTGCGAGATGACGTAGACCTTGCCGGTGGAGGCAATCGTGACCACCAGCACCAGCGCGGCGCTGCCGATCACCACCCCCAGCATGGTGAGAGACGCCTTGAACTTGTCGGCGGCGATTGCTCCCAGGGCAAGGCGAATGCTCTCGCCCCAAGAGATGATCCGTCCCGGGGATGGCTCAGGGAAGCGCATGGTTGGTCATCAGGTAGTTGCCTGCGTTGCCGGCTACGACGCGCAGGTTGGAGCGACCGACCAGTTGCTCGAGATGCGGCACATCAGCGCCGTAGGTGAGCAGGTAGTAGCGCCCTGCTCCAGTCCACAGTGAAACAAACCGAGTGTCATCGATGAAAACGTCCGGAGCCCCCGGGGCATACGAACCGTATTCCAGATTGTTGTTGCGGCCGTTCAGCAGCAGCGCGGTGCGGCCGGTGTAGAAGAATACCGACGAGAAGGCGTAGTAAGCGTCTGCTTCGATCAATTGTCCCGGTGGGCTGTGCTGGAGGCTATCGGCCAGTGGGTAAGAGCCCAGATACGCGTCGAAACGGATGAGGGCGATCCGAGCCGCCTGGAAGAACAGGATCATGCTGGCGGCAATCACGAAAACGGCTTTTTGAACCTCAGTCCGCGAGACCAGCAAGGCCAGAGCACCAGTACCGAAGGCAAATGCCGCAAGCCCCAGCGGCAGCCTCAGGTAGGCGAAAGCGTTGAGCGTCAGGTCGCGGATGTGGCCCAGGGAGAGGGTGTAGAGATCGGGATGTTGGGTGAGGGCGCTTGCGATGTTCCCCGGAGCGGACAACGACCAAACGAAAAAAAGCACGGCAGAAAGCCCGACAGACAAGACCGTGAAGAGAGCCAACAAAATGCCGGTTCCGGCGCGCACACGGGGGCCACCGGAGGCCAGGGCCGATCCCACTAACAGCGCGAGGGCTGGGTACATCGGCATCGAATAGTACTCCTGGGTCGTCGAGAAGGTGAAAAACAGCAGGACCGTGCCGATCCAGCACAGCACCATCAATCGCACCCGGCCTGCGCGCGTGGTCGGTCGATAGGAGAGTTTCGGAGTGGCGAGCAGGTACACCGACCATGGGAAGATCCAGACCAGGTTCAGCAACCAGAACCAGAGTCTGGGCACGGTGTTGTAGTCGCGCGGATAGCGGAGATTCAGAAAACGCAAGAGATGTTCGTTGATGAAATAGAACCAGAAGAATCCGTGATACTCGCCCGGCCCGCTGTGCATTGAGAAGGCGAAGTACGGAGGATTGCGTATTGTGGCGAGCACATGCCAGGGCGCAGCGATCGCCAGGCAGACTGCGGCGGCCGTCGCGACCCGCAATCGTCGCCATCCCTCGAAAGAGAACCATTGCCGGGTAAGGGCCGTGTACACCAATCCGGCGGTCACCGGAAAGACGATCGCAATCAGGCCCTTCAACAACAACCCCATTCCCAGGCAGGCGCCCAGGAGCAGGGACCAACGCAGCCGGGGCTCTTCTTCCGGTTCCAGGAGCCGCAGCCATGCCCAGATAGCGCCCGTGATGGCCAGGGTCAGGGTGGCATCGGGGATAAGAATCCGGGTGAACAGAAACAGTCCGACAGAAGTCGCAAGTGCGACTCCAGCGTAAAGTCCAGCTGGGTGATCGAAAGCCCAATGGCCGAAGGCATAGGTGACCCAGCAGAGAAGGACGACCGCGATCGCCATGGGTAAGCGCGCGGCCCAGTCATGGACCCCGAGGATTCGATACGCCGATGCCATCATCCAGTAGATGAGGGGTGACTTCTCGACATAGGTCACACCGTTGAGCCGGGCTGTGACCCAGTCCCCAGAGGCCAGCATATTGCGCGCGATCTGCGCCTGGACGGCGTCGACGTCGTCCATCAGCCGAGGGGGACTGGCGATATTGGTGACGTAGGCGAGGCTGGCTGCGGCAATGACGACCCAACCGCGGCGATGGTTTCGGCGACTTGGCCCGGTAGCTGGGCCCCGGCGCTGGGCGGCTCGATCCTCCACCGCCTCATCCACATCAACAGAACCATCAAACCCCATAGGTGATACCCCCAGTTCGCTCTCCTCTCCAGATGTTCGCGCAGCAGGCGTTGTACGGCGGGCCAGCGGAACAGTCCGCTGGCTGTCACTGCCCCCTCGCAGAGCGTGTCCAGGAGCAAGGGCTTTAGAACTCCTCGAAGCCAGTCGTGGATGGGAATGTCGAATCCAACTTTGGCCCGCCGCAAGGTCACGTCTGGAAGCTTGTCGTTCATCATACGACGCAACAGGTGCTTGGACTCCGAGCGCCGCAGCTTGAAGTGATCGGGCAAGCGGTTGGCGAAATCGACGATGCGAGGATCAAGAAACGGAGGCCGGACCTCCAGCGAATGAGCCATGCTGATGCGATCCACTTTATAGAGGATGTCATCGGGCAGGTAGTAGCGCTGGTCGAAATCGAGGAAACGCTGCAAGCCATTTTGGTTCGACATGGAGGCAACGACTGAGGCCAGCGGACCGGAGTCCGGGTAGAGAAAGAGCTTTTGCTTCTCAGCTTCCGAAAAAGTTCCGTTCCAGAAAACGTGGGCCAACTCAGGCGAGAGCAGCGAGCCTTGCAGAAAGCGCTTGAGCTTGTATTCGAAACTGATTTTCTCGTCGGAAACAGGTAGGTGCCCGGCACATGCCAGGGCTGCCCGGCGCAAAGCAGCCGGGATTTTTTGTACCGCCGCAGAGTAGCGGTTGGCGCGGTAGGTGAGATAGCCCGCGAAGAGTTCGTCGGCCCCCTCGCCAGTCAGCAGCACGGTCACGTCCCTCCGGCTCATTTGCGCCAGAAACCAGAGCGGCACAGCACCCGCGTCGGCGCTGGGCTCATCAGAGTAGTACCCGATTTGTTCGATCGCGTCCACCAGATCCACGCTCGGGCTCAAGTCGAACTCGGAATGTTGGGTACCGTAGCGGCGGCTGACGTCCCTGATGTGTCTGCTCTCGTCGAAGGAACGACCGTGAAAGGTGATGGAGAACGTCCTGAGGCGACCGGGAGACGCCTTGGCGGCGTAATGCAGAATCGTAGACGAATCCAAACCTCCACTGAGCCAGATCCCCACGGGTACATCCGAGACCAGTTGCTCCTGGACCGATTGGGCTAGCAGCGCATCCAGCTCATGGCAGGCTTCGTCGATGGAGCGGGGAGGCGTGGAGACAACCGGAGACGTTGTGGAGCGGATGCTGCAGAAGCCGCTCTGCCACTCCAGCACGTGTCCTGGCATCAGCTTGGCAATGCTGTCGACCAGGGTGAAGGGCCCTGGAACGTAGTTTAGACTGAGAAAGCAGTCCAGACCGGGAAGGCAAACTTCCCGGCGGACGCCGGGGTGCGCCAGGATGCATTTCAACTCCGAACCAAAATAGATCTCTCCATTCTGGAGACAGTAGTACAAGGGCTTGATGCCCATGCGGTCCCGCGCCAGAACCAAGCGTTGCTCCGACTGGACCCATACTGCAATGGCGAACATCCCCCGAAACCGGGAGAAACATGCGCTGCCCCAGTGCAGAAAGGCATGCAGAATGACTTCGGTATCGCAGTGCGTCCTGAACCTGAATCCCTCTGCTTCCAACTGGGAACGGATTTCGGAGTGATTGAAAATCTCGCCATTGAAGACGACGACGACATCCTTGTCGGCGCTGACTAGTGGCTGGTCACCGCTCTCGAGATCGAGAATACGCAGCCGGGTAGCGCCCAGAGAGATGTGCTCGGAGACGAAGCGCCCCTGGTGATCCGGTCCACGGTGTACCAGAGAGTTCAGACCCGATGCCAACACGCCGGGTGGTAGATCGCGCGAGAAGTGTGAGTACCCGAGAATCCCACACATACGGCCATCAAACCTACGGGAAGAGACCAGCCACTGACCTATCCGCCCCAACGACGTAGGTCGACGATCCGAATCCCGGAATCCTTAACTGTTGATTGAGCAAGTATAGGAACAAGTCGTGCGGCCAAGCGCCTATCTTTCGGACACATCACGGCATACCGTGATGCTTGTGAAAAAAACCGTGATCGTTGCATCGACGCCACAGTCGTCGGCACCTGCCGCCGGTGCAGCAGGGCGCTACCTCCACTTCCATGAACGAGTGACGGCGATTTCGGGAAAAAGAGCGGGGCTGGATCGGAAGGAAGGAGCACGCCACTCCCTTCTCCTGTCGAGTGTCGACCAGAAATACTGCGGGGTTACTCCAGTTGGCTATTTTTCAGACGGAGGGCCAACTCCACTCGATGTGCTCTAGATCATTCAAGACACAGCGAAAAGCACTGGTGGGCCCGCGGGGATTCGAACCCCGGACCAAGGGATTATGGGTTCCCAGAAACGATTGTCACTTCAGATCTGCTACTCCAGGTTCATAACCTCCGGGTTGCCCCTAATTTGGGAAGAATCATCTCCGGAGGCGTATTTTCGACGAACAGCAAGCCAGTTCAGAAACGAAAGGGTTGCCGTTATCGCGAGAGCGATCAGTTCCGCCACGCCCATACGGCTGGCTAACACCAGTGCAAACAAACTTCCCAGTACAGCGAAGACGACACCGCCTGGCAGGTGGAAGCCTTCCCGTCCGGGGAGCTTCTTGCGCAACGTCGGAAGAGCCGCACAAGTGATTATGTACGCGACGAGACGGGAGACGGCAGAGAGCGTTGCATTCCATCGGAAAGTGCCGAGCACCGCGAGCAACCAGAGCAGAATCGCAAAAGCAATAATGGAGATGTAAGGTGTTTGGTAGCGACGGTGGACGGCGGCAAACCACCGTGGAAAGTCACCCTGCTCGGCCAAAGCAAAGGTCACTCGTGGGTTGGCAATCATGTTGGCGGCGAGACTCCCGAAAGTCGCGAGCAGTGCACCTAGGGCAACGATGGACGCCATGGTGTTCCCGCCGAAAACATATGCTGCCGCCGAAAGGGGTCGGGCGATTTGCGCAGGGTTGGCAAGGGTGTGCACCACCACCACCTGCACCAGGAAATAAATAGTAGCGACTACGGGCAAAGCAACCATCAGCGCCAGCGGAATGTCGCGACCCGGATTCTTGACCTCTCCGGCCGGAATCAACGCCGATTCGAAGCCGCTGAAAGCGTAAATCAGCAACAAGACTGCGCTTAGCCAGGCGCCGGCCGGGTGAGATTCAGCGACGATGAGAACCGGGCCGCCATGAAGGTGAATAAACAGGAGGCCTGTAGCCACCAGAAGCAGCAGCGGCATCAGTTTGGCAACCGTAAAAAAGTTGCTAACCCGCGTTCCCATCTTTACACCGCGAATGTTGATGAAAGCAAGTCCGGCGATCAGAATCGTGAGGATCGCAAAACGGCTGACTGATTCCTTTGCCTGGGGCCAAAATCCCGCCAAATAATCAATGAACACATTGGCAACTGCGGCGGCAGAGCTTATGCGCGTCAGCCACAGAAGCCATCCGGTTTGTAGGCCCATGAAACGTCCGAAAGCGACGTTGGCGTAAAGATACGGGCCGCCGGCCTGCTGAAATCGCGAGGCAACCTCGGCAACGCAGGCGGCGATTACGCCCATTCCGGCGGCAGCGATGAGGTAGGCGATGGGACTTTGACCGCCCAGAATCCGGGCGGCGGCTGAGGGCAGCCCGAAGATGCCGGCACCGATGATGAAATTCACCATGAGCGCGATTAGGCTCCAGCGTCCAATCTCGCGCACGAGTTCGGGCTTGTCAGTTGGCAATGAGAGGCCCTGTCACAATTCGTTGCTCGGATGTGACGCCCTATCGTGTGGTCGGCTCATTTCGCATATCGTTGGAAGAAACTGTCCGCCTTCCATTGAGGGCGCGCGTCGGCGTTTGCTACCGAGATCAGTAGTTTTCGCATGATTTCCTCATATAGTGCAGCAGCGGAAAAGTTTATTGGCTGGTTGGTGTCGTCAGAGGGAGCATGGTAATTCCTGGTAAGCCAATCTTTGAAGATCTCTTGCTCCGTTGAACCGGGATCGAAGCCGATTTCCATATTGAGAGATGGAATGCCGTAGCGAACAAAGCTGTATTGATCACTGCGGATAAACGAATTACGAAGAGGTTGGAGATCGGGCAACACGCGCACGTGGAGAGATCGCGCCACTTCGCTGGCCTGGTCTCCAAGGTCGGATTCGGCGAGCCCCTTCACCTTGAGTACGGTCAACGGAACAATCGGCAGGAACATGTCCACGTTAAAGTCCGCAACCATAGACTTCGGGTCCACCGTCGGGTGCGTGGCGAAGAATTTCGATCCCAGCAATCCCTTTTCTTCCGCGGTCACGAATACCAGCAATATGGAGCGGCGAAACTTTTCCTGTCGCAACGACGCAGCCATATCCAGCAACAAGGCGCAGCCAGAACCGTTGTCCATAGCGCCGTTGTAAATGCGATCTCCATTAATGGGTTCGCCTATGCCGAGGTGGTCGATGTGAGCGGAAAGAATCACGTATTCATTTTTGAGTATCGGGTCGCTGCCGGGCAACTTGGCGACAAGGTTAGCGGATCTGACCTCCTGCTTTTGAACTTGAGCCCGGCTCTTCAACGAGACCGGCAGCGGGAATCGTGGCAACGGCCTCCTGTCCCTGGCCAACTCGGCAAGCTCCGGAAATGAGTGCCCTGAGCCTGCGAACAGTTTTTCGGCCCGCTCCGGGTTAAACGTCAGAGCGACCTTCTGGCCTGCCAATTCGTGGAATTCTGGATCGGCGAGATCCATCTGAGGATGCGCCCGATTGAGTGACATCCGGCTCCAAGGAATGTCCATGGACGCGGGATTCGGAATCGTGATGATTCCGATTGCGCCAGCCTCATGGAACACCTTCCAGCGCTCTCCAGCCCACTGATAATGAGCGGCCAGCGCGGTGGGAATATCCGCCGGAAAGCCGGTCAGGATGACCACAATCTTGCCCCTCAGGTCCAGCCGCGCCAGATCATCGTAGTTCCTCTCAGGAATTTTCAGGCCGTATCCGGCAAAGACAAGTGGCGCCTCCATTTCTTCAGACACCAGATCGACCCTGGTGTTGAAGTACGCATCACCTCCCAGTTCGAGCGGTTCTTCCGCACCTTGACGAATGAGCGCGATCTTTGAATCCTTCTCCACGATTTGGCGGGCTGTGAACTTGACGGGCTGGTAAAAACCCTCGGTGCCGGCGGGCTGAGCCCCGTATTTATTTAGTTGCTCGACAACGTAAGCCTCGGCTTTCCGCAAGCCTTCGCTGCCCGTCTCGCGACCCTCCATGCGGTCATCCGCCAACACCTTGATGTGTCCCCACCAAGTTTGCCCGTCGAAGTGTTTTTCAATCGGCTGCTGCGCCCGCAGGTTGAGGGCGGATAGTAAGAATACCCACGGTATCAAGAGAAAATACTTGCACATGAAGCAAACCTCCGCTCACGATTTAATGCAACTCGAACAAAAAGCTCCTACCGAGTTCAGCCAACCGTGGTGGATCAGTCGCCGAGACCGAACGGAACGCACCCCCTCACGCTAGCGAGACATGAGGGAACCACATTTCAACCGCTCTGGCCCTGATGTAAACTTTTGGTCGCCGGTTGCGCAATCTAGGCCAGGCAATCTTGTATGAAGGACAACCCAGCCCCCCAAGGTCCCTATCCGCCATCGTTGTTGACCCTCGGAGGACTCAGAATATTCGAATCGGTCGCTCGGCTCGCGAGCTTTTCCCGGGCTGCTGAAGAGCTCCATGTGAGCCAGCCTTACGTGTCTAACCAAGTCCATGAGTTGGAGGCCAAACTTAGGGTCACGCTTTTTCGCCGCGTCGGAAGGCGGGTGTACCTGACTGAATCCGGAGTTCTTCTCAATCGCCACGCCAAGGACCTGCTTCAACGAATCGCGGCAACCGAACGCGAGACTGCCGAGCTGCGGGAAGTGATCGTTGGACGTCTCGACATCACAAGCGTTGTTATCGCCGCCGAGTATGTCCTGCCACAAGCTTTGGGAGAGTTTCGCATGCAAAATTCCGAGGTGGCATTGAATCTTCAGGTTTATAACTCGAGGCAGGTCGAACAGGCCGTCGCAGATGGGCGTTTTGAGCTTGGCGTCACGCTTTCTCATTCCCTTCCCGATGATCTTAGAGCCGAAACATTCGGTGTTGATGAGCTGGTGGTCGTTATGGGAAAACGACATCGTCTTGCCTCTCAGGTAACAATTAAGCCGGAAGATCTCTCCAAGGAAACCTTCCTGGTCCGTGAGCCCACCTCGGGTACAAGGTTATTCGTCGAGAGTAAATTTTCTGAAATAGGAATCCGTCTCGCTCATAGTCTGGAACTCAATAACAATCAGGTGATCAAGGCCTTGGTTGAGGCCAATCTCGGCATCGCAATTCTTTCCTGGAGAACGGTGGAGGCGGAGGTCTCATCGGAGCGTTTGAGTTCGTCCAAGGTGGACGGACTCCCTCTTGAGCGTCCACTGACCCTCGTATCACGAACGCAGGGTACTCTCAGCCCACCGGCTCGCGCCTTCCGATCGATTCTCCTGGGCTCCTCCGGCGTAAGCTGGTACATCAGGAATAATGGGTCTCAATGAGAGCTGGCAGGTCTGCCACACTTGCGATCAGATGAGAAGGAGATTCTCGTAGCAAGCGATCTCGCTTGTGAAGCCCGGTAAGAACACCGATTACGCCGAGAACTCCGGCTCGCTTCCCGGCTTGCAGATCCAGTGGGGTGTCGCCAATGTTGAGGACCTCGCGTACATTGTCGATCCGGGCGGCCTCCATGGCATGGAAGATCATATAGGGAGCGGGACGCCCATCCTTCACGTCGTCACTGCAGATATTAGCGGCGAACGTGTCTTGCCAACCAGCAGAACTGAGAATGCCATCGGTAACTGATCTGTAGAAGCCAGTAGTCGTTGCGCAGAGAATGTTGTGTGTTTTTAGCCAGGTAAACGTGGCCCCTGCCCCCTGGATCGGCCTAACTCCCCCATTCGAGAACTTGTTTTCCAGTTCTGACTTGAAGTCTCCGTAAGCTTTTCGAATTCGCTCTTCGTTGCCGGCTTCGTCCTTGCCCCAGCGGCGCTCCACAAATTTCTTGATCACGTCTCGTTTTGATGAACCCTTCAACTCTCTTAATTCGGAGTCACTGGCTGCCAAACCGTTCCTCTCAAGGGCAACGCCAAATGCACTCAGTACTTCGCCATTATCCTCGACAATTGTGCCGCCAATATCAAAAACAACGAGTTTAACCGTGCTCATAGTTCCCACATGGTACGACAGGAACCATCGAGAATCGTCCGGATTTGCGGCTTGAGTGAAGGAAGTTCATGGTCTCGTTATCGGTGCCATACGCAAACGGTTATAACCACGTTTTCGGTTATCGCATGGATAACCACGGAGGAAGAAAAGTTTGCAAATGGACCGTTCGCGAAGAGATTTTAGTTGTACTGTACTCTCTCGCTTCGCAATTGGCTTGCAGGCAACACTTGGAGTGGGATCCTCACGGGTGCGTGCAGAAATCACGATTTCACAATACGGCGCGGAGGAGAACATGGAGCCCAAATCGATTTCTGTACTCGATGAGCAACGAAGGCGGAGTTCTTGCAAGGCTGTGAATTCTCCTTCTGGTCGCGAAGACTCACACACTGTAGTCCGACGCCTAACCCAGTGGCTCTTGATAATATTCTTGCTTCCCGGTCTCACCTGCGTCTCCTTGTGGGCCCAAGCTGCTGGACAAACCGTTCCCGGCAGGGCCCAGGCGCAGCAAGGCACAGGCACCATCAGCGGGCGCGCGACAGATCCAAGCCACACTGCTTTGCAGAGCGCACGGGTGGAACTGCAGCCGACGGGACTGACAGCCGTATCGGACGACCAGGGACAGTTCACCATTCCAGGAGTGCCGCCTGGCAACTACACTCTCACCGTCTCGTATATTGGATTCTCGCAGTTCTCCGCACCTGTGGTGGTTGCTGCGGGACGAGTGGTGCAAGCCGATGCCCAGCTCACCATCGGGTCGGTGAACGAGGAAGTCATGGTTCGCGGGGAGCGCGAACACGGCGAGCTTGAGGCCCTCAACCGCGAACGTGTAGCAGAAACCATTTTGGAGGTGCTGCCGGCAGAAGTAATCACCAGCCTACCCAATACGAATGTGGCCGATGCGCTGGGTCGGCTGCCAGGGGTGTCACTGGAGCGCGATGAAGGCGAAGGCAAGTACGTCCAGATTCGAGGCACCGAACCGCGACTCAGCAATGTGACCATCAATGGTGTGCACGTGTCCTCTCCGGAACGCGACGTGCGCAACGTAAAGTTGGACGTCATCCCCGCCGACCTGGTGGAGTCAATCGAGGTCAGCAAGACGCTCTCTGCCAATCAGGACGGAGACGCGATCGGTGGCTCGGTCAACCTTATTACGAGAAGCGCGGACGACGTGCCTTTCTACAGCATCACCGGTCTAGGCGGCTATACCCCCATTGTGAACGGTCGTTGGCTAGCCCAGGGTGACGCGACGATCTCCAAGCGGTTCGGCGCCGAAAAGAAACTGGGCGTGGCATTCGGCGGCAGCTATGACTTTAATGGCCGAGGCTACAACAACATCGAACCATCTCCCGGCTCTCAGGATTTTGGTTCAGGGCCTGTCCCGGTGTACAGCGGGATACACTTACGCGAATACATATTCCGTCGGCATCGCTATGGTTTCGCGGGCGGGCTCGACTATCGCCTGACGAATGGATCGAGCGCGTACGTCCGGGGGCTGTTTTCTGAGTTCAAGGATTTTGGCGATACCTGGAATGTGAATGAGAGCGTGGGAAACCTGGTGACGCCGACTACAGCCGACGACACCGGCAACGTGGTGATCCGCCACCTCAATCGCACACCAGAGCAGCGGATCTACAGCATCACCGCGGGCGAAAGACTGAACCGCGGACAATATCTTCTTGACTACCAATTCGCAGTTTCCCGCGAACGTCAGGATGGACAATTTCCCAGCGCCTACTTTAACGGTCCGTCCAACGTGGCGTTTGGAATCGATACCACCCACCCTTCTACGCCAAAGTTCCCGGTGTTAAATGGCATCAACATCAACGACCCCACAGCATATAGCTTTGCCAAAATAATAGGCGCAGTCGATCCTGTCAGAGAACTTGATCTGGAAGGGTCCGCGTCACTCGCGCGCCACTATCTCATTGGGTCACGCTTTGGCTCTTTCGAAGTGGGTGGAAAAATACGCAATGGCGATAAGACGAATAAAACCTACGAACCAGTCTATGTAGCGACCGGAAATCCCGTTCTTCAATACACGCAAGTGTTGGGAAACGGCCCCAAGGATCCGAATTTCTATTTCGGACAGTACACGCTCCCGCCGCTCTCGAATTACAACAAGATTCTTGCATTTATCGCGGCCAATCCAACTGCTGTCTCGTTGGACAACGATGCAACTCGGGGACGCTCAGACCCGAACAATTACCATACGATCGAGCGAATCTATGCTGCTTACGCGATGAATACGATCACCTTCGGCCGAGCCCGGATAGAGACCGGTGTGCGAATTGAAACGACACAATCAAGATTCACTGGCTATCATGTGACGTTCGATACCAATGATGTCTATGTGTCGACCACGCCTGTCTCCGGGGACAATTTATATGTGAACCTGCTGCCGAGCGTAAATGTCCAGTTCGCCGTTACTCCGAATACGAACCTCCGTGCCGGCTACGGAAGGGGGATTGCCAGGCCCAATTTCTCAGATCTTCCGCCATACATCCTTGAAACCGATTCGGGGAACCCTCCTCAAGTGGCGGTGGGCAATCCTGCCCTGAAACCTACTTTGGCCAACAATTTCGACCTGCTGGCGGAGCGATACTTGAAGCCGGTCGGCCTCATCCAGGCCGGCGTGTTTTACAAGGAGCTCAGAGATCCTATTTTTCTCGTGCAGAGCCAGATCACTTCCGGCCAGTTCGCCGGGTTTACGCAGTTCCAACCGACGAACGGAACGCAGGCTCACATATTTGGCTTCGAGGCGGCGTACCAGCAACTCTTTACCTTCCTGCCTGGGTTCATGAATGGCCTGGGGGTGTCGGCGAACTATAGTCACACCACATCGAAAGCCGTCGTTCCGCTACGTGCGGTGGACCCGGCGTTGGTGCGCCAAGGGCCAAATAACTGGAATCTGGGCGTGACGTACGACAGGCGCCGGCTCTCGTTGCGGCTCGGCCTGACGCACAATGACGCCTATATTTACCAATATAACTACACGGACGGTACTGAACTCGGACCGAAGGGGCCAAATGGAGATGTTTACACCTATGCGCACACGCAGCTCGACGCACAGGGGAGCTTCCGTCTCAAGTCCAGACTCAAGCTCATTGTGTCCTTGCTCAATTTGAACAATGAAGTGTTCGGATTCTATCAGGGCGGCCCGCAATATCCTACTCAGCGCGAATTCTATGGTCCTAGCTTCACCCTGGGCTTCCGCTGGTCAAGTTCTACCGAGTAAGTGCCAAGTGTCTGCCCGATACCGCTGACCTTGAGCCGCAGGATACGCAGCTAGTTTCCGATGCGGGCTGGCAACATCGCCACGGCTTGTATTTGCGCGACTTGTTTTTCAGAGCCGCCTGACCGCGAGATTCAGTTGGGGGCTGATATTCCCGCGGAGATTAGACATTGCTAGTAACGGGTTTCGGGGGGAGAGATGCTCCAACTCCACGATGTGGACATCACCGGGCCGATTCTCTTACGTATCATCTTTGCCGCCTTTCTGGGCGGAGTCGTAGGCCTTGAGCGCGCTGTCCACCACAAACCTGCTGGCTTGCGCACGAACATGTTCATCTGTGTTGGCGCTGCGATGTTTACCCTGCTCTCCGATAAGCTAGCCGTCAAGTACGGCATAGGAGATCACACCCGCATCGCCGCGCAAATCATTCCCGGCATTGGCTTCCTGGGGGCCGGCGCCATCATGCGGGAGCGCGGAGGAGTCATCGGCTTGACCACCGCTGCGACGATGTTCGTGGTTGCAAGCATCGGGATGGCGGTCGGAGGCGGGCTTTACTGGACAGCTGCCGTCACCTGCCTTGTAATCCTCATGCTTCTTATCGTCGTTGGACAGCTGGAGAGCATGTTCAATTTGAAGATTCGCCGGATGGTTTTTCGCGTCACCACGCAGAATCTCGAACCAACCATGTCCGCCGCAAACGCTGCATTTGCCGAATCGAAGGTTTCCGTCGAAAGCTTGCAAGTGCTGCGTATGGAGCAGGAATTCGTCCTGGAATTCGAAGCCGATGTGAGCCTTCACCAGCAGAAGAAACTTGCAGCGAAAATCACTCCCCTGGGGACGAAGTTCGAGCTCCTTTTCACTCTAGCCGGCCGCTCTGCCGGGGACGCCGGCTGAAGACGAGTTCGGCAGTGCAGAACTCCGCCCTACGACGGAACATGATGGAGATTGTCACCGCACGAGCCCAGTGGCGGTTGTCGAGCGCTTTCACGGTGGGCGAAAGAAGGCGCGCGCGGGGATCGATATAAAGTTGGCAATGGCTATCACTGCCCCTGGCTGGCCCGTCGGCCAACGTTCGTGACTTTACTGCGTGTCAGTATTCCGGTAGCAGGGAAGATTGGAAAACTAGACTTTTCTAACGTTCCGCAATTGGACTCACGGACCCACTGGTTACGAGGGTCCGCCATGGACGATTTCGAAAGGGTTTTCTACGCGCTCCGAGGTTCGGGAAACGCGCGTATGAACAGGGTAACGTCCAGTTCACGATGGAGAAGGCCAGAAACCAACGGAGCGACTGTGTCCTGCTGGACTGCGACATGGACGAAAACAGCAACTTGCTCTTGCACGCGACTGACTTCTTCAAACACCTGTTCACGGGAGGCACGAACCCAATCGACATTCACGAGTACATCGTGCACCGGCAAAAGGGAGTCGATCTGGGATACGAGTTGCGCCCGCGCAGTGAAGAGCTGGCACCCGTAGCGGTAGCGCAGACAAAGAGGACCAAGCGTTTGCGTTCCGTCAAGGGCGCGTGAGAGTGTGTGTCGCGACACCTTTTCGATTGCAGATCAGCCCTGCTTTGTATCGCGGCCGGAAGCGCGTCATTTTTTGTGGAGCGGTTGTTAGTCAGACACGAGCAAATATCCTTTCGCGGACACAAGGATGCAAAACTTATTGCCTCCTCGAAAGCCGGCTGTTCGTATCAGTCTTGTCCGTCCTGTCGGTCGCATGCGGTTGCATTCCCCCGCAGTCCACAAGAACGAACCGACAGGGCGCCGGTGTGGCCGACTCAGTATCTATCTCATCCATTTTGGAGGTCCCGATGCGCAGATTAGCAATGATTACTGCGGTTGTGGCACTTTTTGGTTGCTTATTGAAGCCTCAGGTTGTTGCACAGCGTTGCGGAGTGGAACGGTGGGCTGTGAAGACCGGAACAGACGGTGATGCGGGGGCAGTCAATCTTGGCAGTCCCCAGACGACAACCATTGCGGATCTGATCGCCCTGGCGCCACCAAGTCCTCTTCCGGCAAACAATCGGTTTGCACCGGTCGAAGATACCGTCTTTGTCCTCAATGCTACCTTGACTGACTTCAAGCTGGAGACCGGGGCCCACGGTGACTCCGACTACCACTTGGTGTTGATGGACGATCAAGGCAACACGATGGTAGCGGAGATTCCGTCTCCCGATTGCGTCGGGCCGGGCAGTCCATTCGCTGTGCAAATTGCAGGCGCTCGGGCAAGGTTTGACGCCCAGTTCACTGCAACTTCATCGTTTAAGACCGCGAACGTGCCAGTTCAGGTGACCGGAGTCGGATTCTTCGACTTCTTTCACAACCAGCACGGAGCGGCTCCGAACATTATCGAGATACACCCGGTGCTAGACATTCAGTTCAACACAGAGGCGAGCGGGGGCGACTTCGCTCTGACCAGCTCTACCTCCGCCATGCATCTCCATGCGGGAGGTTCGTCTTCGATTAGCCTCACTGCTGTACCGTTGAGAGGGGGCTCTCCGCCGAACGTCGGATTCACTGCAACGGGCTTGCCCGCGGGGGTGAGTTCGCGGATCACGCCTGCTGGCGACGGAAAGGCTGTTTTGTCTCTCTCGGCCTCCACCAGTATCCCCACCGGCACATTTCCTGTGACTATTACGGGATCGGGCAGCGGACGTTCTCACGGACAGACGATTTCTCTGAACCTATCGGGCCAGCCGGAGTCCCCCGAGGACCAGCAGTGGGAATATAAGACAGTCAGCGCTAGCAGCGAGCAGGATGTCATCAATCAGGCTAACCGACTCGGGTCTCAGGACTGGGAGATGGTAAGTGTAGTGCGCGTGTCCGGATCCCCCGCCTGGAGAGCATTCTTCAAGAGAATGCGAAGGAACTGATCGGACTACGCATTATCTCCACAAGCGGAGGCCAAACTCTCGCAGTTCTTGAGGAAACCAAATGCGAGCCGAGACGGAACGTTCACATGCGAGGTTGGCTCGGAACATGTTTGAGAGAGCAATCGCAAATCTCGCCAGCCATATTATGAAAAATGGAGCGCCCGGAGCGGACTAGCCTCCAACTGATTGAACCCGACGATATCGATGTTCCTGAGAGCCTTTCGGTAACGAAACTCGGTTTCACGCCTGGTTCGGTGATCGTCCTCTATGCATTCAGCGGAGCGATTGTGGGGCGCGCGACGCGAGCGAAGGTCCGTCCGGTTGCTGACATAAACACAAAGCGCCACGCTCGCTAAGATCGCGCACTAAGCATTGCGGCCTAACAGGGCACATTAGATGAAACTTGGTCTAATCGACATTCTGAAGATCGGTGGCTTCGATCCCACATTGGTCACGAAGTTGGTGCGCTACCAAGACCGTCGTTACTCTATGCAGAGCTGCGTCGGGACCGTTTGCTTGGAGATTTAGCGAAGCTATCCGAGCAAACCAAAGTTCCACGGTGCGAAGCAAATCATTTCGTTTTACGGTCTGTCTGGTACACGCGCAGGATTTTACGGTATCTACACGGTGCTCCGCTACCGGTCGAGCGATGCTCTGCCGCCGTGTGACCCGCGCTGGAGCGACGGAGCGAGGTTTTTCTACGAACTGGAGAGTGACCCAAGGTTTGACGGCCTTCGTGACCGTTTGATCATGGACTGGGTCCGGGCACTCTCGCGTGGGTCCAGAATCTCGTTAACAAGTCGGTGCTTGCAATTCAAGAACCCGGCCGCAGGCTTCCCTCCTTTGAGGACTACCTGGAGTTAGAGCCCATCTCATAAATCCTGCCAGCCGGAATCGCGGAACTGGGTTGCGCAGTCCGGCGCAATTGTTTCCAGATAGGGCCGTGAGACCTAAGCCGCTGGCGCGGTGGAGGGAGGGTTGTGACGTAGCCCAGGGAGTACAGCGACGCTAGTTTGAGGAGTCATGGGAAGGAGGCTCTATGACTCGAAAGAAAGCACCTGTGTCTACAATCCGGTCTGCGCGGGAATCCGAAAAAGTCTTGGGGTCACGCCCGATTCCCCCAGGCTTCGCCAGGCACCCAATCGCTCTGGCCTTCATTCAAATTTCAGCTCCAGTTTTCGCCCGATGTCCAACCGAGTCCTGGATTCTCCTTGACACTTGGTCTTAAAAGGTAAAGACTCGGAGAAACTATGGGTTGCGATTGCGCGGTAGGCCTGCGCTCCTGATCAAACAACGCTCCCGAGATCTTTCAACCATGACCACTTCAAGGTCCAAAATCCCTGTGCCCACACCGGGTGAATTTCGCCTGCTGGACATTCTTTGGCGGTTGAAGGAGGCCACCATTGATGATCTGCTGCTTGACTCCAAGGACGATCCGCCTCCCAACTACAAGACCGTCCAAACCCTCTTGCGGCTCATGGAGAACAAGAAATTGATAAGTCACCGCGTCCGAGGCCGAGCCTTCGTGTTTCAACCCCGGGTGAGACGCGAGCAGATACACCGTCTTTCGATACATTCTTTCTTGAACCGTTATTTCGGAGGATCGCGAACCCAACTCTTGCAGAACCTGTTGCAGGACGAACGAATCGGGGCCGCCGAGTTGGAAGAACTGGAGAGCCTGATCCGCAGCCGGCGTGAGGTTAGGAGCACGAATTCCCCTCAGCCCAAGCCTGAAGAGAAGTGAGGTAATTGGTATGTTGTCGGGCGGCCCCTTGGCCATCGTGAGCGCGTTTCTCACCTACTTTGTTCAAATCACCTTCGCCTATCTGAGTGCTTCACTGGCTTGCGCTCTGATCCGAACTCCGCGCATTCGCTTACGCGCCTGGGCAGCTCTGTTGCTGTTCACGGTTGTGCGATGGCTGATGTTATGCACCGCAACTCGTACCCCTGTCCCGGCGCCACTGGCTGCCATCGCCGCTCATGTGCCGTATACCCACGGGTTCGATTGGTCCTGGCCTGTGATGGGATCGTGGGCTCCTTATCTCGCTACGTTTCCGGCATGGTGGACCCGGTTCTATGTCGCCATTCTAACAATCGCTGTGCTGCGCTTGTTCTGGACTTGGCTGCGCCTTCAAAACCTGCTGCGCAGTGGTGACAATCCCTCTGCGGAGCTGCATGCCCTCTTTGAAGATCTTTGCCGGGAGGCGAAGATTCGCCGCTGCCGCGTCAGTCTCGTTGCTGATTTGCCATCGCCAGCGACGGCCGGCTGGTGGCGTCCGCGCGTTCTGCTTCCCGCGGAAGTTGTTCCGCAACTAAGCCCGACTGAGCTTACCTATGTTTTGCGCCATGAGCTCACGCACGTGAGACGCCGCGACTACCTCTGGGATCTTCTTGCGAGCTTCGCGTGCCGGCTGGTCTTCTTTCACCCCGCTGCCTGGCTTGCCTACCGAAGATTACGTTGGGAGCGCGAATTGTCCTGCGATCAAGAGGTGGTCCAAGGCAGCCAAGAAGTGCGTTTGCAATACGCCGAATGCCTCGCCAAGTTCGCTCGGGGGTGGTACATGTCGGGAACACACTCTCCGGAAGGAATCAGTCTTGCTGCGTCCCCATCGCTGTTGACGACCCGAGTGCGCGCTCTGCTCTGTGAGCCCTCCCACCCTTCGATATACGCCAGGCTGAGCCGCGCTTGCTTGAGCTCTGCCCTAGTCTTACTCTCTCTTTGTCTTTTGCCTGCTGTGGGACTCACCCTCTACTGGTCTGCTCCCCTGTTCTCGCTGTCAACTCGGTCGAGGAATGCATCGCCCGTAACCCGAACTCTGGCTGCTCGCAAGAGCTCTCAGCCTCATGCCCTTCGCTCGGTGCCGGAGAGCGCACCAGCACAGCCCGAGATCGCAATTCCCGAAGCTGTATCGAGTATCTTGACGGGCCTGAGCGCGAAGCCTCTGCCCTCCTTCGCGACTTCCTCGGCCTCCGAACCCGGCGCTGTGAACCCGAAGCATACCCCCGCCTCCACTGCGCATGGCGGCGCGTCAACCGGAGCCTGGGATGAGTCTCCAATGCCTCTTGCTGTCGCCCCAAACTGGCAAAAACTCGCCATCGATGCAGCCACAGCCGGCGTCGCTGCGATCGGGCAAGCGGGCGGCGACACGCAAGACGGCCAGTCAGGCCAGCAGGGGAACCACTAGGCCAGCATTCTCTTTTTTGTCGCCTTGCAAGCGGTGCGCTGCTCGCCTCTCGAACCACAGGCGAAGTCGGCGATGGTCGACGCCTGCGCGAAGCCTGAAGTGTGTAGAAGCTCTCGAAGTCTCGCCACGCTCGCTCGGCGGATCTTGAACACTATTTTCCCGTGGCATCAGATTTTTTGCTTGACATCAACTCTTAACTAGTTAAGACTAACGATCAAATCAAGTCTTAGTAATTTAAGACTTGCTGCCACCCGTCAATAATCAATAACTGGAGGTTTACGTATGATCCGAATCGCGCTAGCCGCGCTATTCTCACTTGCTCTCCTGGTTGGAGGTGCGAAACTGCAGCCCACTCACCACTTCACTTCCACAGTGAACACTGCCGCGGCGGCCCAGCCTGAGGACGAGGGCGGCGGTGGCGGTACTGATCCGGACACCGTCGAACAAGGCCCCGACGGTGACGGCAACGTCGAAGGATAGTTAACCAGGGGAAACCCTCTTGAGCGTCGCTCATCTCTTCCTGCCACTCGTGAAGAGCGACGCTCGAGCTTTTTCATCCTGCGTGTAGCTGTAAGCGCGTATGCCGGTCGTTCCCGAGCCTCTTCAATGCCCGTCGCGACCCTACTTCTTGAGAGGCAGAAATGGTTTCCCTTTGCCGACCCATCGCAACATTGTTTCTGGCATGCACGCTGAAAATCCTCTGCGTCGCACAAGTCGCTACGACTCTCAGTGGCAGCGTCGAAGATCAGAGTGGTGCGGTAATTCCATCCGCCAAAGCTAGCTTGCTGAATAAGAGCAGCGGGCAACGCCATCGGGCGGCCACCGACGAGGAGGGTGGCTTCCTGTTCAAGAATGTGGCCCATGGAGAGTACTTGCTCACCGTCGAGAGTGCAGGCTTCCAGAACTACGAGACCACGGTCACAGTGACCGGCCCTGCCCTCAACCTGAAGATCACAATGAAGATTGCCGCCGGCGATCAGATCACTGTTCGCAGCACTCCGGCCGATCGCATCTCCCCGGAGTCTAATTCCGACGCGCTGAAGATCAACGACAATTTCCTCCGCGCCCTTCCCTCCCAGAGTCAGAACTTGTCACCGCTCCTCACTCGATTCCTGTCCCCCGCGGCATCTGGCACTGCAGGGCCATCCATCGTCGTCGACGGCATCGAGACTGATCAACTCGACGATCTACCCGTTTCCGCTATCAAGCGCATCGCGATCGACCGGAATCCATACTCAGCGGAGTACCGCCGCCCCGGCAAGGCTCGCGTTGAGGTCACTACCAAGACAGGCTCGACCACCCTGTTCCACGGTGGCGTCGCGCTCTACTGGCGAAACTCGGCATTCGATGCCCGCAACGCGCTTGCTCAGATCAAGCCCGATCTGAACCGATCTCTTTGGGACGCGACCTTCAGCGGCCCCTTCCTGTGGAAGAAGTCTTCCTTCTTTCTGGCCGCGCAGCAACTCACCAGCGATGAAAGCGTGGTCGTGAACGCCCTGACGCCCACCGGGCCACTGCTTGAGAACGTTCCCACCAGAATCCGCAACTCAAACTTTTTGGGGCGCATCGATCTGCGCCGATCTTCCCATGCGCTGTCCTTTCTTTACGGGTTTACTCGGAAGAGAGACGACAATCGCACAGTTGGCGGTCTAAACCTGCTCGGAACCGGGAGTGGCGAGACGAATCGGGCAGACCGGATTCAGTTCACCGACCAGACCACCTTGTCGCCGACTCTCCTGAACACCCTCCGCATCTTCGCCAGAAAACGAACAACCCGTGTCGGCGCCCTCCCAGTCGGCCCCGCCATCGTCGTAAACGGCGCTTTTGTAGGGGGAGTGCCGCAAGCTTCAAAACTCGAACACCAGGGCCTTCTGGAAGTCGACAACATCACCGTCCACACCCACGGCGACCACATATTTCGCTTCGGCGGAACAGCACGCATTTGGACCGTGCACGGCACGGATCAATCGAACTTCGGCGGCACCTTCGAGTTTGGCGATCTTCACCACTTTGCGCTTCAACGTCCCTACGTCTTCCGGATTAATCAAGGCCCGTCCGGCGTCTGCTTTTCCGTACAAGAAGTAAGTGGATTCTTTCAGAGTGATCTCAAGTTACACTCAAATCTGAATCTCTCCGCCGGTGTCCGTTACGAGTGGCAGTCTGCTTTGGACCGTCGCCATAGCCTTGCGCCCCGCATCGGCATCGCTTACGCGCCGGGCGACCAGAAAACAGTCCTTCGCGCCGGCGCCGGTATCTTCTATGAGAATTTACCCGAAGCCGCGATCTGGCGGGTGTCCATCCTGAATGGTATTCAGCAGACCGAGTGGGTACTCTCTAACCCCGCTTACCCCAATGCCGGACCACCGGGCAGTTGGAGCGTTTCTCCCAGCACTTTCCACTTAGCGAAGGGCCTCCAGGTTCCTTACTTGCTTCACGCCAGCGTCAGCGTAGAACGGCAGCTGTCGAGCGGAACTCAGCTCACGTTCGAAACTCACTCCGTGCGCGGCCTCCACCTGTTTCGAACTCGCAACACCAATGCTCCACTTCCTCAAACCGGCGTCCGACCGGTCTCTGGCTTTCTGAATCTCAACCAACTCGAGTCCACCGCCATGCAGCGCAGCACTGGCTTCAGCGTGAACTTCCGAGGCCACTTAGGGAAACGTACTTACATCGTCGCGCAGTACACGCTGTCCAAAACCATCAACGACGCGGCCGGCTTATTCACTCTACCCGCCAACAATTACGATTTGAGAGCCGAACGTGGCCGTGCAGGCTTCGATCGTCTGCATCAACTCACGCTAACTGGTATGGTGGACCTCCCCTCTTCCATGCGAATCGGGGCGGTCCTCGCGCTTTCCTCCGCTCCTCCCTTTGACATCACTACCGGAGTCGACGACAATCACGACACCGTCGCCACAGACCGTCCTCCAGGAATCACACGAAACGCCGGCCAAGCCAGCGGGCTGGCTCAGCTCGATCTACGCTTCACCAAGCTCTTTCGCCTCCCACGTCTCTTCAACCGCGAGGGAGCCGCCAACAACTTCGATCTTAGTATTGACGCCTTCAACGTGCTCAACCACACGAATTACAACACCTATGTTGGCGTCACCAGCTCCGCCCTCTTTGGCCGTCCCCTCACAGCCTTTCCTGCGCGAACGGTTCAGCTTTCTATCCGGTACCGCTTCTGAAAGCCTCCGCAGCAGCTGCGCTTCCTTTCGACGACACGCATTCGACGGCAACCGGAGAGGCCGTGCTTTTATAGGTCAGCAGATTCGAATATTTCTCTACCTTAAGTTTTGGCGAACTCTGGTCGTTCCGCTACTCGATGATGTCCTTCAAGCGCCGATTGAAATTTGCCTCGGGGTTGGACGCCCGGGCTGATCACCGTCCATCCTCCCAATGCTGCCGTGAGCTGGTCGTAAAAAGTGGTTGACGGCACGATTGGCGATCTTGCGGCCGTGTTGGATTCCCGCTGTAACCGCGTCGCGGAAATGAAAACCGACGAGGATCCGCGAGAGCCCGTTTTCGTGTGCCCCCTGAGAGAAGCTGGTGTACGAGCGCATTACCTGAGAGGAATCGCCGCAATTGCTGCCAGCCGGCAAAGAGGTGCTGCAGGTGCTGAAAGCGACATTGTCCGTACCGAAGAACTGCTTCAGCACTTCTGCCCCGGCGCCGCCTTCGACACTGTTCCCGGAGTCGTAATCCGGAATGGGCGGTGTGTCCTGGAGGGGGCGTCCAGGTCGGGTCGGCGTTGGTGTCGGCGTTGCCATCCGTCGCTGCCTCGCGAATGGCCGTGATCGGCCGCCAGAAGTTGTACTGATACTTGGTGTCAAAGGTGGCAATGTAGCCGTCGGCGAGAGCAAAGTTGAGAAGCGCAAAGAGTCGCGCGTTTTCCCACAGGGTGAGTCCTGCGGCGGCAGAAACGGTACGGGCGATGCGATTCCACTGCAAGACCGAACTCTCCACCCAGAACCGAGCAATCTGGGTTTGCTCGGCGGTACGCGCACTCGGGGTGATGATTCCATCATCGCCGAGGCTTTGGACCTCATTGAAATCAGCCGTGTATTTCTTACTGCTGACGGCATGGGGAGGACCCGGTCGAAACTGGGCGGCATAGCGCAGCACGAAGGGCGGGACAGTGCCCCATTGCGGGCTGCAGTTCGGCGTCGCCTGGTCGCCGGACAGCCGCTTCATCGCCTACAGCTCCAACCGTGGCGGCAAATTCGACATCTGGGGCAACAGGTCAGCGGTGGCGATCCCGTGCAGATTACCAAAGGACCCGGTCACAACTGGCAGCCTGACTGGTCACCCGATGGGAAGTACATTGCGTATCGATCTGAAGACGGCGAGGGTGGCCTATTCGTTATACCCGCACTGGGCGGCGCAGGATTGGAGAGAAGAATCGCGGCTTTCGGGTATTACCCCCGCTGGTCTCCGGATAGCTCGCAGACGCTGTTCCAGACGACACAATTTGACATGGGCGGGTTCTACGAGGTCGGTCTTGATGGAAGTCCCCCCGTGAGGTATTGACGGAATTTCTCGCAAAGTATTCGGAAGCAGGGCCCGGCGAAGTCTGCAGCGTGGCATCCCGACGGCAAGAGAGTCTCTGTCTGGGTCTGGGGCACCGCGCCCGCCCCCACCTTCTGGACAGTACCGATGGCTGGAGGTGAAGGGGTCAGGTGCGAGATTGACGCGCAAATTCTCAGACAGCTCGGAGAAGTCCCGGTAGGCCCCGGCCTCATCGAATGGACGCAAGATTTCAAGTTCTCCTGGGCGCCTTCGGGACGGGAGATCTATTTTGAGCGCACGTTTCGAGGGGCCAGAAATCTCTGGAGGATGACCGTTGATCCGGAGACGTTACGGGCCCTGGCGGTTGAGCGCCTGACCACCGGTCCGGGCCTCGATACGGAACTCGCGCTTTCACCCGATGGAAAGAGGTTGGCTTTTACCGAGCAATCCTGGCACGTTCGGGCCTGGCTCTTTCCGTTCGACGCCACGCGTGGCCAGCTCACTGGCGCTGGCCGGGTCGTGACCTCTCCTGGAATGGAGGCTTGGGTCCCCAGCCTCACGAGGGATGGTGAGAAGCTAGCTTTCCGCAATTCGCGCCAGTAAATGGGAACTGTGGGAAAAGTCGCTAGTGGATGGACGTGAGGCTCCGGTCGTGGCTGACGACTACATCCGTAGTGTCCCGCAATGGTCGCCCGACGGCACGCGCCTAGCATACTGGCGTGGTAAATCATTTACCGGCGAAAGCTAGCTTTTTGTGTGGCACGCCGAAAGCCGCAACGAGGAACCTCTGACAACATCCAGCACCCTGGTGAAAGTTTGTGTTTGATTGGTCGTCCGATGGAAGTGAGCTCTTGGTATCGGAAAGAAGCGGGCGATACGCACCGATGGGAAGTCTGGCTGCGGCCGGCGTCCCGGGCATCCGACGGGGAAGCCGCGGCGCGAAAAATTATTTCCGACTCGGCTTACGATCTCTGGCAGCCACACTTCTCTCCGGATGGCCGATGGATTGTCTTTAATGCTACCAAAGACTTACCTACAGCGCTCGAGTCGAAACTCTACGTGACGCCGGCGTCGGGTGGCCCGTGGACTCAAATCACGCAGAGCAAGCATTGGGACGACAAGCCTCGCTGGTCTCCCGATGGCAAGACGATTTACTTCGTTTCTGGCCGTGGCGGCTTCTTCAATGTGTGGGGAATCCGCTTCGACCCGGCCAAAGGAAAAGCAGTTGGGGACCCCACGATGGGAATGCGGCGCGAGAGTTCTACGCTGCCTTGGAAGGCCCGGTAGTTGTGGGCATCGAAGCGACCGGATCAATGCAGTGGTTTTTGGAACTACTGGACGAGTTGGGGATAGAGTGTCGAGTCGGCCATCCGTCGAAGATCCGGGCGGCCGAGACGCGAAAGCAAAAACATGATCGGCGGGATGCGCGGCTGATACTAGACCTGCTGACAAGTCCCGTTGCTCGGTCGAACCTTGCTGCGGGAAACCGGTAAACCTGCTCAGACTGCTTTTCGGGCTTCTGGATTCTTGAGGGAAGCCCAAGACTCGCCAAGGACCATAGGAAGGATCGCCTGTCTGGCCCTCATAAGGGTGGCCTCGTTCTTGGAAGTGCTGCCATCACATCTCCAAAATGCCAGATTGCATACGCGCGGGGTTTGCCGAATATCCTCGGCATCTTCCTATTCGCCTCGCAAAGCTAGCATGGGATCCGTACTCGATGCGCGTCTGGCCGGTAGTACAGAAGCGGCCAGCGCCAGCAGCAGCATTGCGATGGCAGAAAGTGCAAGCACACCTGGATCAAACGGGCTTACTTCAAACAGAAAGGAACGCAGCAAACGGGATGCGGCCACGGCGCCAAGCAAACCCAAGCCACAGCCAACAGCCGCAAGCCTGGCGCCGGAACTCAGGATGAACAGGATCAGTCCGGAGCGCTGGCAGCCAAGCGCTATGCGCACCGCCATTTCCTGTTCGCGCAATGCCACGGAGAACGCAATCACGCCATAGATCCCGAGAACACTGAGCAGCACTGCAGCGATGGCAAACGAGGAAATCAGCACGGTATTGAAGCGTCGCGGCGCCTCGCTCTTCGAGATGGCCTTCTCCATCGTCTGCATCTGGTAGAGCGGCAACTGCGGGTCAATTTTCCGCACCGTTGCGCGAAGCGTATCTTCCATCTGCTCCGGAGCCATACGGCTGCGCAGAACGATCCAGCCGTCGGCGGCGCTCAATTCCCCGACAGAGGCCAAAACGCCTTCACTGGCGACCGTCTGTGTTACCGGCTGGTATACCTGTGGCATCGTCTCGGCATCGCGCGACCCCAGCTTGACGTCATCGACCTCGCCCACTACCGTCATCCACGGCGTGGAGGTCTCCGGCAAGCCCCGGCGCAGCTGTTTGCCAATCGGGTCCTGGCCTGGCCAGTAGCGCTCGGCCATCTTGCGATTCACAATAGCCACCAACTGTGAGCCGGCGTTATCCGACTCGGTAAAGACGCGCCCGCGGAGCACACGGATGCCCAGCGCCTCGAAGGGATCGCCCTCGACCAGCGACATCGCCGCCATATTCAGCCCCGCGCCCTTGGGAGGAACATAGCCGTCGATCGTGAAAGCGATGCCCCAGGCATCGCCGGCCGCAGGCAAAAACGAAGTGATGCCAACAGCATCCACGCCAGGCAATTGCCCTAGATCGTTCCGCAGAGTTTTCGTGAATTCGTCGATCGCGGATTGCGTTCGATACCGCTGATGCGGCAGAACGTAGAGCGCAGCCAGCGTATTGTCGGGGCGGAAGCCCAATTTCACATCGCGCATTTTTTCGAAGCTGCGCAGCAATAGGCCGGAGGCGGTAAGCAGGGTCAGCGCCACGGCGATCTCCGCCACCACCAGCGCCGAGCGTAGCCTGGGATGGCCGCTGCCCGAGGTGCCGGTGCGTCCGCCTTCTTTGAGCGTCTCATTCACGCTCGTTCTGATCGCTGCAAATGCTGGAGCCAATCCGCAGAGGAAGCCGGTCAGCAGCGCCAGTCCCAGCGCGAAGAGCATGACCGGCCAGTTCAAGCCAATCTCATTGACGCGAGGTAGCGTCTGCGGTAGCAG
>Ga0137418_10000114_pt1 | contig 58819 bp, 59 predicted proteins | sample CZODoug3_1_2_16f_FD_122242 | JGI IMG/M metagenome (GOLD analysis project Ga0137418, IMG submission 122242) | Vadose zone soil fungal communities from Angelo Coast Range Reserve, California, USA - CZODoug3_1_2_16fungal (Hybrid Assembly) | ecosystem: Environmental > Terrestrial > Soil > Vadose...
AACGACAAGACCGCACAGAAGGCCCCACCGCCCTCGCATACGTCCTCCAGAACGCCTTAGCCTCGCCCAGCGCATGGCAAGCCCAACCGGTAATTGACATCGCCGTGACAAAGACAAATCGATGTATGGACAAAATATTTCGAGCGATAGAAGTCGTTTACAAGCTCAATCGAGGAGATGTGCCAATGAGAAAGTCTTGCCCGCTCCTGGCTATCATTTCGACTGTGATTCTCGGCGCCCCCATCGTCCACGCGCAGACGCCCGCAAATTTCCACGCCCCTCCCACCTCCATCTTCCGGTTGTACCGACGCCCGATGGGCACCCTAAGCCTTACCAAAACGACCTGCACTCTGTCTCCGCGTCCTCGCCTGCCGACATCTGGGCCGTAGGGCACACCGGCATACATTTTGATGGCACCAAGTGGACCGCCTTTTTCCTGCCCAAGATAATGGGCGACAACACAAGTAAATTGGAGGGAGTCGTCGATTTTGCTCCCAATAACGCCTGGGCCGTGGGAACGTTAGCGTTTGGCGCTACCGTCATTGAACACTTCAACGGCACTGCCTGGAGCGTGGTCTCCGGCCCGAGTCCAGGTTTGGGAGAAGACGCGCTCGCCGGCGTGACCGCGCTGGCTCCGAACAAAGTCTGGACCGTGGGCTTCTACGCCAAGGATAAATACCGACCGCCCGACCAAGACCCTCATCGAGCACCGGGACGGCTCCAGCTGGAAGGTTGTCTCCAGTCCCAACATCGGACCTCACTCCGTGTGCCAATCCAACCAACTCTGGGGTATTACCACGTTCTCAGCCAACGACGTTGGGCCTTCGGTGACTACTACGCCGCGACGGCTCCGGTCAAATCTTTACGCTAGTGCTGCGCCGGGACGGAATCAGTTGGAAGATTGTTCCTAGCCCAAGTCCGGCCAACAGTAATACCCGGGTAGACATCCTGTTCGGTGGGACGGTCATCCCGCAGGGCAATCTTTGGCTCGTAGGCAACGAGTTCGGAAGAACCCTAGTCCTCAATGCCACCGGACAGTAGGACAGATCTCGGGCGGCGTTCGCGCCACCAGGACTGGTCAGATTAGCGCTGCCACATTGCATAATGCGGCCTCGATTCCTTCGGCCGTGGGCACGCCGCCTTGAGCCATGTCCTTGCTTCCGCCGTATCCGCCTCCGAGCTTGGCCATCGTCTGCTTCATCAGCGTTGCCATATCGAACGGCAGGCCGGGCGACTGAGCAAAGACCAGCGCCGGCTGCTCCGATGTGGTCGCGAGCAATGCGACGGCGTTGGAACTTTGGCGCGTTATTTTTTGCGCCAGCAATTTGATGAAAGCCAGATCGCGATCAGGGAAGTTCCGCGCGATTAGCTTGCGGCCATTGGATTCGGTTTCTGTAGCAAGCATAGACTCCGCGCACGCAGCCGCAAGTTCTTCTCGCGACTGCTCGAGTTGTTTGCGCAAGGATTTGATTTGGTCAAGGGACTTGCGAACTTGCTGAGGCAACTCCCAGAGATGCGACGAAAACAGGACGGCGGCATCGCTGAGCGCGGTGAAGTCGCGGCGCGCGGTGGAGACGGCGCGCTGGCCGCAGACGAACCCAACGCGCCATCCCTCTCGGGCCTTTTCCGTCTTGCGTAGCAGGATGCAGCCGACCTGTCCGGTGGCCCTGACATGCGTTCCGCCGCATGCAGTGAGGTCGAAGTCGCGGATTTCGATTAGGCGTAAATGATCGCGCTCCGCTGGGGGAAGTTTGCGTAGTCCAAGGGTCGCCGCTTTATCGTGGGTAACGTAACGGACTTCTACCGGTCGATTTTCCTGAATGATTTCGTTCGAGAGGCGCTCGGCGGATCCGACCTGCTCCCGGGTCAGCAACGGCACGTCCAGGTCTATGGAGCAATATTCGTCGCCCATGTGAAAGGAAACCGTCGGCATATTAAAAAGCCGCACAAACGCAGCGGAGAGAATGTGCTGCCCGGAATGCTGCTGCATGTGGTCCCGGCGACGGGCAGGATCGATAAGACCGCGAACGCGGCTTCCTTTCTGCAGCGTGAGTTTGTTTTCGGCGACGGCTGGTTCGAGATAGTGAACGATCTGCCCATCTTCCCTCTCGGCGACCTCCGTAACTCTCAGGTTTTGCAATTCGGCATTAAGTGAAGTCGCGTCAGGAATGATCCATCCCGTATCGAAGGGCTGGCCTCCGCTAGTGGGATAGAAAGCGGTGCGGTCGAGAATCAGAGCAGGGCGCTGGTCCTGGGCTGTCGCAGGCTGCAGCTCACGCACTTCGGCGTCAAATGCGTCGAGAAACGAATCGTCATAGTAGAGATGCTGGGTCATGGTTTCTTACAAGATAGACGCTGAATTCAATATGGACCGATGATTCCCCCGATTTGGCGCCCTGGTGCTTTCGCGGGAGCTGCCGACACGAGTGCGGGTGCTGCACCGGCCTGATCAAGCACATCGAGATACTTCAGTCCGGAACCGGTGTTGAACAATACAACTATATCGTCGGGGGCAAAGAAGCCGCTTCCCAGAAGCTTGCGGTAGGCAGCAATCGAGGCCGCACCTTCAGGAGCAGCAAGAATACCTTCGATGCGAGCCCAGTGGCGAGTAGCCTCAAGAATTTCTTCGTCAGTTACCGCGAGAGCGGTGCCTCGACTGTTCTTTAAAATATCCAAAATCAAGTAGTCGCCGTAGGGTTTTGGGACGCGGAGACCGGAAGCCAGAGTTGCGGCGTTCGTCCACATTTCGGCGGTGGACTTACCTTCATCCCATGCTTTAACGATTGGAGCGCACCCTGTTGATTGCACCGATATCATCTTTGGCCGCTCCGGCCCGATCCAGCCCAAGTGTTCCATTTCGTCGAAGGCTTTCCACATGCCGAGCAAGCCAACGCCGCCGCCCGTGGGATAGATGATTCCCCGAGGCAGCTTCCATCCGAGTTGTTCAGCCAGTTCGTATCCCATCGTCTTCTTGCCTTCGACGCGGAAGGGTTCTTTCAGAGTGGATACGTCGAACCATCCTTCCTCTTCCGCGCACTGTGCAACTATGCGGGCACAGTCGCTGATCAGGCCATCGACAAGCGTGACATGCGCGCCGTAATAATCGCACTCGATGCGATTGGCCACGGGAACATCCTTGGGCATGAAGATGTGCGCTTCAAGACCAGCCGCGGCGGTGTATGCAGCGAGCGCTCCGGCGGCGTTGCCCGCGGAAGGAATTGCGAGCTTTTTGAGTCCGTAGTGCCGCGCCATGGTGACGCACGCAGAAAGTCCGCGTGCTTTAAACGACCCCGTGGGATTGAGTCCTTCGTCCTTGATGAAGACGTTGGGATATTCCCGGCTCGCAAGCATCGGGGTGAAGCCTTCGCCGAGCGAGACAGGGGAAGCATAAGGGAGGACCTCGCTGTAACGCCACATCGTGGCCGTGCGACCCGCTAGCTTTTCGCGCCTGAAGTCGCCTCTTATCGCGGAGAAATCATAGCGGGCATATAGCACTCCGCCGTCCTTAGGGCAAACGGTTTGAGGACGGTCCGCGGGAAGGCGCTGGCCACAGCGCGTGCACTCGAGGTGGGAAAGGCGGGACATGAGCAGAAAAGTTTAGCAGAGCACGCAGGCGGCGAATGCAATCGCGCCGACGATCATGGAACGAGCTTCAGTTTGTGTCGTAGGCCTTCCCATCTTTCAGAACAGTCAGGGAAAGTCTGGCAAGAGCGACCGGAGGCGCGGCTCCTAAAGGTCCGGCGAAGCTCTTGGGCTTGAGCACGTCACCAAGAACGGCGAAGAATGAGACCACAGTGCCGCCGACCACGAATCTTAAGAAGAGCTCTTTCATGGAAACCTGATTGCATTTCGCCGATCACTCATCGCCCTTCATTGATTGCCATTCGGGGTCATCAGAAGCACTCCGTGCGCTCCGGCAGGCTCATTTCATTCCTCTCTTGATCAATTCTCGGGCAGCGTTTGGCCCCTTGACCGCGATGACCCGAAATTTCTCATCCGAAAGGCCGTGATAGTTAATAAAAAACTCTTCAAGCTCACGGCAGAATTCGTCTCCAAGGTCCCAGATTTGTTTAATGTCGGCCCAGCTGTGATTTTGCTGCTCAATGGCGACGATCCGATCGTTACGTTCCTTCTCTTTCTTACTACCCTGCTCTCCCTCGATAACGCCGATCACGCGACACTTCAATACGCACCCGGGAAAGGCAGGTTCATCCATCAGAACTAAAACGTCGAGTGGATCTCCGTCTCCACCTTTCGTAGAGGGCAGAAATCCGAAGTCGTAAGGAAAAGCCATTCCCGCCGGCAGCACCTTCTTCAGTTCGAACACTCGATGATCAGGATCGAAGGCATATTTGTTACGGCTGCCCTTGGGCGTTTCGACCACCACTTGAAAGAGCCGTTTGTCATCCTCATCGCGGGGGGAAAGGACGGAAGGGTCCGCTAGCGAGCGTTGGCGTTTCTTGGGCATGGGGCTCCGGAATTCTGCAATCTAGATGCTTTCCGCGAGATGCAGGTTGCTGGCCAGAATGCTCGCCCCGAGCCATGGATTCGTCTGCTATCTGCGCAGTTCCCACCATGTGAAAGGACGCTATTTACTCTGTACGCTGAGGCGCGCTAGAAGCGCGTAGGCCTTGCGGAACCAGGAGCGTTCCCGACGGCGGAGGTAGCCGGGCATGTTTCGCCTTTTGTCGAGGATTTTCTGAGTCCACTGGCGAGCTTCGGCGATGCGTCCCTGGGCCTGTAGCAGAAGAGCATAGTTATAATAGGTTTCTGACATGGTCGAAATCTTGGTGGCTTGTTGGAAGAGAATCTCCGCTTTTTCCGGCTGACCGGTGTTGGCGTAGGCGTGGGCAAGAAGCGCAGGAGCGCGGTAGAAGTCATATTTCGGGTCGGCGGCCACAGCGCGCTCAATGTCGGGGACAGCGGCGGCGAAATCTTCGAGTTCGACTTCGGCTACACCGCGGCGATAGAACGGATCTGGAGAATCGGTTCGAGCGGAGATGGCTTTGTCATAGCAAGCCCTGGCGCGGGAGAAATTGCCGTCGTCAAGGTAGAGGAGTCCCAGTTCCTCGTAGTTGCCGGCCGAGGGATTGTCGAGAATGGCTAATTCGAGTTCGCGAATGCGCTTGCGACGAGGGAACACCTGGAACGAAGTGCGCAGCAAACCCGCATCCGGAATGACCTCCACGGCGATGTAGACAAGGGCGCCGAGCCAACCACCAATGAGAATAATAAAGAGCCAGTATGTGTCCGGACGGCGTCGGATGAAGTGAACGATGGCAATTCCCTGGAGCAGAAAGCCCCACCAGGAGAAGACGAAAAAAAGAAGCGAGCCCATGGATGAAGCGAGAATATAGCATGCGCCGTTCAGGTCAGCGATTTTTCCCCGGAGTGAATCTTCCACAGGATTTGGCGGAGGATGCCGAGCCATACCTCGGCGTCCCCGATCGGGATGTTGAGGCGGCGGACCAGGCGGCGAACTTTCTCTTCGGTCGCGGCCCCAGCGGCGGGATTCCAATACCGGGTAGCCCGGAGCACGTCAAAGAGCACGCTGGTGATGCGCTCGACTTCGACCATTGGCGCGGGCTGGTGTGAGTCCAGCCCCTGACTCTTTCTCGATTTCTGCGATTTCGCCTTTTCCGAAAGGTGCGTGGACTTGGTTTTGCAGTCGCGAACAAGCTCATATAGGCAGACAGCCACCGCCTGTCCCAAATTCATCGAGATATTTTCTCCGCGCGTGGGAATGCGCACCAGCCAGTGGCAGTGGCTGAGGTCGGCATTGGAGAGGCCGACCTTCTCCGAACCGAACAGCAAGGCAACTGGGCCGGAGGCGAGCTGCTTACGCATGACGCGTGCTCCATATTCGATGGGCCGAAGCTGATGGTGCAACTCGCGGTTGCGGACGGCAGTAGTACCGACGACTAAAGAGCAGTCGGCAACGGCCTCGTCCACGGTTCCATACACTTCGGCGTTTGCAAGCAAAGCTGACGCTCCGACTGCGGAACGAGCTTGGCGAAATGCGACCTCATAGGGATTGACCACCCGCAAGTGGTGGAATCCGAAGTTGCTCATGGCGCGCGCAGCCGCGCCTATGTTGAGCGGATTGCGCGTCCGCACCAGGACGACACGCAGATGATCAAGTTCTAACGAGACAGGCAAGAAATGATTCTAAGGCAGGCGTCAGGCTTCCGGCGTTAGGCTTTATGGAGTGCAAACTCAAGCGGCGGCAGGATGTTAAAATTGCAAATGGTGAAGCTTTCGAAGCCTTCCATTCGGCTGCTGGCGACCGACATCGACGGCACGCTGCTTAATCCCCAGTTTCAAATTTCTGGGCGCGACTTGGCCGCCCTCCGGCGGGCGCACGCGGCGGGCATGGAGGTCGTGCTGGTTACCGGCCGACGTCATACCTTTGCGCTTCCTATCGCCCAGCAACTTGGATTCGATTTGTGGCTGATCAGCTCAAATGGGGCGGTCACGCGCTCTCTCAACGGAGAGACGTTTCATCGCGACATGATGCCAGCCGAGACTTGCCTCCGCGTGTGCCGCGCGATGCAAGAATTTCGTGGCAATACCGTTCTTACATTTGACAAGGAATCCCGGGGCGCGATCGTGCTGGAGCACATGGACGAACTGAACACGAACATCCGGCGGTGGCTGGAAAAGAATATGGAGTTTATCGAGTTTGTGGTGCCCATTGAGGATTCGCTGGTGATAGATCCGGTGCAGGCCATGTTTTGTGGATCGATGGCGCGCATGGAGCAGGCTCGGCGTGGGCTAGAGAACGCAGGGCTGGATGGACAAGTCACTGTCTTACGAACGGAGTATCCAGCGCGCAATCTCTCCATGATCGATGTATTGAACGGAGGCTGTTCGAAAGGTCACGCGTTGCAGCGCTGGGCCGAACATCGCGGCATTCGTCGGGAACAGGTCATGGCCATCGGTGATAACCATAACGATGTGGAAATGCTTGAGTTCGCCGGACATGCGGTTATCATGGGGAATGCCTGCGTAGAGTTGCGGGCACGCGGCTGGACACCGACGCTGCCGAACGATCAATGTGGCGTGGCCGCGGCAGTGGAGGAAGTGCTCGAAAGCAGGAGAAGTTCAGTGGTTGGTGACTAATGTTTAGCGGTTCGTGATGAAAAGGCTGATTCAGGTCGGATTGTCGATTGCCATGTTGTTGGGGACGTCAGCAGTTTCCTGCTTCGCTTCCGACCTGGCGGTTCTGCGGAATGGCTTCTCGATCCGCCACGAGCGGCGCCAAGTGCTCGGCGGTGTGACGCGGCTTTTCGTGAGCGCGGATGGATCAAGCTTCGTTGATGTACCCACGACAGAGATTGAGCATTTCGAAGCGGCTCTGGCGGATCCAAAGCCTGCGGCGACGCAGAACCCAGCGGAGGCGCAGAGCGCACATTTGAACGTCGAGAATCTGAATCGGACCGACCTCAGTGAGGTAATAAACTCAGCTAGCAACCGCTACCGACTCGACCCGGACCTGGTCAATAGCGTCATCCGGGCGGAGAGTGGCTTCAATGTCCGGGCAGTGTCGCGGAAAGGTGCACAGGGGCTGATGCAACTCATGCCGCAGACCTCTTCGCAGTTAGGCGTGGGAAATGCGTTTAACGCTCAGGCAAATGTGGAGGGCGGTACGCGGTATTTGCGCGAACTTCTTGAGCGCTACAACTTTGACTTGGTCAAGGCGCTGGCCGCCTACAATGCAGGGCCCCGGCGGGTGGAGCAGTTCGGCGGCGTGCCTCCGTATTATGAGACCCGCGCGTACGTGGCGCGCATCGTGCGAGACTTCAATCGAAAGAAATTAGGGCAAAAAAGCCCGGCAACGCAGGCCGTCGCGCCAAACAAGAGCGCTCCTAAGGCTTCGCCCGTAGGTTCTGCGAGTAGGGCGGCTACGAAACAGCAAAACCCGAATTCCTCCGCTCGGGCTAAACCCTCCTCTTCCCAACAGCGGAACGAGTAGGTTGGGAAATCCATCCTTAGGGAGACTGTTTCTGTCTCTCAGCACTCGGTAGTGAAAAGCACTAGCGGTGTCTTCCGAGTTTGACCGGTATTGTCGTGTCATTTACCTTTGAACGTGGCGTTTCCGGCTCCGCGGAATCGGGAAGATTTGGCGGAGCGGTCCCCTTCATGGACAAAAAGCGCATCGTGATGAGTGCGGTCGTCTTTCTCATTCTCGCCATTCTAGTTTACTTGCAATATCGACACTGGCAGAGCTTTGACTGGGGCACGTTCTGGAGTCAAACCCATCGGATCAACAAATTCCAAGTGGTGTATGCCGTTGCGCTAATCTACATCGCTTATGCCCTGCGGGCCGTGCGCTGGAAGATTTTTCTGGAGCCGGTTCGGCCGCAAGCGACGATCATGAGTTTGGTATCGCCCACGCTGATCGGCTTCGCAGGGCTCGCCCTGCTGGGGCGCGCCGGCGAATTCATCCGCCCGTACCTGATTGCCCGGCGGCAGGATTTGCCGTTCTCTTCGCAACTGGCGGTCTGGGCGGTCGAGCGAATCTTTGATATTGGCGCATTTACGCTGTTGATGGTGCTGGCGATTTTCTTGCCCAGCGCATTGCCGTCGATCCCGCATCCGGAGTACTACGTCCGCTTTCGTGAAGCCGGATTTGTTCTCATTGCTCTGGTGGCCGTGATGACCGCCGGTGCTGTGGCCATCGCGCGATACGGCGAAGCGGTCGCACAGTGGGTGGAGGAGCGGTTTGGGCATCTGTCCTCCAGTCGGCACGCGGCCAGCCTCGGGCATCGGCTTGCGCAGAGGGTGCGAGAGTTTCGGCTCGGGCTCAACACAATTCGTGGAAAGGTTTCATTGCTGTGGCTGACGTTGGTGTCGGTAGGCATGTGGTACATCATCGCGCTGGCGTACAAGGCAGTGACGCATTCGTATGGCATGGATGCGCTGGATATCCCACTGGCGCAGATCCTGATTTTGATGGGCTCGAGCATGGTCGGCTCAATGCTGCAATTGCCCGCGGTGGGCGGTGGTTCGCAGATGGCGACGATTGCGACTCTTTCGAGTGTATTTGATGTGCCTCCGGAGATGGCAGCCAGTTGCGGAATTTTGCTTTGGCTGGTGACCTTTGCGGCGGTAATACCAGCGGGTTTGTTCCTGGCGCATCGTGAGCGCCTATCGTTGCGAAAGCTATCGGAGGAAAGCCATCGGGCGGAGAAGGCGGAGTTGGAAGCGCCAGGGGCGTGAGTTTCGTGTCTACCGCTCTTGCGCCTGTGCGCAGGCAGTGCATTTCCTTGTGCCGCGCTGCCAGGAGCTGCGTCACTCCTCATTTGCCAACCAAACAATCGTTCTTCTTTCGGCGCGGGTACCCACACCCTTGGGCGGGCTGAGAGGCCTCGACCCCCTGTTACAATTTCAATTTGCTACACAAAAAACAGGTTCCTCCTTTCTTTGCTTTCGCTCAGGCGCCGGAATGACAAGCTTTCTGGGTGCGCCAAGTTACGAAGTGCAAGTGGATACGAAGAATTGAACTTTAAACCATCAGCGCCATGAAATGTCCCTTTTGCGGATTTGCGAATGATAAGGTGGTCGACTCGCGCGAGAGCAAAGAGGCGGAGTCCATCCGCCGCCGGCGCGAGTGTCTGAAGTGCAGCAAACGATTTACTACTTACGAGCGCATCGACGAAATCCCTTACATGGTCGTGAAGAAGGATGGCCGGCGGGAGAAGTTTGACCGCCAGAAGGTGCTCAACGGTCTGCTGCGCGCTTGTGAGAAGCGTCCGGTACCAATCAGCAAGCTGGAGCAGATTGTGAACGAAGCGGAGTCGTTCGTGATCGATTCGGCAGAACGCGAGCGCAAGACCAGCGAAGTCGGGGAGTTGATCATGAACCGGCTGCGGCGCCACGACAAGGTAGCGTATGTGCGCTTTGCCTCAGTCTATTTGGATTTCAAGGATGTCAAAGAATTCATGGATGAGTTGAAAGATTTGGTGAAGGCGAAGGAAGTCGCGGAGGTCGGAAAGAAGAGCGTCAAGGCGTAAACAAGCACCGAGTTTTATGAGCCACAAGGTAACGCTGATTCCCGGCGACGGCATAGGGCCCGAAGTAACCCAGGCAACGGTGCGCATCCTGGAAGCAACCGGCGTGAAGTTTGATTGGGAAACTTTTGCAGTGGGTACGGAAGCTTATGAGAAGTCCGGCGCGTACATCCCCAAGGAAGTGATTGAGTCGATCGAGAACACGCGGGTGGGATTGAAAGGTCCGGTGACAACTCCCGTCGGAGGGGGATTTTCCAGCATCAACGTCGCCCTACGCCAGAAGTTTGAACTCTATGCGAATTTCCGTCCGATTCGCAACTTACCTCATATTCCTACGCGCTATCCCGATGTCGATCTCATTATTGTGCGCGAAAATACTGAAAGCCTTTACTCCGGACTGGAGCACGAGGTCGTGCCCGGCGTAATCGAAAGCCTGAAGATCATTACCGAAAAAGCCTCGACTCGCATTGCCCGTTTCGCCTTCGAATACGCCCGGAAGAATCAGCGCAAGAAAATCCACGCCATCCACAAGGCGAACATCATGAAGCTGTCGGATGGCCTATTCCTGCGCTGCTCGCGCAACGTGGCGAAGGAATATCCCGAGATCACGTACGGCGAGCACATCGTGGATAACACCTGCATGCAACTGGTAATGAATCCCTATCAGTACGACATGCTGGTAATGGACAATTTATACGGCGACATCATTTCAGACTTGTGCGCCGCCTTCGTCGGTGGCCTGGGATTCGTGCCCAGTGCCAATCTCGGGGACCACTGTGCAATTTTTGAAGCAGTGCACGGCTCAGCGCCGGATATTGCCGGCAAGAATCTGGCAAATCCGACGGCGCTATTGCGATCCGCACTGCTGATGCTCCGCCACTTGGGCGAACATGGTGCAGCCAACCAGATCCGCAACGCGCTGGAGAACGTTTATCGCCACAAAGACAAGTTGACGGGCGACATCGGCGGCAAGGCTGGAACGTCACAGTTTGCCGATGCTGTGATCGAGGCTATGACGGAAGCCGAAACTCACAACGCCGCGGCCGAGCCGTCCCGCGCCTAAGTCTCTTCTGAATCTCTGCGCCCAGCTCTTGCCCATGCCGCAGTCAGGACTTTCACGCCTTCCCGAACCGCCTCGATGTGCTTCGTGACGACTCCATTCTGGCCTCTCAATGGGGCCAGGATTGAGTACCAGGCCAGATCAGGCTCATGCCTAAGGTCAAACCTAACCCGCCGCCCACACTCTAGTGCGTGGACTTCCGTCAGGTGTTTCCTCTGCTCGTTCGACTTATGATTCGATCGAGGAACAAGGGGAAAACTATGAACCACAGATCAGCGATAGTGTCCGTGGCTGCCTTGGCCTGTTCATTTCTGTTGGCAGGCTCAGCTCTGGCGCAGGGGGGCGAGTTTGTCGGGGCCGAGTGGGGTGTTCCGGGAAGCCGTGTGGATGTAACGGCTCGCGTGCGTACCTTCGTCCACGACGGAGTCCTGCAGCTCGAGGTCACGCGCTTTAACCTTGGGATCGATCCGGCACCGCACCAGAACAAGAGCCTGATCATTCGCGTGCGCCATTGGGACGATGACGTCAAGGAATACAGCTATCCGGAGAGAAGCACGGTCAATCTGGAACTGGATCCCGACAATCGAGGGGAGCGGCGCGAGGAACACGCGCGCGAGGAACGGCGTGAAGAGCACGACCGCGACGATCGCCGTGAAGCCAGCTATGAGCACCGGGAACGAGGACTTCGGATTCTTCGCGCCTACTACGGAGCCGAAGGGCAATTTATCAATGTAACCGAGGCCTTGCGCAGCCGGATTGATGACGGCAGATTGTACTTTCGCGTAGATAACTACAGCATGGGGAGCGATCCGCTGCCCGGAACTCGCAAGTGGCTGCGCATTCTCTACTCCTATGAGGGCGAGCGCAGGAACGTGACCGTGCCGGAGAAAAGTGAGCTGCAGCTCCCGTAGCCGACGTCACCCTTTCACTGTCTACCCTGACAAACCCATTTCTGGCATTGACTCTCGCATGAGATGAGAGTAAATTCGCCGGTTCTGGGGAATCTGCGGGAATGGCGAAGACAACGCGCCGTGTGGGGGTAGTTCTGTTTCAGCTGGGCGGGCCAGATTCGCTAGCTGCGATAGAGCCTTTCCTCTATAACCTCTTCTGTGATCCGGACATTATTGATTTTCCCTTTGCCCGCATCGGGCGCAAACCCCTTGCAAAGTTGATTTCCGCTGCCCGGTCGCGCAAAGTTCAGCATCATTACGCGAGCATTGGCGGCGCCTCGCCCATTCGGAGATTCACCGAACGGCAGGCACGGGCGCTCGAAGCGGAATTGGCGGAGCTGGGACTGGAGGCGCGGTGTTTTGTCGCTATGCGCTACTGGCATCCGTTTACTGCCGAGGCTGTGGCTCAACTCCGGGCCGCCGCCTGCGATGAGCTAGTATTGCTACCGCTGTATCCGCAATACTCCTCTACTACGACCGGCAGCAGCTTGAACGAGTGGCGGCGGCTGTTTGATTGGAAGATCCCGGTGCACTGCGTAGAGTATTTCTACCAAAATGAAAGGTACCTTGACTCGCTGGTGGAAAAGGTTGATGACGCCCTCGCTCGTTTCCCGGTGTCGGCGCGGGCCGAAATTGTCTTTAGCGCCCACAGTGTTCCCATGGCAGTGATTGCAAAGGGTGATCCCTACCAGTGGCAGATCGAGCACACCGTGAGCTTGGTAATGAATCGCGGTGGCTGGACGAACCGTCACCGGCTTTGTTATCAGAGCAAAGTAGGAGCGAGCAAATGGTTGCAGCCCTCCCTGCACCGTACGCTGAAGGATCTGGCTGCGGAACACGTGCGGGAAGTTTGCATCGTCCCGATCTCGTTTGTGTCCGATCACGTGGAAACGCTGGGTGAGATTGACCATGAGGCGCGCGAAGAAGCGCGGCGGCTCGGCATTAGTCAATTCGAGATGAGTAACGGATTAAATGATTCTCCAAAATTCATACAAGCCTTGAGCGAGATGGTGCTGAAGGCTATAGGCAAAGAATCAACGCGTAATAATTCGATGGCGGCTCCAGAAAGTAATCCGGCTGCGTCAACGCTTTTGGTTGCGGGCTGATTTGCTACGAATGTAAGTCTTCATTCTTAGGAGGGGACTCATGGCGGTTACGGAGGGCGAAAAGCCCACTCCGAACCCGGAAGCGCCAGCGCCGGCAGCTAAAAGCGCGGTAGATGCGACGAAGTATGTGGGCACGCCGGCAGTAGGCACCTCGAAAGCGGCCGCGTCTGCGGGAGTGGCCGCAGTCGGTCCGTCAAATACGGAAATCGACAAGCGGCGCCGGCGCCTGGTCTGGGTTGGTGTCACCGCCTTCTTGGGAGCTTGGTTCCTCGCTTTTTTCCGTTTCTTTCTGCCGCGTACCCTTTTCGAACCCAATGCAGTTTTCAAGATCGGCTATCCTTCGGAGTTCGCGCTCGGAGTCGACACCAAGTTTCAGCAGCGATACCGCATATGGGTCGATCGTACGCCCGATCGCCTATTTGTGATTTACGCCCGCTGCACGCACTTGGGCTGCACTCCCGACTGGAAGCCGAGTGAAAATAAGTTCAAGTGTCCTTGCCATGGCAGCGGGTATGACAGCGAAGGAATTAATTTCGAAGGGCCGGCGCCGCGCCCCATGGATCGCGCTCATGTTGAAATGGCGCCCGACGGACAGATTATTGTGGATACTTCGCGGCTGTATCAGTGGCCAAAGGGACAACCCAGCAAGTTTAATGATTCGGGAGCCTTCTTGACGGGCGTGTAAGTTTCAGGTTGCCGGCTTCCGGCTTGAGGAGACGAGCAGTCGCTCTCAGAACAATGGGAAGAGGTTTCAGGACTAATTCATGGCTGACGAAAATAATCCAAACAGTACCAACGGGAACGGCGGAAAAGTAGGCCTGCTGGAAAAAGTGAAGGCCGGTGTGAAAGAGCACATCCAGGGCCTTAAGACCGACATTCCCGCCAAGGCGAAAGAACAGATCGAGGGGTTGAAGGATCCAACCAAGACCCAGGTGTACACCTCCATCTTCCGTCACAAGCACGATGACACGCCGCGCAACCGCGCGTTGGGGGTACTCTCGAATGTGTTCCTGCATCTGCATCCGGCAAAAATCAACCGCGACGCCGTGCGCTACAGCTACACCTGGGGGATGGGCGGAATCACGTTCTATTTGTTCATTGTGCTGACCTACACCGGGGTGCTGCTGATGTTTTACTACCATCCCAGCAAGGTGCAGGCGTTCCGCGACGTGCTCTATCTGGAGCACGATGTTCCCTTCGGCAAGATCTTGCGCAACATGCACCGCTGGGCCGCACACTTGATGGTGATTGGCGTCTGGCTCCACATGTTTCGTGTGTTTTTAACCGGCTCATATAAAAAGCCACGCGAATTCAATTGGAACATCGGCGTGCTGTTGCTGGTGTTCACGCTGCTCCTTTCATTTACTGGATATCTACTGCCCGACGATCAACTCGGATTCTGGGCCGTGACCGTGGGCACGAACATGGCGCGAGCCACGCCGCTCCTGGGGCACGAAGGGCCGTTCGGCTCGATGCTCGGGATGACGCCTTACAACGATGTGCGCTTTGGATTGCTAGGCGGCTCAATTGTGGATGCGAATGCGCTACTGCGCTCATATATCTGGCACTGCATCGGGATTCCGATCGTGGCGTCGATCTTGATGATCGTTCACTTCTGGCGCGTGCGGAAGGACGGCGGAATCTCCGGCCCCGCACCCGTGATGCTGGAAGCCGAAGCAGACAAGCCACGACGAGGACCGAAGGCGGCCGGAGAGTAAAAAGTATCTGTAGAGACGTTACTAGCAACGTCTCTGCCGGCAGCATTCCGGACGATGGCGGGAGAGACGTAGCAAGCTACGCTTCTATAGGGAAACTTTATGGACTGGCGACAACTTTGGGAGATTTGTTCGGCTCCGGACAATGTACCGATCGTGGGCTTGATCCCGCTGCTGGCCTTCTACATTTATCTGGCCTCGAGGCAGGCGCACGCCAACGATGTGCTCATCGCGCAGCTTGAAACCGATCCGGCCCTGGCCAAGACCCATCATCGCAGGACCTGGCCGTTCAAGCCAGGCTGGCAGAAAGAGGTTCACGTCTGGCCTTTCCTTCTGCGCATTGAGTTTCTTGCAGCCATTATCGTCACCATCGTTCTCATGGTGTGGTCCATCACCCTGAACGCTCCGCTTGAAGAGCCGGCAAATCCCAACTTGACTATGAATCCCGCGAAGGCTCCGTGGTATTTCCTCGGACTGCAGGAGATGCTCGTCTATTTCGATCCCTGGATCGCGGGTGTAGTCATGCCAACACTGATCATTGTGGGTCTGATGGCGATTCCGTACATAGATACGAACCCGCTCGGCAGCGGGTACTACACCTGGAAGCAGCGCAAATTTTCGATTTCCACCTTCTTGTTTGGCTTCATCATTCTCTGGGTCGCGATGATCATCATCGGGACTTTTATTCGCGGGCCCGGCTGGCAGTGGTTCTGGCCTGGGCAAACGTGGGATCACAACCGCCTGATCTATGAAGTCAACCGTGATCTGCCGGATATTTTCGGCATCACGTCGAACATGGCGAAGGCAATCTTCGGCGGCATCGTTGTGATCGGCTACTACCTACTGGGAGGATTTCTGGTGTACTCGCTGTTCCGTCGGTACATGGACAAAGACTTCAAACGCATGAGTCTGCTGCAGTTCTCTATTGTGCAGTTCTTTTTGCTGACCATGGTGGCACTGCCGCTGAAGATGGCTCTGCGGCTGTTGTGGCATATCAAGTATGTGTGGATTACGCCGTGGTTCAATGTGTGAGGAAAGCAGATTCCTCGCTTCGGAATAACAATATTTCGCGAACGAACGTAAGACTTTAACGAAGTTCAACGTCCAGGTGGGAGGAAGCGGTGCCTGAGCAGCCAATCCCCGAGCAAGATCCGATTGTAAGCAAGTCGTATGCCGCGCATTATCTCATCGCCACCCTCCTGCTGATCGCCACGCTGTTTTGGGCTTTGTGGGACGAGGCTTGGGGGCAGCGTCCATGGAAAGCATTTCAGGAACAGTGGAAAGGCCGCTACTCTGCATTTCTGAATACGTCGAAATCGAAGTCCGCGGCGTCGGAAAAAGATGTCGAGAAAAATCCTGAATACACGGCGCTCTACGCGGCCTGGACGAAAGCCAGCAACGATTCCACAGCTCAGGCCGGGCAAGCCCGAGAGAAACTCGACGACGCCAGCGCGCGCTTGCTGGCAGTGCAGAGCGTATTCACCGACCGTCGCGCGTATGTCAACGCACTTACGTACGAGATCGAGACTACCTCGAGCTTGTCCTCTAAAGCCAACAGGCAGAAAGACCTCCAGTCTTACGAGAACGAGCAGGCCACGGTCGTTTACCCGGACGGCACCAGGAAGAAATACAGTTTCCACGAACTCGAAGAGACGTACAACCAGATCCGCGACGAACGCACTAAATTGAGCCTGGAACTCGGCGATGTTCTGAAGCCGGTGACGGCCGCCAAAACCAAGCTGGACGAATACCTTTCCGACCACATGGTCGATCTGACTCCGGTCCAGATTGAGGGGTTGAAGAAGAAAACATCCGACTGGGATCCGACGATCGTTCAGATCAATGTGGCCGAGGCGAATATCGTCGACCGGTGCGAGTCCTGTCATATGGGCGTGCGCGAGCCGCTGAAGATCACGGCCGCCGCGATGACGGAGAAAGGCCAGAAGAAGCCGGACGAGTACGCGCAGGCTTTGGTCACCCATCCCGAGCCGGAACTGCTGAAGATTCACGATCCCGAGAAATTCGGCTGCTCCCCTTGCCATCAGGGCAATGGCCGCGCTACTACCAGCGTTGAAAAAGCTCACGGCAACTATGAACACTGGCTGTGGCCGATTTTTCCTAAGGAAAATGCTCAAGCCGGCTGCCAGAACTGTCACGCTGCCGACATGGTATTGGCAAGCAACGACGTACAATTCCAGACCCTCAACGATGGCAAAGACCTCTTCCGGCAGAAGGGATGCATGGGCTGCCACCGCTATGAGGGATACGACAAAGAACCGGAAGATCTGAACTCCGTCGGCCAGCAGATCAAGCAAATCGAAACACAAAAGAAAGAGAACGTCAAAGAGACCGCCTACCTGATGAAGCAGGCCGACACGGCCGCGAGCAACGAAGAAGCGAACCAGATGAACGACAAGGCGGTGGCCTTGAGAGTGGCCAACAGCAGGCTCGACGGGCGCTTGCAGCAGCTGGATTTTCAATCGCATAGCCTCATGCAGGACATGAAGAAGGTCGGACCAAATTTAAAAGACGTCCGCCTGAAGCTCAACAAGAACTGGATTCCAGCCTGGCTGAAGAAGCCCACCGATTTCCGTCCCACCACCAAGATGCCAAACTTCCGGCTGACCGATCATCAGATTCAAGCGATCTCGGCTTACATCTGGCAGTCTGGCTTCACTGATGTGTTACCCAAACAAAAGCCCGGCAATGCAGCTCATGGCAAGGAACTCTTTGAGACGCGCGGTTGTATGGCCTGCCATTCCATGGGGGATGGCGACCAAATGGAAGGCGGCACATTCGCCGCCAATCTCACGCGCGTCGGTGAGAAGGCCAATTACGACTACCTCGTGCGCTGGATTCATAACGCGCGCGAACGCACACGTCCGTATTGCCCATACGAGAAGAAAGATATCGGCCCCGAGGACTACGCAAAGAAAGGACTTCCTTACAAGTTCGATCTCGATCATAGCCAGTGCCCGAACGATGGCCACGAACTGCAAGTGCAGAACATGACGGTGATGCCCAGCCTGCGTCTGTCCTTGGAAGACGCGCAGGATATTGCCACCTACCTGATGTCGCAGAAAAAGCAGGAGCCATCCGCATATGCCGAAGCATCATTCACGGATGACCCGGCTTTAAAGGAGGAAGGCAGGAAATGGGTCCGGCATTATGGCTGCGCTGGCTGTCATGAGATCTCCGGCTTCGAAGATGAAGGACGCATCGGAACTGAGTTGACGTTTGAAGGCAGCAAGCCAATCGAGCGCCTTGATTTCGCCCTGTTCACAGAAACCGCGCAGCGCGGAGGCAAGGATGCCGAGCCGATCAAGAATTCCGAGGATTTGGCGCGGCTTCCCGACGGTCCCGCCAAAACTCCCTGGTACGATCACAAGGGATTTTTCGAACACAAACTTGCCGAACCCAACGTTTACGATCAGGGCCTGGTCAAGGGCGCGACCGAAGCCCTGCGCATGCCCAATGTCCACTTGACCAAGGAACAGGTCCTCGATCTCACCACCTTCTTGATGGGCAGCGAAGAGACTTCCCTACCCGTGAGTTATCAGTACAAACCTGGCGACGCGCGGCACGACATCCAGGAAGGCTGGTGGATCGTCAAGAAGTACAACTGCATGGGATGCCACCAGTTCATCCCCGGGCAGAAGACGATTCTCATGGGAGTGAAGCAGTATGCCGACAATCAGGAGCAACTACCGCCAAAACTCTTGACCGAAGGCGCGCGCGTCGATCCTGAGTGGTTGCGGAAATTCCTCTCGAATCCCGCGCTGAGTACAACCGACACCAACCGCAACGGCGTGCGTCCCTACCTGAGAGTTCGCATGCCCACGTTCTCATTCTCTGACAACGAATTGCGCAAGCTGGTGCGCTTCTTCCAGTCGCTTTCGCAGCAGCCGATGCCGTACATCCCGGAGCAGGTGCCGGTGCTCACGGCCAAAGAAAACGACATGGCACGCAGCTTGTTCTCAAGCACCGCCGCGCCTTGTCTGAAGTGCCACGCCACCGGCGACCCGAGTCACGACAAGATTGCCACCGCGCCAAACTTCCTCCTAGCCAAGGAGCGGCTGAAACCCGACTGGGTAGAGCGTTGGATCACCGACCCGCAGGCAATCAGTCCGGGCACGTCTATGCCCTCCGGATTGTTCAAGCAGCAGAATAATCAGTGGGTGTTTGCCGGGCCGACGCCGCCAACGTTCCAGGGCTACGACGGAGATCATCGAAAGCTGCTAACCGACTACATCTTCCAATTGACACCAGAGGAACAGCGCCGCGTGGCTGGCTCGATGGGACGCACGCGGGCGGCAATGCAGCCCGCAGGCCAACATAAGACCAGCAGGAAGCAAACCGCGGGCAGCATGGGTGCATCGACGTCGCTCGGCGACGGTGGTTCGCGGTAAAATGAACGGTTTCGTAAAGAGCCCCAACGGCCATCTGTATCTATATTCGATGATCCTAGACTTTTCCAAGAAAGGTGCGGACATTATGAAGAAGACATGTTTAGCAATGATGACAGTCTGTCTGCTGTTTGCCATCAGCCTGCTGACCGCGTGCAATAAGAAGGAGAACACCGAGCAATCCACAAACACCACGTCCGAGCAGCAGGCAGCGCCCGCGGGCGCCGCCACTCCGATTGATCCAGCAACCGCCGCCAAGGTTAGCGGTACGGTGAAGTTTGATGGAACGGCTCCAAAGCCCGCCAAGATCGATATGAGCCAGGATCCCGGCTGCAAGGGTCCGAACGAAGCGGAAGCCGTCGTGGTCGATGGCGGCAATCTTGCCAATGTATTCGTCTATGTGAAGGAGGGCTTGGGAAGCCGCACGTTTGACGTTCCTCACGATGCTGTCGTGCTTGATCAGAGCGGCTGCAAGTACCATCCTCACGTCCTTGGGGTCATGGCAGGTCAGACCGTCGAGATCAAGAACGACGATCCCACTACCCACAACATCCATCCCACCCCGAAAGACAACCGCGAGTGGAATGAGTCACAGCCGCCGCAGGCTACCCCGCTCCAGAAAAACTTCGCCCGTGAAGAAATCATGTTACCCGTGAAGTGCAACCAGCATCCATGGATGAAGATGTACATCAACGTAGTGAAGAACCCGTTCTTCGCAGTCACCGATAAATCTGGCAAGTACGAGATCAAGGGCCTGCCGCCCGGAGATTACACGATCGCTTTTGTTCACGAAAAGCTTGGCGAGCAGGACCAGAAAGTCACGGTCGCCGCGAAAGACACTAAGACCGTCGACCAGACGTTCAAAGCCGGGGGGATGTGAGCAATCTCGTGTACCGAGCGAGACGCGGTTTGGTTAAAACATATTTCGAGATAGGGGGTTGTACAACTCTGTGCAACCCGCCAGTTCTGTAGCAGAACAATCGGAAGGAATGTCCGAGGAGCACGTTCTGAAGTTCATCGCCAGACCGTATAACCAGGGGCACCACAGGTTTGCGGTGACCCTTGCCAGCTGGACTTTTCTGCTCCTCATTGCTGGCGCGCTGGTAACCAGCAATGACGCCGGATTGTCCGTGCCTGACTGGCCAACGTCTTTCGGCTCCTGGTACAAGATTCCGAAGCTGGTGGGCGGGGTGCAGTTTGAGCACATCCATCGCATGATCGCGCAGGTAGCCGGGCTTCTCACGCTTATCCTCGCAATCTGGACTTGGCGAGTGGAGAAGCGCCGCTGGCTGCGGATCTTGGCACTGGCAGCGGTTGGCACGGTGATCGCGCAGGGAATCCTCGGCGGGCTTACGGTCCTGTTCTATCTTCCTCCAGCGATTTCCTCTGCCCACGCCGCCCTGGCCCAGACGTTTTTTTGTATTGCCGTGGTAATAGCCCTGTTCACTGGCCGGCAGTGGATAGAAGAGCAACCGCGAATCGAGTTTGATACGCGGAGGCCCGCTCTGTTCACGCTCACTTTGCTCTCGATTTTCGTTCTGTACGTGCAGCTTATGCTGGGGGCCATTTTCCGCCACCATGGGATGAGTTGGTGGCCGCATGTGGTGAACGCCGTAGTCGTATCTTTCGTTCTCACCTGGACCGCCATTCGTGCCCTTTCGCTCTACGCCCACATCGAGGCAGTGCGGCGACCCGCCATGCTCATGCTTTCGCTTCTGATCGCGCAGTTGTGCCTTGGCTTTGCAGCATTTCTGACACGGGTGGCATGGGGTAAGGATGCAGCGCAGCCTGAGCTGCCCATGGTAGTCTCAACAGTGGCCCATGTTGCTGTGGGTGCGTTGTTGCTGGCAACAGCGGTAGTATTGGCGATTCAGGTCTGGAGACACGTGCCGGTGGCGTTTGAAGAAAGATTACCGCAGGCCCATCAGGATCCTTCTGCCGCATGAGCATCGCGACCCAACCTCTAGCTCTCCCGCGCGGTCCCCTCACCCTTGTCCGCGACTATGCCGAACTCACTAAGCTACGGGTAACCACGCTGGTGGTCATGACGGCATGGTGCAGCTATTACTTTGGGGCAATCCGCGCCAGCGTTTCTTCCTTTTCGTGGGGCCTTTTTCATACACTGCTCGGTGTTGGCCTGGTGGCGGGCGGCACGGCCGCCTTGAATGAAGTGATGGAATCCGACGTGGATCGGCACATGCGCCGAACCGCTGGACGTCCGCTTCCCACTGGACGAATGAGCACGCGTCGCGCTCTGGTGTCGGGTGTCGCAATGGCCCTTGGCGGCGCGCTTTATTTGTCGTTGGCACTTAATCCGCTCACCGGCTTGCTTTCTGTAGCCACAGCGGTCGTGTATCTCGGGGCATATACACCGCTGAAAAAAATCCATCCCATCTGTACTTTTGTGGGAGCCTTTCCAGGGGCGATGCCAGGCGTTTTGGGATGGACCGCGGCCCGGGGCCGGTTGGAATGGGGCGCACTGGCCATGTTCGCCATCGTTTTCTTTTGGCAGTTTCCGCATTTCTTTTCTATTGCCTGGCTCTATCGCGAAGACTATGCGGCGGGCAAGATCCGCATGTTGCCGGTGGTCGAAGTAGACGGCCGATCCACAGCGCGGCAAATCATTTTCTATTCCGTGGCACTCATCCCGGTGACGCTGGTGCCGACTTTTCTCGGTATGGCGGGGACGTTCTACGCCGCCTGCGCTGTGCTTCTGGGCCTGGCAATGCTTTATTTTGGAGTGCGTCTCGCCCACTTAAAAGCGCCAATCACGGCCGCAATTTCGAAGCAGAGAGCGCGCCAGTTGCTGCAAGCGACGGTATTCTACTTGCCTATCTTATTTCTGGCGATGATGCTCAACAGCATCTCGTCGTAAACTGGTTATAGGCTGATCCCATAAAATCACCCGTGACGTCCAAATCTTCCGCATACGCCGATCCTGCAGTCGAAAGCTCTTCCGCTCCCGACGCTATCATCTCGCTTCAGCACCTGGTGCACCGCTACGAGAACCGTACGGCGCTCAATGGCGTTTCTTTCGATGTCCGCCCGGCAGAGCTTTTCGGATTGCTCGGTCCCAACGGCAGCGGCAAGACTACCCTGTTCCGTATTCTCTCCACCTTAATGGTTCCCACGGCAGGCCGGGCGGTAGTCATGGGCTGCGATGCTTCGCAAGATGCAGCCAGGCTGCGGCGGCAGGTCGGGGTGGTCTTCCAGGCCCAGAGCGTTGACCCTAAGCTCACGGCATACGAGAATCTGTGGCACCAGGGACATCTTTACGGGCTCCGCGGAACCAGTCTGAATACGCGCATCACAGAGATGCTCAGGCGAGTAGGTTTGGCCGAGCGCGCCAAGGAACGAGTAGAAACATTCTCTGGCGGAATGCAGCGCCGCATCGAACTCGCCAAAGGACTGTTGCACCGCCCCGGTGTCTTGCTCCTGGATGAGCCGACCACCGGATTAGATCCCGGAGCCCGCCGTGACCTGTGGCAGTATTTGCAAGCCCTGCGCGACGAAGAGCATGTGTCCGTCCTCGTGACTACACACCTGATGGAGGAAGCCGAGCGCTGCGATCGTCTGGCCATATTGAACGAAGGAAATCTCGTCGCGCTGGGCACGCCCGCGGAACTAAAAAGTGAAATCGGCGGCGACGTAGTGCTGCTGGAGGCCGCACAGGATGCCGCAAGGTTGGCGGATAACATCCGGGCGCTCTTTCATGTGCACACCACCGTGATCGATAATCAGGTGCGCATTGAGCGCGAAGGGGGACACCGCTTCGTGACCGATGTCGTTGAAGCCTTCCCGGGGGAGATTCAGGCGATATCGGTGAGCAAGCCGGCGCTGGAGGACGTTTTCATCCGCCGCACCGGCCACAAGTTTTGGAGCGAAAACGGCGACGCGCCACAACATTCGTAGCGCCGCCATCTTGCGGCTTTCCCGGGGGCACGTAGCCTTCGACTCGGCAGGCGTTCTTGCCCGTCGGACAGCCTTCGGGACGCGCGCGCTGCAACAGGAGGTAGCTTGCTTTCAATGATGCTCGTGCTTTCTCTCGTACTCGGCATGCTCCCGCTGCTGGGGGTAATATGGATATTGCTCAGCGGCATGATCCGCCTGTGGCCCCCCGCTGCCACCGTGGACGGGCTCTTCATGAGCCTGATCCTGCTAGCGCTCTCACTTTGTTTCTTGTTGAATGCTTACTGGGAGATGCGCGACCACGGCTTGCTGGGCAAGAAGCCAGCTCCGCCAAAGTCTTCGGCACCGAAGGCAACTTGAACTCAATGGCCACACACACCACCGCGCTTTCGCGACCGATCATGCCGGTTTCCGTCGGCCTGGCACTGCCTGCCTTCACCTTATGGTGGCGCGAAATCGTACGCTTTTACCGGCAGAAGGCTCGTGTGGTGGGTGTACTGGCCTCGCCTCTCGTGTTCTGGCTCGTCATTGGTTCAGGATTTGGTACCTCTTTCCGCTCCGGCAGCGGGCCTGGCCAGCAACACTACCTCGATTATTTTTATCCTGGCGCGCTCATCATGATTGTGCTCTTCACCTCCATCTTCACGATGATGTCGGTGATCGACGACCGGAAAGAAGGCTTCCTGCTCTCGGTGTTGGTTGCCCCGGTACCGCGCTCGGCGATCGTGTTAGGAAAGGTCCTCGGCGGCACAACCCTCGCAACCGTTCAGGGAATGATTTTCTTGATCTTCGCCCCTTTCGCCGGAGTGCACCTCTCACTGTTTCAAGTTGTCCAGGTCGCGATAGTGGTGTTCCTGGTTTCTTTTGCACTGACGGCCCTGGGCTTCTCGATCGCCTGGCCCATGGACTCTACGCAGGCCTTTCACGGCATTGTCAACTTGTTTCTGATACCTCTGTGGCTGTTGTCTGGCGCGCTGTTTCCGCTGGCGGGTGCCTCGGGTTGGATCCGCGCCCTCATGCAATTGAATCCCCTGACTTATGGCGTGGAGGCGTTGCGCGCGCTACTCTACCCTGAAGCTCCTCTCACATTTCCGCTCTTATCGGCAATGGCGACCTTGCTCCTGTTTTCCCTGGTCATGTTTGCACTGGCGTTACTGATCGCCAATCGTCGTACGACGAGGCCGGCCGCGTGATCGCTCAGCAGTACGTCTTCTTTCCTGCCCTCGACGGCGCTAAAGGGCGCCAGCGGCGCGCTTGATTTTGTATGCCAATCGTGAAATTGAAAATTGACGTAGCCGGAACCGTAGGCGATGAAGCCTGGCATCAGATCAAGCAGTTCGATCAGCTTCAGAGCGCCGACTTCGGCCCACAGTTCGGCAGTGGAGGCCGTTGCAACCACCCGCCCGATGCGCCGCACGCAAAAGGCGAATGGATTGGAGCCGAAATCCGGCTACTGACACCGCTCTTGGCGCAATATGCAATTTCACACTATCTCGAGCAAGAACGCGTCCTCGACGCCGATGTAGACGGCTGACATCAGGCTCGAATTATTTCTCAGAACTTTGCGAAGTAAACATCCCCGCTTCCAGCCTTTGACTCGCCCTCGGCCCAGATGCCGAAGAAGTTCCCTGCACCATCTGTAACTGTCTCTGTGTAATCGCCATAAGGATGATCAAAACCAGCTGCGGTTTGATAGTTCCTGTAGGGCGTCGCTTGAATCATGCTGACTTCCGCGCTCCAGTTGGTAGCGCCGTCGGCGCTGCTGCGCTCATACACATTCCAAATGCCGCACATCCCGGTCGTGCTCGAACTGGTGCAGGTGTAATTGCCACCGGTAGAAGCCCGGTTATCCATCCAGATCACCTTCACTACCGAAGACGTTCCCGCGATTGATGGAAAGCCATGCCAAACGCCGCTGGGTGCGAGCGAGAGCTGGCTGCCGTTCGGCCAGGACGACGAGTTGAACGGGATGTTCCAGCTTGCTCCCAGTGTGTCTGAGTATTTCGTGTAGATGCGTTCCGGTGCACCCGACGAGCCCACCCCAGCGTTGTAGATCACGATCACGCGATCATGGGTCGGCGGCGTCTTCGGCTGCACTGCGATCTGGATTGAACCACCCCAATAGTCCCATCCGGCGCCTGTGACTTGCGGTCCGCCCTGTCCCTTGTCTAGCGAATGGACAGAATAGGCAGAAAAGAGATCGCTGGACTGCTGCACGTAAAATGTCGTAGGGCCGGTTCCGTTATTGGTAGTATCGGACCAAGCGAAGTAAGCATTGCCTTGCGTGTCGAGAGTGCCGCCCGTCGCCAGCGCCACGCCGCTGGGCGCGACATTCACCTGGCGGGCAGTAAAACTGGCGCCGCCATTGGTGCTTATGCTGACATATTGCTTGCCACCGTTCTCGAACGCCACCATTACATTGTCGTTCTTGTCTACGAGCACCATGTCTTTATCGCCTCGGTGGCCGTTAGTCACATCCACCGGCTGGCTCCATGTTGTGCCGTGATCATCGGAGTAGATCACCTCGATGGGCGTGTACTGTGTGTTTCCATCCATGTAGCCAGCGTAAATGCGGTGATTTGCGCCCAGCGCCAGCTGAGCGTCCACGTTATTGCCTTGCACCGGGCAACGCGGAATGGAAACTGTACTCCAAGTCGTGCCCCCGTTACTGGAAGATTGGAAGTACATGTAAGAGCTGGTAGTGAACTTACCCGAGCCTTTGAAAGGCATGCAGGTTGCGCCTGAGGAGTCTCTATACGGAGTCGCGAGGTAATGGGGCCAGAAAGCGTAGACATAGCTTCCATCGGCCAGAACAGCCGGTTCCCAGTCTTCGCCGGTGTTGTCACCTAAACGATACGACGTTATACCGGTTTGGGCGAAGCCGGGGAGAGTTGACAGCAGAAACAGCACAACAAACATCCTTTGCATGTTGATCACCGTTTCCTTTCGTGGACGCTAACGTCTTCCTCCGCAATTTTTTCTTCAAAACGGGCGGAATTATACCCCTAATCCGCCTCCGCACAATGCTTATTTGGGACCCGTTCTGCAGGTTTGAAAAGCGCGAGAACTTTTTGGCTATTTGGATAGCTGGCGTCACAGAGTGCTTTCTGGCCAATACCGCCGATTTGCGGCAGCCCGAAGGCCTGAAGACGTCAGCTCGGCTTCTGCTATAGTTCAATTTCCGGGCTAACCCATGTCAGTCGCTTCCGATTCTCCTCAGGATTTGGACACCATCAAGACCACAAGTGCTGAAGCGAAACCTCGCCGCCGTATGTCCACCACCCAGCGGCTTCTGCTGTTCGCGACGGCCTGGCTCATCTGCCTGATGCCGTTCTTGTTCTGGTGGAGCACATGGTTCGGCCGTCCTCTTTCTGACCGCCAGCTCAACGACTATCTGCAGGACAACAAACATCCCCGCCATATTCAGCATGCGCTGGTGCAGTTAGGCGAGCGGATGGCCAGGCAGAATAAGACGCAGCAGGATGCCGCAGTAAAACAGTGGTATCCGGAGCTTGTGCGCCTGGCCGCCGACCCCATCGAGGAGGTACGAAACACTGACGCCTGGGTTATGGGTCAGGACACTTCCGGTGCCGGATTCCACGAAGCACTCCTGAAGATGCTCACTGATCCATCGCCCATGGTTCGTGGCAACGCCGCGTTATCGCTCGTGCGCTTCGGCGATTCGACCGGCCGGGCACAGATTCTTGCTCTGCTCCGACCCGCACACATCGCGGCTCCAACAGCAGGCCGAATCGTGGACACAGACAAGATAGGCACGGCAATTCATCAAGGTGGGATGATTGCCAAGCTGGCAGTTGATCAATCAGGCCAGCTAAAGCAGTCTGTAGATATCCGCTCGCCTATTCCCGGGAGAATTCGATCGGTCGTGCCGACCGCCGCGAACGTGACTACCGGTGCTGAAGTCGCAGTAGTGGATCCTGCGACCGAGCAGGTCTGGGAAGCGCTACGAGCACTCTACCTCATAGGCCAGCCCGACGATATTCCCGCCATTCTTCCCTACGAGCGCGAGCTCCCAGATATCCCAGTCCACGTCCGCCAGCAGGCGCTGGACACCGAGAAGGCGATTCGCGCCAGAGAAAAGTAAGTTTGAGTTGTTTGAAACGGACTTCGTGTGGGTTGGCTAAGAGGTGACAGCTAAGAGCCAAAAGCCGCTCTTCAAATCGCCATCACTCCAACTTCCTTCTCCACTTCCGCGGTATCGATCATCACAATCGCATCCCACGGACAGCCGTCCAGGAAGCATCCATCCGGCCCCTTGCTGATGCATTTCTTGCAACCAATGCAGAGTATGGGATCCACTGCGATTCGGCCGAACGGCGTACAGTCTTCGTCCGGCACCCAGAACATGCAATCTTCCACCGGACAGTACTCCACGCACGCCGGCGACCCGGCGCAACCGGTGCAGCACTCAGTGATGACCGCCAGTTCTTTCGGTTTTTTCTTGCGTGGGGTGGCGAGACCTTTAGACTTCGGCTCAAACTTCAGCTCGTCGGGAACCATTCCGACGGCCCTGGTGGCTCCGGGTTGGGCAGGCATCGCAGTGATTATACCGCGAACCACGCAATTTGCTGACCTTTTCAAGAATGTTCAAGCCCTCAGCGGCCTTTCTCCGCGCTAAGCTTTCTCTTCCCAAAACGGGAATACCCGGTCATTCCCACAGCTTCCTCTGCCCGCCTTCTGGTATATTGCTTCCACCGGACCGAGCAAATGTTCTCCCGGCCGCTGGCGAGGCCTTCCCGGTTGCGCCTCTGGCAAAGCCCATCACATCAAGGAGCACTCCCATGGCAGGAAAAAGCATCAACAAAGTAATTCTCATCGGCAACCTGGGCAAAGATCCCGAAGTCAAGTACACCCCCAGCGGCTCGCCCGTGGCCAAGATTACGCTCGCCACCAACGAGCGTTTCAAAGACAAGAGCGGCGAGTGGCAGGATCGCACCGAGTGGCACAACGTCGTGCTCTGGCAGCGTCTGGCGGAGATCGCCGGAGAATATCTGAAGAAGGGCGGCAAGGTCTACATCGAAGGCCGCCTGCAAACCCGCTCCTGGGACGACAAGACCAGCGGACAGAAGAAATACATGACCGAAGTCGTGGCCAACGACCTCGTCCTGCTAGGCGGACGCGGCGAAGGCAGCGGCGGTGACGATTCCGGCGGCCGGTCGCGCGGCGCAGCAGCAGGTGGCGGCAACAACTTTGACCAGCGTACTCCTGAACCCGAGCCTGCCGCCGCAGGCCCGATCACGGATGAAGACATTCCTTTCTAGAAAGGGCAGGCAGCAGCAACCGGGGTCTCGATATCGGCGAGGGCGACTCGACTCAATTCGCGGATCGCACCGTCCGCTGCGTCAAGAAGCGCTTCGCTGCTCTCCTCCCGCGAATCGCCCTTCAATCCGATATACTAGAGCTGCAATGCCGGTCTGGAAGAACATCGCGGCCATCGCCAAGGGCATGAGCATCACCTTCATGGAGATGTTCCAGCCCACCACGGTGGAAAATTATCCCGATGGAAAAGGTCCGCTCCGAGGCGCGCGCATCGAAGCCCGATTCCGCGGAGCCCACGTCTTGCAACGCGATGAAAACGGGTTGGAAAAATGCGTAGCCTGCTTCCTTTGTGCCGCCGCCTGCCCTTCGAATTGTATCTACATCGAAGCCGCCGAAAACACCGCCGAACATCGCGTCAGTGGCGCCGAACGCTACGCGAAGGTCTACAACATCGATTACAATCGATGTATCTTCTGCGGGTATTGTGTGGAGGCTTGCCCTACGGATGCGATTACACATGGGCACGGCTTTGAGTTGGCGACGTTTAGCGCGAGCAATTTGATTTACCGTAAGGAGCAAATGCTGGCCCCCCGGCCAGCACACATGGGCGCGAACGCAATATTCAATCAGGCCGACGTGGACGGTGGGGCTCCAGTGGAGATGGTACCGGGGAGTTAAAAGCTCCTGCGCAGTTCGAAGGTTTGATACGCCGGTCCTCGAGGCCGGCGTTTGTGCTAAAGGCTCAGAGCTAAAAGCTGCAGCATCATAAAAAAATGCGTGAGGAATTGGGAATTGCGAACGAAGATTCCGCGGAGATTCGCGATTTGTTTCATCAGAAGTATCGCGGCTCACGATATTCGTTTGGGTATCCAGCCTGTCCGAACCTGGAGGCCAGATCAAGCTGTTTGCTCTGCTTAAGCCGGAAAGAGAATGTCGGGGTGCGTTTGACTTCCGGATTTCTGCTGGAGCCGGAGCAAAGCACTTCGGCGATTGTCGTGCATCATCCCGGGGCGAAATATTTCGTGGCCTGAGGCGTACGGCCCACCTTCGAGATAGCACACGCGAGATCTCGACCACGGATTCCGCATTTTTACAAATCTTTTACTTCCATCCGACAAACCTGCGTACGCAACTGGGATATAAGCAGCAAGTCACCCTGCGGACCAGCTTATCGGAATTCCCCCGACAGAAAGGAACTACCCGTGAAACCCTACCCACTGGTCCTGTTCTTCCTGCTTTTGTTGGCAGCCGGCGCATTCGCGGCAAGCGCGCAACCGGCGCAGCTGTATGCTTTCGCGTGCTTTGGCATCACGCAATTCCAAAATTGTCCAAGCGGTGGCCGCCCCGACAACGTCATCCAGGCGTCGGACGGCATCTTTTACGGCGTAAGCGAAGTGACCCAGGAAGGAGAGTCGAATCCGCAGGGCGGGTCTGTCTTCAAAGTCACGCCCAGCGGGCAGTTCACTCTGTTGCACACTTTTCCTGCCGGCACCAACAACAACTATCCCAGCGGCAACCTGCCCGGCTTTTTGGCGGAAGGCTCCGACGGCAATTTGTATGGCGCTACGCTATATGGTGGGAGCCACAACGGCGGAGTGCTGTTCCGTATCAGCAAGACGGGCACGGGCTTTAAAATCGTTCATCAGTTCTGCTCCGCCGCCAACTGTGCGGACGGCCAGAACCCAGTCGGGCTGATTGCCATTTCGGATGGCAATCTGTACGGGGCGGCTTCGTCTGGTGGTGCCTTCAGTTGCGGCAGCATTGGTGGGTGCGGTGCGATTTTCAAGTACAACGTCTCCACCGGCTCGTATTCCGTCATACATTCCCTCAACTACACCACCGATGGAGCGTTTCCCTCTGGATTCATTCAAGCCAAGGATGGAAACTTCTACGGTATCGTCGCCGGAGCCATTTACAAGGTCACGACGACGGGTCAATACTCCCTGGTCTTGACCTTGCCCCGACTCCACTTCCTCGAAATCCCTGTAACGCAGGGAGTGAACGGCAATCTTTATAGGATTTTCCGCGTCTATGCCCAAGCTGGCTCGCACCTGTTTTCCGTCGGTGTGGACGGCAGCAACTTCCACAAGATCGCCGATCTGCCGTCGTCGGCGGTGAGCAATACGCGATTTGTCTCCGCCAGCGACGGCAATTTGTGGGGGGGGTCGGGTAACGTGGTGCAGATCTCGCCGAGCACGGGCGCAGTGTTGCAGACGTTCTTCTTCAACCGTAAGAATGGGGGCTACCCCTGGTCGTTGATACAGGCCAAAGATGGCACTTTCGCGGGAACCACCGCTGGGGGTGGAACAGTCTCGATGGGAACGCCCGATGGCGTGGTCTTCACGCTGAATGCAAGCCTTCCTCCGCCGAGCCGGTGACAGGCAAGCACCGGTTTGGGTTCGTACGATTCAGGCGGCGCTTCCCTTCAGATACTCTTCGCGGAATCCGCGGTCCTGAAAAGCGACGATGGGCGTGGACTGGGGGGTGGACTGGAGGCGGTCGGTATCGTCGCGCATCATGAAATGAAGATCGGCGAGCGCTTCGAAGAAAAGACGTGTTGGTAGGGGAGGATGCCCAAAGTTTCGAAGTTCTCGCGATGTTGCAGCTGACGAGCCGCTTATTGAAGTTGCTCGTCCGGTACGAGGAGGTTGGAAAATTCGCGTCGCAGCATGCCGCCGACACGGTCGTGGTTGTTCAGTTCGCGTTCGTAGCGCACGGCGAAATCGGCGGTGGTAGCTGTGTTGGTGTAGTTCTGGATGACGGGTGGATTCAGGTAGCGATCGTTCACGGCGCCGTCGGCACTGAGGGCCGCGGTATTTTTTCCCCATCCATATAGCGTGAGTAGATAGGCATTTGCGGTTCCGAAACTGCCTGCAGTGAGGACAGCTTGGCCGTGCACGTCGGGACGTGAATCTTTGCTGGTATCAACTTCGACGACGCCTCCCATTTTGCGTCCGTACTCAGCAGGAATGCCGGCGGTGTAGACAGTCAGCGAGCCGGCGCCATCGGCTTCAATCTCGGGACTGGAAGCAGGAGAGCGATTGTCAGTCAGCGGCACTCCATCGATCACGAATTGGGTCTGATATTCGGAGCCTCGGGGATGCAGCACCGCGCTGCCTTCATAAACCCATGTGCCGGTGCGATCGGGATCCAGCATGGTGGCTTCGGCCGTGACCTGGATGGCGTTGCTCATGGCGGCGATGCTGAGCTTGACAATGTACTCGATAGGACGAACGGAGCGGACTTCTCTGAGCCCAGAAAAAGTTGAAAATCCTTCGCGCTCGACCTGAATGTGGTAGAGGCCAAATGGAATGTTGCGGGCAGTGAGGCCTCCGGACGCGTCGGTGGAGTAGTTACGGTGGAACTGAGTGGCGTCGCTGGAAAGTTCGACGGAGCTTTTGACGCCGAGGCCGTCAGGGTCGGTGACTGCGAGGCGGAGTTCTCCACTGTTGCTCTGCGCCAGGAGCGGAACAGGGCATGGGAAGAGAATCAGCCGGGTAAGAAATGCTCTCATGGGATCTTATTTTTTGGGGGGGAGATTTATGTTAACAGTTTTGGGCAGGCGTCTCGACTACCAAGGACACGGGTAGGTTTCGCCTTGGAGGACTTCCGGCTTGGAGGGTTACATAATTTTTACAAACTTCAGACTTCGTTGTGACAATTGGATTACGCAGTTTGTCGCATCTTGGATGGAACCGATACGGGCGCACACCGAATCGGCGGCATCATGCGGTGGAAAGAACTTAGGTTGAAGAGGTCTTCACGCCCTCCGTCACCGGGAGGGAATGGGGAAAACAGACGCTCACACCGCAGGGGGGCGAACGTCCGTTTCGTTTTGAAACTGAAGTTCGTCTGCCTCTCTTGGCGCAATCAGTTGGGAAATTCCCAGCCTTCTTCCCTCATCTTCTTGTTAGTCCAGTGCTGGAGATCCTCGAATAGTACGGGCTCGATGACCGCGAAACGAAGGCCAACGCGGCCTCCATCTCCGGCCCAGACTAGGCGGCCTTTGGCCTGGAAGATGGTTTCGCTTTCCGGCAACAGAAAACTTACGTCGACGAGACCGGGGAATCGCGTCGGATCAGGGAGACCGTCGAGTCCCATGCCGCCGGTGCTGAGATTGACCCCTTGAACGTGGGCCTCTTCACCCTGAGAGTTTCGGATGGTAACGGACAGTTGCACGCGAGCCCGGAAGAATTTTTGCTGCTCGAAGCTAATGACTCCGAGTGAAGAGGTGTCTCCCATAGGGCTGCTAATGTTGTACTCCTTCAACTTGCGGCTGAGAGTGCGACGAGAAATGCCAAGCTGTTCAGCCGCTAACGCGCGATGACCTCCAGTGCGATCCAGGGCGCGGATGATCATCTGCTCTTCCATGCTGTCGAGGTTCCCGACGGGCATGGCGGTGGCGTGGCGAACGATTGCGGTCTCGCCGCGGAGTTCGGCTGCGATCTTCGAAGCGTGGATTTCTGGCTCGGAGCTATCCATTGAAACCTTTGCGAGCAGGTTGCGGAGTTCGCGAATGTTTCCGGGCCATGGGTGTGACAGGAGAACCGATGCGACTTCCGGCGCGAAGACCTTCTCTGGAGCCTTGAGGCGCAGGAAGTGTTCGGCGAGTGCGACGATGTCCTCAGGACGTTCACGCAGAGGTGGCACGCGAAGTTGGAACTGACTGAGACGATGGTAGAGATCTTTGCGGAAGCGGCCTTCTTTGACCGCGGCTTCGAGGTCCTGATTCGTAGCGGCGACGATGCGGACGTCAACTTTAATTTTCCGGTGACCGCCGACGCGGTAAAAAGGCTGCCCGTCTAGCACGCGCAGCAGCTTGACCTGGGTTTGCAGTTGCAAGTCGCCAATTTCATCGAGGAACAGCGTGCCTTTGTCAGCCAGCTCGAACAGGCCAGCCTTGGAGGAATCAGCGCCGCTGAAGGCGCCTTTCTCGTAGCCAAACAATTCGCTCTCGACCAGGTTCTCGGGAAGCGCGGCGCAGTTGATGTCGACCCAGGCGCGACCGCGGCGGTGTGAGGATTCGTGAATCGTGCGCGCGATGAGTTCCTTGCCAGTTCCCGTTTCTCCCGTGACCAGCACGGTTTCGGTGTGAGCGGCTACGCGGTCCACCAGTCCCATGAACTTTTGCATGATCGGACTGGCTAGAACGAACTGGGTGCCGTCGATTTCACGGCAGATGAGCGGCGGTGCGACTAAGCTGCCTTCCTGCGTCTGTAACGTCATTTTTGCCAGCGGCCGGTGCGATTCGACCCGGGGGGCGGCGGAAAGAATAATCAAGCCGACCGGTGCGGAGCTGGCGCCGCGAAGAAGCGTGACCGAGATCTCGATGGAAGCAATCTGGCCAGATTTGGAGGATCGAATATCAGTCGCAATCTGCCCACGATAGCTGCCCTTTTCGATCGCTGCTGTCAGGATGGCCTTTTGTAGCTTCTCCTGCTGTTTAGCGTCCGACGAAAAGATGCTGGCAACCCTCTTGCCCATCAGTTCATTGTGCGCGAGGCCATAAAGTTCGAGCGCGGCTTGGCTCCAGCCGGTGATATTTCCCAGCAGATCGCCGGAGATCACTGCAAGTCGATCAAATACCTCGGCGTTAGCTAGCGCAGGGCCACACTGCTCGCCTCGAGCGTTTTGATCGACGCGGTCCGGGGACTGAGAGTTCGAATTGCGATTCGAAGTCGGCATTCTGAGGTGTTTGGGGATGATCTTGACACACAGGGACGAATGGGAGGCCAGCACTCGAGATTTTCAGTGTAACGAAAGTAATCTGCTACCTGACGCTCCTTTGGTGTGAATGGCCGAGGGCCACCACTTCGCCCTTGCCATGCCAACCTGGCGGAAACCTTGAACGTGCATCACCTTATCCGATTACCTCAGTAAGCTTCTGAAAGCCCAGCAACCACAATAGGATTCGGTAGGAAGAGCCGGCTTCGGAGAAGTGTGCCGCGAGGGCAATGCCCCGAAGCGGGAGAGTCCCTTGCCTGTTCGGGAGGATTTGCAGAGTTGGGAAATTCTAAGAAGCAGATGAGTGTGCCGAAACCGTGATGGCAGCGGGCTCAGTGCTTAGGGCGATGAACCGATCAGCTGACGAAATGTCCGTGCAAACCAAAGTGTTTGTCGGTCTCACAGCTTCGCTGGGAGCCTTCGTGCTGGGCTTCGCTCTCTGGCATTGGCAATCGGCTGATTTAGCGCGCTTCGTGTGCTACGTGGCGGTAGCGGTTCTGGCGTCAGGGTTGAAGGTGCAGTTGCCCGGCATCGACGGCACGATGTCGGTAAATTTTCTGTTCATCCTGCTAGGCGTGATGGAGCTCAGCCTCCCGGAAACATTGTTGATCGGATGCTTAGCCAGCCTTGTGCAGAGTGTGTGGCAGGCGAGGAAACGGCTGGATCCAATCAAAGTAATTTTCAACGTCCTGAGCATGATGGCGAATGCCAGCGCGCTTTCTTACTACAGCTATCACCAGCTCGAAGCAAAGTTCGGACCTAACCGGCCGCTGCTGCTCATGGCGGCGGCGCTGGTTTTCTTCTTAGCGAATACGTTGCCTATTTCGCTGGTAATTGCTCTGACTGAAGGCAAGTCGAGTCGCAGGGTCTGGTCGGAATGTTACTTCTGGTCGTTCCCGTATTACCTGGTGGGAGCCGCGGCGGTGGGACTGGTGGGATTGGTCAACCGGCAGGCGGGGTGGCAGACTTCGCTTTTGGTATTGCCGTTGATCTATTGGGTGTACCGCTCCTACCGCCATTATCTGGGACGACTTGAGGCGGAGAAGGACCGCGTGGAGGTGGAAAAGCGCCACGTGGAAGAGATTGCCTCCCTGAACATGCGGACGATCGAGGCCCTTGCACTCGCCATCGAGGCCAAAGACCACACCACACACCAACATCTTCAACGCGTGCGCGTCTATGCATTAGAAATTGCCAAGGAACTCGGACTCTCCGAATCGGAAACGGAGGCGCTGCGCGCAGCTGCATTGCTGCATGACATTGGAAAGCTGGCCGTACCCGAGCACATTATCAATAAGCCAGGACGGCTGACGCAGGCCGAGTTCGAGAAGATGAAAGTTCACCCGATGGTTGGGGCAGAGATTCTGGAGCGAGTGGCATTCCCGTATCCGGTTGCTCCAATCGTGCGATCGCACCATGAACGGTGGGACGGAACAGGATACCCCGAGGGGCTCAAGGGAGAAGAAATTCCGATTGGAGCACGAATTCTGGCGGTGGTGGACTGCCTCGACGCACTTGCTTCAGATCGGCAATACCGTCCAGCAATGGCACTGGGCGCTGCCATGGCCAAGGTGAGTGAAGAAGCCGGTTCCTGGTTCGATCCGAAAGTAGTGGAAATTCTAGAACGCCGTTACATCGAGCTGGAACACATGGCGCAATCGGTCGAACTGACCGGCATGCCACTGGGATTGAGCCCCGAAGTTCATGTGAAACGAGGGCTGGAACCGGCGGCAGGATTTGAAAAATGGGCGGAGGTCGCCAATCCGCAGACTGAGACAGACTTTCTGACCTCGATCGCGTCCGCTCGGCAAGAGGCGCAGACGATGTTCGAACTCAGCCAGGACTTGGGGAACTCTCTGAGCCTGAGCGAAACCTTGTCGGTGCTGTCGATGCGATTGAGAAGAATGATTCCGTACGATTCAATCGTGGTCTTTGTAAACCGGAATGGATGGCTCCTGCCCGAACTGGTGAGCGGGGAAAACTTTCGCCTGTTGTCATCGATGAAGATTCGGGTAGGGGAGGGATTATGCGGCTGGGTAGCCGAAAACTGTAAACCGATCGTCAACGGCAATCCTCAGGTGGAAGCAGGCTATGTCGTGGATCCGGAAAAATACACGACGCTTCGATCTGCGCTGGCGGTTCCACTCGAAGGACTGAATGGCGTTGTAGGAGTTCTCGCCATGTATCACGCCGGCCCGGACGCATTCACCGCAGACCATTTGAGAATTCTGCTGGCCGTAGTTTCGAAGGTAGCGCTGTCGATCGAAAATGCGCTGAAGTACCAGCAGGCAGAGAGTTCCGCGACTACCGACTATCTGACCGGATTGCCGAATGCCCGATCACTGTTTGTACATCTGGCGCAGGAAGTGGCGCGTTGCCGGCGGATGAAGAATTCCCTCGCAGTCATGGTATGCGACATCGATGGGTTCAAGCAGATCAACGATTCTTTCGGGCACCTGGAAGGCGACAAACTTCTGCGGGAATTCAGCGCGAGGTTGAAAGAGGCCTGTCGCGGGTACGACTACGTGGCGCGCATGGGTGGAGATGAGTTTGTAGTGACGGCGCCGGGACTCTCCCCGCAGGCGGCGGCAGAAAAGGCAAACCGGTTAAACGAAGCAGCGATTGAAGCCGGAAGACAAATCTGCGGACGAAACATCATCACGCTCAGCGTAGGAACGGCTGTCTGTCCGGAAGACGGATTCGACGTAGAGCGCCTTTTGGCTGAGGCCGACCGCCGGATGTACTCCTTGAAACAAACTCACCACGCGGAAGCGGCCTTGCGCGAAACGAAAGCGGCCGGAGCGGCGGGAACCTAGGAGCGAGCCATGCTGGGATGGAGAATCGTGCGGCACGCCGTGGCCGTCCTGGCAACCATTCTTCTCGGAGGACTGCTTTCCGCCACTCTGGTCCGCCTTGCACCGGGCTTTGATGCTGATGAACAGCAGCTTGATCCTCGCCTAAGTGCGGAGAGTATACGGACCCTGCGTGAAAGCCGAGCGCAAGAACACAGTATTTTCCGGTTCTACCTCCAATACATAAACGGTGCGATGCACGGTGAACTTGGCATGTCGCACTCCCTGAGCCAACCTGTGGGCACTCTGCTGCGGGAGCGTGCGCCACTGACGCTGCGACTGGTGGCTCTCGGTCTCCTACTGAGCTGGTCGGTGGCGATGGCGATGGCTCTGACCTCCGCCTGGCTACGGGTTTCCGCGCTGGATGCACTGAGCACCATCGTCACGGGGACATTTCTATGTATCCCGGCGGCCGTGCTGGCACTGCTGTCGGTACTCTGGAATGCTCCAGGTTCGCTGGCGATTGCTTTGATCGTGTTGCCCAGGGTGTATCGATACTGGCGCAACTTGCTGGCGAAGGCGTATTCCCTGCCCCACATCACGACCGCCCGCGCAAAGGGCTTGGGGGAATTGCGAGTTCTGTTCTGGCATGTAATCCCAATGGCGGCGCCGCAGTTGCTGGCGGTCGCAGGGGTGTCGGTGAGCGTTGCGCTGGGTGCGGCCGTTCCGGTCGAAGCACTTTGCGGGCTTGCGGGAGTGGGACAGCTGGCCTGGCAGGCGGCGTTGGCCCGCGATCTTCCGTTGCTGATGAACATCACGATTCTGGTGACGCTCGTAACCTTGCTGGCCCATTCGGGGGCCGATGTAATCGGACATATGCTGCGGAGCCAGGAAATATGAGCGTCTTCCGCAAGCTGGCCTGCGTTGCATTGCTGCTGGTGGTGGGAGTGTCCATGGCCGCGAACTGGCTGGCGCCGGCAGGCTATGCCAAACAGTATCGGACACAACCGAACGCTCCGCCGACACGGCAGCATTGGCTGGGCACCGATGAGGTCGGCAGAGACCGCTTTGCGCGTCTGCTTTACGGAACCAGGATTTCGTTGCTGCTGGCGCCAGCCGCAGCTTTGATTTCGACCCTGATGGCAGCTCTGGTAGGCGGTCTTGCCGGATATCTCGGCGGGGGATGGGCTCGGATAGCGATGGCGGTGACGGATTTGTTTCTGTCGTTGCCATGGCTGTTTTTGTTGATCACGGTGCGTGCGCTAATGCCGCTGAACGTGTCTCCGCTGGCCTCTGTGCTGGTGACGTTCTTGATGTTGGGAATGCTGGGATGGACGAGCGCTGCGCGCGTATTGTGCGCGGCCTCAGCGTCGTTGCGGGGGTCGGGCTTCTTGCTGCAGGCTCGGGCTTCAGGAATTCGGGGGGTCCGCTTGTTCCTTGTGCACGTGCTGCCGAACTTGACGCCCGTACTCTACGCTCAGTTTTGGATTTCGATTCCGGTCTTCATCCTTAGCGAGGCGAACCTCGGAATATTGGGGCTGGGAGTGGCTGAGCCGATGCCTTCATGGGGAAGCCTGCTGAAAGAACTGGAAGGGCTGGTTTCCATAGGCGAAGAGCCGTGGAAGTTTGCACCCTTGATTCTGCTGGTGCTGGTGGTGACTTCGTTTCAGCTGGTGCTTTCGAATCGCGAAGAGATGGCGGCATGACCGGTCGCCCAAGAAAGTTGGACGTGATGGCGCAGATGCCTGGGAAGATGGTTCTAGCTGCGACAGCCTGCCTGTTCGTCATGCTGGGCACGGCGGGGGCGCAGGGTGGGGGGGAACTGCGCTTCTGCTTGCGGACTGAGCCCAAGACGTTTGATCCTCTGAAAGTGGAAGATGATGCGGCAGTCTCGATCCGTTACTTGACCGGCGGCGTGCTGTTGCGGATGAACCGGCAAACTCAAGCATTGGAGCCGGAACTGGCGCACTCGTGGAAGGTTTCGAAAGATGGCCGGCAGGTCACCTTCAGGCTTCGTAGCGGGCTTTCGTTTTCCGATGGTACGCCATTCTCAGCGGAAGATGTGGCTTACACCGTGCAGCAACTGATGGATCCCGCGCTGCATTCACCCACGGGAGATGCATTCCGGTCGGGACCGGGGACCGTGGCAACGAAAATCATTTCTTCGACTCAGATTGCCATCACGTTTCCGGCACCAGTGGCTGGCCTCGACCGCTTGTTCGACCAGGTTCCGATGATGTCTACTCACTCTCCTAAGAAAGAAATGGCCGTGCTCGGAGCGTTTATGGTGGCCGAGTACAAGCCGGGCGCAACAGTGTTGCTGAAGCGCAACCCGAATTATTGGAAGACGGACGCGCAAGGGCGCAAGCTGCCGTATCTCGATTCCATCCGTCTGGACATTCAGCCAAACCGGGATGTCGAGATGCTGCGTTTCAGGCGGGGCGAACTGGATCTCATTAATTCGCTGGACAGCGAATACTTCGACAAGCTGGCGTCGACTTCGCCGCAGTTGGTGCACGATGCCGGTCCTTCGCTGGACAGTGAGCAGATGTGGTTTAACCAGGTGAGCAAGGCGCCTATCCCGGCGTATAAAAGGAATTGGTTCCGGTCAGCGAATTTCCGGCGAGCGATATCCGAAGCAATCAACCGCGACGACCTGAGCCGGATAGTTTTTCGTGGTCACGCACAACCGGCCGTTGGACCGATCTCACCCGCCAACAAATTTTGGTTCGACAGCAAGCTACATCCTCAGGCCTGCAGTTCTGATGCAGCTCTGAAACTCTTGCAGACTGAGGGATTCCGGCTCGAAAACGGGGCGCTGAAAGATCGCGAAGGAAATCCTGTGGTGTTCTCGATCGTCACCAATTCGGGCAACAAGTATCGGGAACGGATGGCGGTTCTGATTCAGGAGGACCTGCGGAAGATTGGCATGCAGGTGAACGTGGTCACACTCGACTTCCCTTCCCTGATCGAACGTATCGCGCAGACTTTTGACTACGAAGCGGCGATGTTGGGATTGACCAACGTGGATCTGGATCCCAATGAACAGATGAATGTCTGGTTGAGCTCGGCCGAGAACCATCAATGGAATCCGCAGCAGAAATCTCCAGCAACCGCATGGGAAGGCGAGATTGACCGCCTGATGAGGACACAGGCAGCATCTGCGGATGCGAAGAAGCGCAAGGAGAACTTTGATCGCGTTCAAGAGATCGTGGTGGAGCAAGCACCCTTCATCTATCTGATCAACAAGAATGCTCTTTCGGCAATTTCGACCGCGGTGCAGGACGCCAGTCCGGTGATCCTGCATCCGCAAACCTTTTGGAACGCGGAGCGGCTATCGGTTCGCGCGGCGGCGAGATGAGTAATCTCAGCAGAGAGTTCCTGCTCGATGCGCGGTTCTCGGTACGCTATGGAGAAAAGCCGCCAGTCTTGCGGACGGTAGAACTTGAAATCCGTCAGGGCGAAGTGCTCGGCCTCGTAGGGCAAAGCGGCTCCGGTAAGAGCACTCTGGCTATGTCGATGCTCGGATTGCTCGATACCAAGCGTGCATCAACAGAAGGCACCATCAAGTTTCAAGACTGCGACCTGCTGCAGCTCCGAGAACGGGAGTGGCGCAGGACGCGCGGTCGCAGGATATCGCTAGTGTTGCAAAGTCCGCTTTCGTCGCTGAATCCTGCGCTAAGAATCCGAACACAATTAAAGGAGGCATGGCGCGCGCATGCCAAGGGCAGCAGCGCGGAATGCGATCATAAGATTGCCGCAGCTCTGGAGAGCGTCAGCTTACCCTCGAATGATGAATTCCTACGCAAGTATCCCTCGCAAATGAGTGTGGGCCAGGCACAGCGAGTGCTGATTGCCATGGCGGTGATGCACCGCCCCGCTCTTCTGATTGCGGACGAAGCCACGAGCGCGCTTGACGTGATCACCCAATCCGAGATCCTGGCATTGTTTGCACAACTCAACCGCGAAATCGGAATGGCGATTCTTTACATCTCGCACGATTTGCCCTCCGTGGCGGGAATTTGCCACCGCATTGCCATTCTTCACGAGGGCGAAATCGTCGAGTGTGGAACCAGAGAACAGATTTTCGCCAGCCCACAACACGAGTACACCCGCCGATTGATGACGGCACTTCCACAAATGCCACTGAGCGGCGGCGCCGCCTTGAAGAAGGATGCGGCAGCCGGCGCACGGTAGTTTTCGTCAACCTCCAGTTTCTCCACGCATTCGAATCCATCTTCACCAGCGAACTCGTACCCACGCCACGAGTAACCGATGCGCAGAAACCGAAGTCACGACAAACCTTCTCCGCGACAATCTGTCTCACGCCCCCAAGCTGAGGACAGACTGGCCCAGAAGAACGAACTCCGAGCGCAACAATCTTCAATGAACACAATGGCTTACAGAACCATGATTGGCATGGCCCGTGCAGACTGGTAGGTGGGTCAGAGCAAGACTTTCTGACGAACAGAGAGCATATGCAACAGATACAAAGATCAAAAAAGCCAGTGGGCCGCTGGGAGCGTCACAGCGCAGCGTGGGGAAAGCGTTTCGGCGTCCAGGTTCTAGTACTGCTCACGCCGTTATGGAGTGCGGCGCAGTCCTCGAAGTTGTCACGGGATCTGCAAGCGCTGCCTTCGGGCGGGGCCGTTAACGTGCTAGTGCAGTACTACGACCAGCCGACGTCCGCCGATCTATACGTTGCCAAGGGTTTGGGTGCCAACAATGGCAAGAGTCTTGGACTGGTCAAGGTATATCGCTGGACGATGTCTCGAGGACAGCTCTCGAATTTAATCAGCAAAGATTCCAACGTCAAGTACATCTCTCTGGATCGCCCGCTACAGGGCGCGATGAACAACGCAGTGCCCGCCGTGGGAGCCGACATTGCTCACAACCTGGGATATGACGGCACAGGAGTGGGCATTGCCGTTATCGACAGCGGCGTGAACCCCGTTTGGGATCTTACGCAAGCCGGGGCCAGCAAGGTTAGCCGAATTGTCTACAGTCAGAATTTCGATCCTTCCGCCAATACTACAAACGACCTGTATGGCCACGGCACACACGTTGCCGGCATCATCGCTGGCAACGGAGGAAGTTCCACCTGCGGAAATTGCAGCACAACCTTCCGGGGCATCGCGCCGAATGCCAACATCATCAACCTGCGGGCTCTCGACCAGAATGGTTCGGCTACCGACAGCACCGTTATAGCCGCGATTCAGCAGGCGGTCACCCTGAAGAGTCTGTACAACATCCGGATAATTAATCTCTCTTTGGGCCGCGGTATTTTCGAGAGCTATACCCTCGATCCTTTGTGCCGGGCTGTGGAACAGGCCTGGAATGCTGGCATCGTAGTAGTGGTCGCCGCTGGTAACTATGGGCGTGACAATTCCAGCAATAACAACGGCTACGGGACAATCACCGCGCCCGGCAATGACCCGTATGTGATCACTGTCGGCGCGATGAAGACCATGGAAACCCCGTCGCGCACCGATGATCTCATTGCGACGTATAGCTCGAAGGGCCCCACCATACTGGACCATGTGGTCAAGCCTGACCTGGTAGCGCCCGGCAACCTGATCGTCTCGGATCTGGCCTCCACCACCGACACACTCTACAGCCAGTATCCCGCGAACCTGGTCCCGGTCGCCGAGTACACGGCTTCAAACACCAGCAATATCTCGTCCACTTACTATCAGCTGAGCGGCACCAGCATGGCTGCACCAATGGTGAGCGGAGCAGCCGCACTCCTGTTGCAGCAGAATCCAGCTCTGACGCCTGATCAAGTGAAGGCGCGGCTGATGAAAACTGCGTACAAGGCATTTCCAACCTACAGCTCGTACACAGATCCATCGACGGGAATCACCTACACCGCCCAATACGACACCTTCACCGTCGGTGCGGGCTACCTCGACGCAGCGGCAGCTTTGGGTAGTACAGACCTCGCCCCCGCGACGTCTGGCAGCGCCCTGTCTCCCGCCGCAGTCTACGACTCCACCAGCGGAGCCGTTTATCTCGTCAACGGAAGCTCAGTTGTTTGGGGAACCTCAGTCGTTTGGGGTACCTCGGTGGTATGGGGCACCTCAGTGATCTTGGGCACAAACACTTCTGGCCAGTCGGTCCTGTGGGGCAGCTCCGTAGCGTGGGGCAGCAGTACGAGCAGCGGCTTCAGCGTCGTCTGGGGCACCAGCGTGGTTTGGGGAAGCAAAACCAACTCCAACGCCATGGCGATCGCCATCGGCGGTGACAAGTAGATTACTGGTTCAGCGCACGTGTGAAATACGCGCAATACAGAAGGGTGAGGCTCATGGAGCAGACAAGAAAGAAACGAAAGCCAGCAGGCAGGGGGGAACGCCATAGCGCTGCATGGGGAAAGCGCTTTAGCGTACTGCTGCTGGTCTTAGTTACGGAGCTGGCGTTCGCACGGACGAAGATGTCGCCAGAGCTGCAACACGCGAAATCGGGAAAGTCCGTCGACGTGATTGTGCAGTTCACGAGTGATCCCACCCAACGCCATATTGGGAAATTCACCAGCCAAGGCGCCGCGCTGAAACATAAGCTCTCCGTAGTGCACGGGGCTGCGTTTACATCAGTGTCATCTGACGCTCTTTCACAGCTCGCGCAAGATCCAGAGGTCGCCTACGTAAGTCTCGATCGTCCTGTACGGGGAACATCCAACTTCGACTACACGCCTGAGACTGTGAATGCCCCCTGGGCCTGGCAGCAAGAGTCCCTGGACGGCACGGGAATCGGGGTCGCAGTCATCGATAGCGGCGTCTACGCCGTTGGCGATCTCTATTGGTACAAGTCGACAAACGGAACTTACGGCTCGCGTGTTGTGTATAGCCAGAGCTTCGTGCCGGGAACCACAGACTCGTCCGACTATTACGGCCATGGCACGCATGTAGCTGGCATCATCGCTAGTGCCGGATGGTTCTCTTCGGGGAACCACTTCTCTCATACCTTTATGGGAATCGCGCCAAATGCGAACATCATCAACCTGCGCGCGCTGGACCAAAATGGGGCTGGTACCGACAGCAGTGTGATCGCGGCGATTGACGCTGCGATCAGGCTGAAATCGAAATACAACATCCGGGTGATCAATCTCTCGCTCGGTCGTCAGGTTTATGAAAGCTACACCATCGATCCGCTTTGCCAGGCTGTTGAATCAGCTTGGAAAGCAGGAATTGTGGTTGTAGTAGCGGCCGGCAATCAGGGCCGCAATGACAGCGCAGGCACGAATGGCTACGGAACCATTGCCGCACCGGGCAACGACCCCTATGTGATCACTGTTGGCGCAATGAAAACCGCGAACACCCTAGATCGTGGAGACGACACGGTTGCGAGTTACAGCTCAAAGGGTCCTACGGCTTTTGACCACGTCGTAAAGCCCGACATCGTCGCCCCCGGCAACAAGGTGGTATCGCTGCTTTCTCCGCGTTCGCAACTGGCGCGACTCTATCCGGCTGCGGACGTACTCATGTCGGAATACGCTGATTCCTCCATTCAGCAATTCGTCATGACCCGTACAGGCAGCGATTTGTCGCCATCTTACATGCGCCTGAGCGGGACGAGCATGGCCGCTCCTGTCGTCAGCGGTGCAGCCGCTCTGATGATTCAGGCTGACTCCACGCTGACGCCTGATACGGTAAAAGCCCGGTTGATGGAGTCTGCGACTAAGACGTTTCCAGTTCAGAGCACGACCACTGATCCGACGACACGCCAAACATATGTCAATTCTTATGACATCTTCACTGTCGGTGCTGGCTACTTGGATATCGAGAGCGCGCTGCTGAACACGAATGTAATGCCGTCCACGCTGACAGCCCACTCACCGACCGCTGCCTATGATTCCACGAGCGGAAGTGTCTATATGGTTTCCGATACCTCAGTGGTGTGGGGCAGTTCCGGGGACTGGGGACAGTCCGTGGTCTGGGGTTCGACGGAGTTCTCCAGTTCAACTTTCAATGGCCAGCCAGTTGTCTCGGGCGAATCAGTGGTTTGGGGAGCGGGCTCTCCGAACGGATTCAGTGTGGTGTGGGGCTCGAGCGTTGTATGGGGAAGTTCAACGCAGTCGGTAATGAATATCCTGGCAGGTAAAAATGACCAGTAGCCGTGTCAACTAATTAAGGAAGGAGGGCATCTATGAATCGCAACACACGGCTAACCCAAATCTTCATCGGCTCAATGGTGCTGGCGGCAGTGGCAAACGCAACTTATGCCGGACTACACAGCCACACCCTGCATCTGGTCCAGGCCACAGCGCTGCTGGCGCTAGCAGCGGCCACCTCGAGGATGAAAGTCAAGCTTCCGGGCATCACCGGAAACATGTCAGTCAATCTGCCGTTCCTGTTGATTGCAGCGATCAGCCTAAGCGCGGTGGAAGCAACCACGATCGCATGTCTCTCGACGGCAATACAGAGCCTGCCCAAACCAGGCAACAAATTCAAGCCTGAGCAGATGCTATTCAATGTCAGCATGATGGGGTTTGCGGCCAGTCTGGCTAGCCTGTTGTGGCATGCAAGCTCGCAAATCCAAGCTGCGTGGGCATCTGAACCGGTATTGCTGGCACTGACTGCAGCGGTCTTCTTCGCCGGACAAACGGCTCCGGTAGCAGCGATCGTAACTCTGACCGAAGGAGGCCTCTTCCGGCGCACCTGGCTCAACATCGCCCAGCTTTCCTTCCCCTACTACGTGGTCAGCGCCGGAGTAGCTGCAATCATGGCCAGCGTGAGCCACACCACGGGCTGGCAAACAGCCCTCGCCGTCTTCCCGATGATGTACGCCATCAATCGCTCCTACCGCTTATATTTTGCCAACGCGGCGGAAACTCCACGCCTGGCGCCTCTGACCAGGGTTGCTAGAGCGGGAATGTAGCTGCAAACGCTCCGCGCGGGCTGGAAACAGGCGAGAAACCGGGCATCGTTCTCATCCCGGACGCTGCCCTCTTCGTTGTGGAGCAATTGGAATGCGACATCACATCCCAATCGACGGTACCCCGAATAGTTCCAGCCCGATTCACGTGATCCCGAAAGGCTTTATCCCTTTTAAGGTTATCCCAACGAGTTCATCGGTCCGGCCTTATCCCGAGCGGCTTCATCCCTATCGGCGCCATCCCGAAGCTCCCCGCGTTTTCACCAGCGGAGCGAGAGCCTGCCCTGAGCGAAGTCGATGGGGATCTCGCGCGCATTGTCACAGGTCTTAGGGATCCAACTCTACCATCACATCGCATCAAGAAAATCAAAAGTGCCATTCCGGACACGCGCACGCCACCCGGTGTCCACCCAGCGCCCCACATGCTAACCTGACTCTGCACGGCCCCGTAGCTCAAATGGATAGAGCACCGGTTTCCTAAACCGGCTATTCCGGTTCAATTCCGGACGGGGCCTCCATCAACGGACAGCCTGAGCGTGAGTCATAGCGCTCCAGTGCACATCCACTCGTGTCATCTTGGGCGAAGCGAGGGACCGTCTCCAGTGAGTGCCCCACTCTGGAAAGATGCGAAAGTGAGGCACTCAGGCTTAAGTATCCGCCGTCCTGAACCGAACAGAAACAGGTCTACTTAGACTGCGGGGTGCTGGTGGTTCCAGTCGGCGATGACGCAGGTGGACACGGCGTATCGCTCGCGGTTGGATCCCGACCCCCCTGGATTCGTCTGTGACGTTCCCGAAGAGTTGCCGGACGAGTTCGTCGAACCCCGAATTTGGCAGACTTGAATTCGTTGAAGTTGACTTTGTTGAATCTCAATTGCTGAACCTGAATTCGTCGTAGTCGGCTCCGGTCCGGGGCTTGTGGTGGCGGGATTAGAGCCTGGGTTTGACGTTGCAGGATTCGTCGAACCCGCCGTTCCCGGCGCGCTTCCCGGGAGCGTGCCGCACGGAGACCCGCGGGGCGTAGTTCCAGAACTGTTCGTCGTATTCGGGTTCACCGTCGAAGGCGACGTGCTGGTGCCAGGCGTAGCTGGTGCCGGAGAATTCGATCCCGGCATGCTTCCCGGAGAAGTCGCGTTCGGCGACGATCCATTCGGGCGGCGTTGCTGAGACGTGTCCGGAGTTGTCTGTGGTGTCGCAGGTTGTGCCGACGGAGTCGCTGTCGCAGCCGGTGGTGTTGCGGTCTGGGTTGGTGGTGTCGCGGTCTGGGCCGGCGGCGCGGCCGTCTGGGCTGGCGGAGTCGCCGTGCCCGGCGAACTTTGGGCCATCGTCCATCTCGCACAGCAACAGAGTATGAATAACAGCGTAATCATCTTTGCGGACATGAATTTGGCCTCCAAAACTGATTCACTCGTCTTGCCGTCGGGATTTTTCCGCTCGAGCGGCAATGTTGCGAGATCATTGTGCAAGATGTGTTGCGCAAGATTCAGTCTGAAACACTCCTGGCGTGAAAGGTATCGGGAGGATGCCGTAGAACTAACGCTGAGCTAAAGTATGCGGGAACCTACCACGTGCTGCGAAAGAGATAGGCAAGACGAGGCGGTCAGGACGACATGGTCTCACTCATTTCAAGACGTGATTCACCTGGAAATTATTTTCGATACTCAGTGGGCTGCGGACCTTTTTCCAATGTTTCCCGGTCCCAGATGGCGCCTTCGCGGGTGTAACTCGCAAGTTCAAAATCTTGCGTGAGCTCGAGGGCGTCGACAGGGCAGGCGTCTTCGCACAGCCCGCAAAACATGCAGCGGCTCAAGTCGTAGGTGAAGTTGGTGAGTTCCTTGCGGCGGGTCTGTTCGTTGCGCGCACTCGAGACCACAATCAAATTTTCCGGGCAGGCCAGCGCACACAGATCGCAGGCAATGCACATAGTCTCGTTCGTGTCCGGGTTCACGTTGAGCCGAGGCGCGCCGCGATAGCGCTCTGCTACCTGCGGCCGCTCCATCGGATATTGCTCGGTGTAGATCTCTTTCGGATCCTGGTAACGGAACGTGACCTTGAGTCCCTGGATCAGATCGACCAGAAAAACCTTGCGCAGAAGGCTCGGAATGCCCATATCGGGCAGCATATCACTTGCCAGTCTCCAACTGCCACTGGTCGATTGTCTGGGCGTCCCAGTGGTCATTTGCCGGCGTCGTGAACGGCAATCGGCGCACCCCGGGGCAGAGGCAGCTTCAGCCTGAATTCTACGAGGAACTTTCTCAAACATGCCTTCGTACCTTCACTGTGAGGACGTTATGAAAGCCTACTTGGCGAATCTGCCGCCTAAAATCTGGATGCTCCTGACTCTGTCGGCTGTGGTAATTGCCTATCCTGTCGTGATGGTCGTGTTGCCGGCAATAATTCGGGCGGTGGTTCCGGAAACCGTAAGGTCGATATTGAGCCTGCTGTAATCTCCCGTCTCAATTTCGTGCGTGTTCTTCTGTGTTCTTCTCTCTTCCGCCTGGGCGGTGTAATCTGCTAGCGCACTGGTTCGCGCTCGCGGCCCTGAATCGCTAGAATAAAAGCAGAGAAAAGTCAAAAATTGTCTTCCGAAGAATCAGTCGCCGGTGAATTGGAAGAGGTGAGCCAGACCGCCGCCAGAGCCGACGAACTTTGGATGGAGGAGGCTCTGCGCGCTGCGCAACGCGCCCTGGAAGCTGGCGAAGTTCCGGTGGGAGCGGTGGTGGTGTGTGAAGACCGGATAGTCGGCCGCGGAGCAAACCGCAACATTGCCGATTCCGACCCGACGGCGCACGCGGAAATTGTGGCATTGCGCGCGGCCAGCGCCACCGTCGGTAGCCATCGTTTAGTGGACTGTGAGCTGTTTGCTACAATTGAGCCGTGCCCCATGTGTGCGGGTGCGCTAGTGCACGCGCGGATTAAGCGGCTGGTCTATGGGGCGGATGATCCCAAGGCCGGGGCGGTACATTCGGTCATACAAGTTGTGAATCATCCGCAACTGAATCACCGCATGGAGGTTCGCGGCGGCGTTCTGGCAGGACGTTGCGCTGGGTTGCTGCAGACTTTCTTCAGAGATCGCCGTTAGTCGTTGAACAACATGTTACACGCTCGCCATCTTATGCCCTTGGGCTTGCCTTATGCGCTCGTCATTCCGAACGAAGAGAGGATTGCTGACGGCTAACAGCCGAAAGCTGACGACTGTTTTGTCGCGGAGAGGTGCGTGAGTGGTTGAAACGATCCGCCTCGAAAGCGGGTGAAAAACTCCAACGCCAACGAAAATAAACAACTTGTCTCGCCGAGTATAGCCGAAAATGCCGTATGTGCGGCGAATTTTGCACCCTTCCTGCACTTTTTTTGAAAATCATTTTCAATTTCAGCTTGTTCGCGACTGCCTAGCTTGCATGTTTGAGAACACCGTCGATTGGCGTCCCTGCCGCTGGTCTGGGTATGATTTCGAGTCTGAGAGATGCCGATGCCGAAGCGGAAGATGACATTAGATCCGGAGATGGCAGGGGAAGCCAAGAGCCTTGTCGCGTTGGCGTTCCGCAATGGCCCCATCGAAGATGTTCAAGCAGGGAAAGAGTGCCCCTGTGCGTCGCCAGAATGTCATCGCATGTAAATGTCGTCTCTTTCGCCCAGTGTAAACTTCGAGTCATTCGAGCCCGCACTGGATCAGCCATTCCTTTCGAGAGTGCGCGGGTGATTTTTGCCGGCGACGGCGCACACTTGTGCACCTTGCCTCTGCATGGTGCACGCATATATCAAGGATGGACGGAAAACCCTCGGACTAGGCAGCTCGACCGTAACGGTGATGCAGCCCGCCGAGTCGATCGTAGGCACGCGACCATGTGTCGCGCAGTGAGGTCTGTGCCTCGGCCCTTCATGTCCTCGACTTAAGTCGCAAGTAATTGCAAACAACTTGCGACAGAATGTTCTGGTCTCGTATTGACGATGAGAGGTTTTGGCCGGAGCCATTGCGGAGAGATCTTCACCGTGCCCAAACTCCAGCAACAGCAGGAGATAAACCTTTGGTTTTGTTCTTGATCGGCTAGCCGGTGATCGTTACTGACAAATCAGTGTCGCGGTCCCGCTTATCGTGGCTGACGTGTTCTGCACTCCATTGTTCACAGTGAATTGTAGGTTCTGGGGAGCACTCGCGGTAACGGTGACGCTGCCGGGTGCGGAGCAGGTAGCTTCGCCCGTCGAGCCGATAGTAGCCGCGACAGTTCCCGTGCTTGTCGGCGAAGTCTTCCACGAAAGACCGTCTACTTGCGACAGTTCCCGACTCTTACCGTTTGCGAAATTTCCGCTCGCGGTGTAGCCAACCTGGCCCTGAGGATTGCTGGTAGTGGTGGCCGATTGAGGGCTGACCGTGATACTCGTCAAGTTTGCGTGACCTGCGCCGCAGCCGACGAGAACGACAACTACCGCCACCAGGAGAAACAATATGTACTTCATAGCGCGACTCCGGGCAGTTAAGATGCGCCGCATCTGCTCTAGGTTGGTCTCGAGCTCTATCCTTCGCTCTGATGTCTGATTCACTGCCGTCAAATTCGCTGCAAAGTGGCTTGGACAGGGTTGAAAACATTGGGGTAAAGCGGGTCGCAAGCGTCTGATAAAGTTCAACTTGGGCATTTCCGTCGGGACGGAATGTGACTGAAGTACAGCTGCTTGGCAAATTAAGTTTGGCATCCTTTTGGAGGTAAGGTGGCCTCAGCGCTTTCGAAGGACGCATTTCAGTGGAGTTCCCGAAATGCCGGGCTCTTCTTCAAACACTCCGGAAAACTCTTCTCGTATCCGGCCAGGCCCGGACACATCAGGTGATGCACGGCGGTGTAGCCGAAGAAATGCATCTCCTTCATCGCTTGTTCTGCGCTCCAACCTTGTCCACCCATGCGATATGCCGCGATCATCATTCCGGTCCGGTCATTGCCTAGGCGGCAGTGGACGAAGATCTTCCTGTCGGGATTTTTCTTGATTAACTTCAGGAAGCGCGCGAAGACATCGTCTTTGGGAAAGGGACAGTACCAGGCGAGGGGGAGGTAGCGCATCCCCAGTTGATTGATCTGTTTTTCATCTCTCTTCGACCTGCCGGTGTCCACCACAATATTGATTCCCATCTTGGCAAGTCTGTCGAATCCCTCGCGCGTGGGCTGGCCGCCGCGATAGAGCGTGGGCGTAACCTCGCCAAAGTTAGGCACGCCTTCAAGCAAGAGATGCCGCCCCACGGAACGTTCGACGGTGGGCGGAGCGTCCTTGCCCATTTGAAGCGGCACCGCCCTCACACACATCGTGAACGCCAGAAGCAGGATAATCACAACGACGCAGACTCTTGATTTCATGGAAGGCAGTGGGCACGTCCTGTATTTATACTTAATTGGGCCGGTGCAAAATGTTGGTGAACCGAACGATTTTTGCCAAGTTCAACTCCTCAGGACGTAGCTCGATGCTGGCACCGAAAGTATGCGTGGACAGATCCGCTATGGGAGTGAAGGAAAAGCCTGAATCAAGGTATTGTGATGCGTGATGTCGGACCACATAGCCGCCGATCAGGTACCCGAAGACGCTACCCACAAGTGCATCCGATGGGAAATGTTTTCTTGCGTCACTCGGGACATGCTGATCGCCGTGGCAAAAGAGTAAACACCGAATTGGGTCAACTTATTGGGATATTCGGATGCTATAACTCTTGCGAGCGCCCAGCTTGATATCGCATGGCCCGATGGAAAGCTATCAGAGAATTTGCGGGTACCCTGTGGCCAGAATCCACCGGTACCGTTTCCCTCGTCCGGTCGCTCTCGGTTAGTTGCCAGTTTTAGCGCCTCTGCAACGAGGGTGGCGTCGATGACCGCTTCTGCTCCCAAACGCCCCGTTTCCGCAAGATGGTCATTATGTCTGAGTCGACCAACAAAGTAGAGAGCGCCGCTTTCTGCAAGCGTTGCATAACTAGAACCAAACAACGAGATGTTGTTGCTCGTATCAATTCTGCTCTGATCGATTCCCAGTTCCTGCTGTGCCCAGGAATCATAGTGGATCGCAACAGCTGTCGCACCCGCGAACGGCACTAACCAAAGTGCGTCTGTGGATTGTAGACGCAGAGGACTGGTCCAAATGCCCGCTTGATCTAGAGCTACATCCTTTAAGCATCGTCCGAGATGTGCCGGGCCGCAGATTACTGCTTGTTTGGATGGTGTGCCTGGGTCTTCCGAGGCTGGGTCGGAGGATTGCGAAGTATGGGAGACCGGTTGTACTTCTTGGGTCTGTTCACCGACCGGCCCGGTCGTCTGAGCAAACGCTGGCCTTGGACCGTAAATTGGGGCGGCGCAGATTAGCAGGAAATGCAAGAAATACCGATGACCGTTTCTATTTCGAACAATCGACATAATTCTTGGAGAAGTTGTATGCATTCTCCACCGCAATCTATGCCTGCCTCCCCTCGAATCTGCCGTAACGCAGCGCGAGGACGAGCAGCTTCAACAGAGTTGAGGTCACGAGGCCTCCAAGAATCACAGCGGCCATGGGGCCCTCCCTGGGTCTCCACTGCCGATGGCCAGTGGCACAGACCCAGAGTCCGCTACCATCCCAGACGAGGACCTTCAACCGATTGCGCTGGGGCGTTGCAGAACAAGAACAGGTGCCCGCTAAGAGGCTCACACACGACAATCGATCCCACCAGCGTTGCTTCTTCAGGTGCCTATTCAGCGTGCCGAAGCTCAACCGGCGACTGCGGCAAAACTCGCTCCGCGGCATACCGCTGCTCATGAATTCCGCCACCAACTCCTGAATTTCCGCTCGGGTACGTCGTTTGGGTGCTGAAACCTTCTGTTCTACGCTCATGCGGAAACATCAGCACAAACTTTCTCCCTGGAACAGGTGTGTTGCTCAGACGCTTACCGTCAACCGGCAAACGCGACGGCTAAAGATGCGCAACGGGGTCGAGTTGCCCGGAACGCTAACCAAAGCCAAGTCGCCTTGTGGAGGAACCCAAGTAGTAGTACAGAGAGAGTGCCACCAGGGTCCGGAGCAAACTGCGTTACGGATACTGTCCGTCTCGGCGGCTTAGCTCGGGAAGTCCTACTCCCCAGCACCAATCATAAGGATGGGCATCGTCGGCACCGACGAGCCACTCTCTGGTTCCACCGTGATCGCGAAAGCCTTGGCCTCCACGCCCGTGGGAAGCGGCGGATTGATCACGGTCGCGCTCCCGTGCGCATCAGGCTTGAAAATCCCGTCAGGAATCGGCGCGCCGTTGATCGGAATCAGCCACAGCTCATACACTTTTTGCGCCGGCAACCCCCGGAAGTTGCGGGCCAGGAAAATCAGACTGGACCGATCGCGAACATAAATCGCCTTGCCCTGCGGCTGAGGCGGAGTCTTGGCCGTGACCAGCGTGGAGCACCACAAGAACCCCCGCTGCCTTCGACTGGAAGACCGTGGATCTGAAAGCGCGGGAGTATGAGCGGGCTATCCGCCATTTGGAGGGACAGAAAATAAGAGGTACGAGTTCCGGGACGCCTTTCAGCCCGTCTTGGATTCGTGAGCAGTATGCGAATAGCGCAGCCCGTTTGGCAGGATCCGCCGTCACCATCTCGTCAATGCTCAATCCAACGAAGCGAAAAGACAGCCCGGACTTCAGACCTGCTAGCACAGGCTCCGAGAGTGGACCATCCTCAACCAGCCGATTATGGCCGTGTCGAAGCTAACTATGGAGGTATCGCCAATCACAAACCAATACTTTCCCTCGACCGGGATAATTTCGAGCCGATAACCCGAGGTCTTTGATTACCAGCGGTTTTAGCTTCTGTTTACGAGGGTGGAAATTTCTGGCGGAGAGAGAGGGATTCGAACCCCCGATACCCGTAAAGGTATACACGCTTTCGAGGCGCGCGCCTTCAGCCACTCGGCCATCTCTCCGCGCCGCTATTTCATTTCATTTTATCAGTGAAGCTGTTAGCTCGAATTTGCTCCGCCAATCTCATTGAACCGAGCCGGGCTCAACCTCCTCATCCAAGCCGAGGATGCGGTTTGTGACTTGGTTCACCATCCTGGCCACTTCCGGGTCCGTAATCTGGGTATAGATGTCCAGGGTGGTACGAATGTCGCTGTGCCCGAGCTGAGCCTGCATCTCGGTCGGGTGTGCTTCCTTCTTGCCATGCGTGGAGAAGCTCCTCCGGAGCACCTGAAACGTAGGATGAAATGCCATTCCGAGTCTGTTCGCGACTGGGTACAAGCGCAGGCGTAGCCAATTGTCCGGATGAATCGGCGTCGCCAGTGGCTTTCGCGCACGGGCTTGCATCCCAGGGAACATGAGGGCGCTTGCGTCCGGGTTCGGGCACCTCGCCCGCCACGAGTCAATCGCCTTGCGCACGGCTTGGGGGATCGCGACAAGGCGGTAATTGGTACGTCCATAGCGGTTCTTGCGCTTGATTTTCTTGCGCTGCAGCCGGCCACGCCACGCGGTATTCACGATAGCGAACACATTGCTGGTGTAGCATCCCCAAGTCAGGCCGAAGAGTTCGCTCGGGCGCAGGGCGCAGAAACAGGCAATCAGGAAGATGGCGCGGTCACGGATGCCGTCAAGACCAGCCAGCAGCTTGGCGTACATCTCGACGGGAAGAAGCGGCTTGTCGGACTCTTCGATCTCAGGGATGACGGTCTTGCGCGCGACATTTCGCTCCAGGACCTCCTGGTCCACGGCTTCCGCCAAGACAGCTTTGATCAGATCGCGCACATGATAAACAACCGTGTACGAGTATTCTTGCGCAGCCAGTCGGTTGAGTAGCATCTGCACCTGAAACTTGCTGACGTCTTTGAGCGCGACGTGCTCAAGAGTCGGGTAGACGTGGCTGTTGAGATAGTCGAGGTTAGTGCGGCGCGTCGCGTCCCGCCAGTTGGCGCCGCGCATGGGGATGTAGAAATTCTTCATCCAATTACCAAACGTGATGGTCCCGTCTGCCGCTCGGGTGACTGGACCGCCGTTGATGGCGGCCAGCTCTGCGGCCAGGATCTTCTCGGCGTCGGCCCGGTGCATCTTCGGCTTGTAGCCCACAACGCGGCTGCGGTGATGTCGTTTCGGTTTGCCGGTCGTGGGATCGGTCAGGTAGACGTTGTAGTGGATCTCCCAGCCGCCGCCCTCGGTCGTGACCACCCGGCCTCTTTGATAACGCGCACGTCCGCGTGCCATGAAACCTGCTCTCTGCGCTGGAATTGTTGTTCAGCTTTCGATTTCGCGCAAACGCGCGATGAAGAGCTGTCACCCAGCCGAAAGAGGCGCCCTGTGGGCGAGATTCAGCAGTTGCTTTCGAGGAATTCGCTCAAAGAAAATGGCCGCAAGTTTTATATTTGCACCCTTATTGCACCCTTCAAAACTCTAAGCCATTGACGTAGAATCGTTTATCGACGGATTACGGGCCGCCTCGAAAGCGGACATACCTTAACGGGTATCGGGGGTTCGAATCCCTCCCTCTCCGCCATATCGTCTTAGCGCAACTCCGCAGTCCCCTGTTCTCAATGTTGTTTTGGGCCAAAATAGAAATACCAAAACGATTCTATTGAACTCACCTGCTCAGAAGGACGGCTCCCAGAAATGAAAGACACCCCCTGCAAGGCTATTGTTCGGTTTGGATTATTGCTGTGCCTCGCGGTTGCGGCACGAGGACAGACTGGAGATGTCATCGTTGTGGACCCGTCGGCTCCGGCGCATGCATTTCCTCATTTTTGGGAGCAAATGTTTGGCTCGGGACGCGCCATTTTGACGCTGCGCGAGAGCTATCGCAATGACTTGAAAGAAGTGAAGCGAATCTCCGATGTGCGGTATGTGCGCTTTCATGCCATCTTCCACGACGAAGTTGGCGTGTACGACGAGAACGAGCAAGGACAGCCGACTTACAACTACTCTTACGTCGATCAAATTTATGACGGCCTTCTGGCCAACGGTGTGAGGCCATTCATCGAACTCAGTTTCATGCCGAAGAAATTGGCATCAAGGGAAATCCTGCAAGCCTTCTGGTACAAGCCCAACGTAGCGCCTCCGAAAGACTGGGCTAAATGGGACGATCTGATCGCGCAATTCACGCAACATCTCGTCGCACGTTACGGGATCGATGAGGTCCGTCAGTGGTATTTCGAAGTCTGGAATGAGCCCAACCTGGATTTCTGGGGCGGTGATCCGCGGCAACCGACATATTTGGAGCTTTATGACCACACCGTCCAAGCGATTAAGGCGGTGAACCCGCAGCTGCGCGTCGGCGGTCCCGCAACCGCTCAGGCGGCGTGGGCCGACGCCTTTATTCAACACTGCTCTGACAACCACGTTCCCGTCGATTTTGTCTCCACACATGTTTATGGCAATGACAAGGCCCAGGACGTCTTCGGGAACGACGAGAATATCCCCCGCGACAAAATGGTGTGCAGGGCGGTGAAGAAGGTGCACGACCAGATCAAGGCCTCCTCAATGCCCGCTCTGCCTTTGATCTGGAGCGAGTTCAACGCCAGCTATTTCAATGAACCGGCGGTCACCGACTCGGCCTACATGGGCCCTTGGATGGCCGAGACCATCCGCCAATGCGATGGTCTTGTGGACATGATGTCGTACTGGACTTTTTCCGACGTTTTCGAAGAGCAAGGAGTAGTGAAAACTCCCTTCTACGGAGGCTTTGGATTGATTGCTGCGCAGGGAATACCGAAGCCAGCATTCAATGCCTTCAAACTGCTGCACACGCTGGGCGAGGAACGCATCGAACTCAATTCCGATTCAGCTTTGCTTACCCGAAGAAAGGACCAGGCGTTGGTACTTGCCGTATGGAACTATGCGCCGGCTGAGCAAGCAGGCCCAGCCAGGACTGTGACTCTACGATTCAAAGGAAGTCGATTGAAGCACTCTCGTATTTCATTACTCGATCCGGCTCATGGCGACGTCCATGCCGCTTACGAGAAGATGGGCTCGCCGCGATATCCTACGCCGTCCCAGGTCCGGCAACTGAGAGCAGCCGCCGAACTGCCTGTGCCCGAAGTCCACGACTTAAAAGACGGCGAGTTGACATTAACCCTTCCTGCTTATGGGCTGGCACTGATCCATCTGAAATAAAAGCAGATCCAAACTACTTTTATCCCAAAATACAGCTTTCACGGTAGTCTATCCCAGGGCCGTCGTTGGCATCCTATTAATTAAGTTAATTAAGGACGTTACATCTTCATTCGTAAAGCGGCGGTGTCCTCCGGGGGAGCAATGTCTACAACTAACATTATGCAATCCACCGCGTCTATGCCTGTGCCGACGCACGAGGATCCCACATGCCTGCACGATGTGCAGTTGTACTCGGACGACGCGTACCTTCTGGATTCGCTCACTACTTTCGTCGGGCGCGAAATCGCCAAGGGTAACTCGGCGATCGTTATTGCGACGAAGGAACATCGTGACGGCCTGGCTGTGCGTCTGGCGCGGAACTATCCCGATCTCTGTCTCGCAGTGGAACAGGGCCGCTACATCGCTTTAGATGCCGCTGACACCATCTCAAAATTCATGGTGAATGGCACGCCCGACCCGGTTCTGTTTTCTGAGGTTGTCGGCGCCACTATTTCCCGAGCCACTGCCGCTGTTCGCGGAGAGCATTCCCGCGTGGCCGCCTATGGAGAAATGGTCTCGCTTCTGTGGGCCGAAGGCGAGTACGAGGCGGTGGTTCGCCTGGAACAACTTTGGAATGATTTAGGCAAGACTCATTCGTTTGCTCTTCGTTGCGGCTATCCCTTGAAAGGGTTCGATCGGAAAGATCATAGCGATCTGTTCCTGAAAATCTGCACCGAACATTCAGCCGTGATTCCTGATGAAAGCTTTACAAAATTAGCTGATGAGAAGGAGCGCCTTCGCGCGGTGGCGAGCTTGCAGCAAAGGGAGCAGGCGCTCGCAACAGAGGTCGGAGAGTTCCGCACGATGTCCGCACACACGGTTGAAATTCAGAACAGGAATGTAGAACTCATCGAGGAGGTCAAGAAGCGGGAAACTGCCGAGGACGAACTCAGAAGGTTTACCCGGCGACTGCTCGCTTCCCGGGATACGGAACAGCGACGCGTAGCCCGCGAACTGCACGAAAATGCAGCTCAGTTGCTGGCGGCGCTCGCGATGAGCCTGAGTGTTTTGCACGAAGAAAAGGACGCACTCAGCCCCCGGGGCGCAGATGCCGTTCTGTGCAGTACCTCGTTAACCCAAAATGTGCTGCAGGAAGTACGCAAACTTTCACACGTGCTGCATCCACCGACGCTCGATGAAATGGGCCTGGCAGCGGCTCTCCGCTGGTACGTGGAACAGTTCGCCGAATCCAGCGGAATAAAAACCGTGCTAGACGTACCCAAGACTGCAGGCCGCCTTCCGCGGAATCTCGAGATCGCCGCTTTTAGAATTGTTGAAGAGTCTCTGAAAAACGTCCTGCGCCATTCCCGAAGTTCAAGCGTCGCGGTTCGCATGACTCGATCCAGAGGCGAGCTGCTGCTTGAAGTCCAGGACGAGGGAATCGGAATGCCTTCCCAACCAGACACCCCCGGGCTTGGGATCGTCGGAATGCGGGAACGGGCTACGGAACTGGGGGGGAGCCTCACCATCAACTCTGGTGGCCACGGTACGTTAATATACGCGCGGTTTCCCCTGACACAAACGAACCGTTAGCACTGCTGCGGGTCGCGTTACGCCCCCTGACTTCTGAGTCATACTTCGTGACTAGTGAAGCCAAGCCAGATATCGGTCCGCGGTTTTATATGGCGGACCAGATACCAGCAGGGAGTGTGGCCGCCAGGCGGGAACACGGAGTGCACACAAATCTGTGCAGTGGGCGGATCGCTTCAAAGCATTCTGTAGGTTCAATCTCGACCCTTCCCGACCGGGCGGAGCTGGGGTTCCCGTAGCGCCATAAGCGGATTAGCCCATCTCGTGTTGTTGCAACCAGAAAATGTCGTACTAACTGCGACGAGACTATGTCACCCCCTTATCGATTAAGTAACGGCCGCC
>Ga0137418_10000115_pt1 | contig 58667 bp, 46 predicted proteins | sample CZODoug3_1_2_16f_FD_122242 | JGI IMG/M metagenome (GOLD analysis project Ga0137418, IMG submission 122242) | Vadose zone soil fungal communities from Angelo Coast Range Reserve, California, USA - CZODoug3_1_2_16fungal (Hybrid Assembly) | ecosystem: Environmental > Terrestrial > Soil > Vadose...
GTCGATGGAACTCCAGCCCTGCCCAGCGCGCATCGAGGCCGCCACCGGTCTTCGTCCGCTGCCACAGAGCTGTGGTGGTCATCGTTCCGATCGGTGCTTGGCCTTTCGGGGCATCACTCTCGGCGGCCGGCAGCTCAATCGGCAGATCGGTGCTCCCAAAGGTCGAAATCTGGTAGTCTTCGGGCGACGCTGCATTGGTATCGTGGGTTGAGCCGTTTGTCAGGTGCAAACGTAAGGAGCTTGGGCCTTCGCTGACCAATAAACCCTGCCGGGCCAACGTGATGCGGGGAGCGATTGGATCGCTAAGGTCGGCCAGGAACACACCTTTCCAGACCGCCGTTCGCTGCGCGCTTACGACGTCTTGCACATACAGGACAGCTTTGGGGAATCCCTCGTAAAATACGCGCGGCTGCACCTCAAACGACGCCTGGGCGGTCTTCAATCGGTCTTGCAAACGGGCCATGGCGGACTGGCAGGCGGGCGCGATCCACAGGCTGTTGAGCAGGGCCAGCGTCCAGGCCACTACAACGAATAGAGATAGCATTCGCGCAAAGCGCCAGACACCAATGCCGCTCGCCCGCATCGCCGTAATTTCGCTGTCGGCGGCAAGGCGCCCGAGCCCGATGAGGATACCAACCAGCACGCCCATGGGGATGGTGTAGGTCAGTGTGACCGGCAGGGTGAAGAGGAAGATTTCCGCAACGCTGGGCAATGGAGCACTGTTGCGAACAACCAGCTCCAGGATACGACCCAGATCGCGCGTGAACAGAACAAAAGAAAAGACCGCCACGCCAATCAGGGCACTTCCGAGGACCTCGCGGAGGACGTAGCGGGTAAGGATGCGCATGGGAGGCTGAGGTCTGCGCTAGGCCCCTTCCGATGCTTTCAGGAAAAGTGCCCCCAGCGGAGGCAGCACCAACTTCAGGGAAAAGGGCTTGCCGTGAGAGGGAATCTCTTCGGCCTCGCGCCCACCGAAGTTACCCATGCCGCTGCCGCCATATTCGTGAGCATCGCTGTTCAAGACCTCCCGCCAGAAACCGCCGTGCGGGACGCCTACTCGGTAGTCCATGCGAGGCACGGGGGTGAAGTTGCAGACGATGGCGACCGCATCCTGGGGCCTTGGGCTTTTGCGGAGCAGCGAAACGACGCTGGCGGGGGCATCGTTGCAGTCAATCCACTCGAAGCCGGCGGGGTCGCACTCGAGTTCGTGCAAGGCGGGTTCGTTGCGGTAGAGATAGTTAATATTCTCGACCCAATGCCGCAGGCCTTCGTGCAAAGGTTCCTGCAACAGATGCCAATCCAGGCTTCCGTCGTGAGCCCATTCGTGCGTCTGGCCAAATTCGTCGCCCATGAAGAGCATCTTCTTGCCGGACTGTGCGTACATGTAGCCATACAGCAGGCGCAGATTGGCAAAGCGCTGCCACTCGTCGCCGGGCATCTTGCGGATGAGAGAGCCCTTCAGATGCACAACTTCGTCATGGGACAGCGGCAGCACGAAGTTTTCGTGGTAGGCGTAAATCATGCGAAACGTCAGCAGGTTGTGGTGAAACTTGCGGTAGATGGGGTCGCGTTCAAAATACGCCAGCGTGTCATGCATCCACCCCATATCCCACTTGAGGCCGAAGCCGAGGCCTCCTAAATGGGCTGGCCGCGAGACCATAGGCCACGATGTGGACTCTTCCGCGATCGTCTGTACGTCAGGGAAGTTGCGGTAGATGTCGGCATTCATTTGCCGCAGGAATGAAATCGCCTCCAGATTTTCCCGGCCGCCAAACTTGTTCGGGATCCACTCGCCCGCCTTGCGGGAATAGTCGAGATACAGCATGGAAGCGACGGCATCCACCCGCAGGCCGTCGGCGTGGTACTTGTCGAGCCAGAAGATCGCGCTGCTCAATAGGAAACTGCGGACTTCGCTACGGCCGTAATTGAATATGTTCGTCTTCCAATCCGGATGGAAGCCTTGCCGGGAGTCGGCGTGTTCGAACAAATGCGTGCCGTCGAAATACGCCAATCCATGGGCATCCGTGGGGAAGTGCGAAGGCACCCAGTCCAGAATTACGCCAAAGCCGCGCTGGTGGAGGTAATCCACGAAATACATGAAATCCTGCGGCGTCCCGTAGCGGGACGTCGGAGCGAAATATCCCGTTGTCTGATATCCCCACGACCCATAAAAGGGGTGTTCCATTACAGGAAGAAGCTGCACATGGGTGAAGTTCATGTGCTGCATGTGATCCGCCAGACGCGGCGCAATTTCGCGATAACTCAACGAGCGTCCGTTTTCCTCCGGCACGCGCATCCACGAGCCCAAATGCATCTCGTAGATCGACATGGGCGCCTGCAGCGAATTCCTGCTCTTGCGCTCCTGCATCCAGCCCTGGTCGCTCCACTGGTAATCCAAGTCCCATACTTCCGACGCCGTTCGCGGCGGCTTCTCGTGCCGGTAGCCAAACGGATCAGCCTTATCGATTACGTACCCATTGTGTTGAGAAACGACGTGGTACTTGTAATGTGTCCCTTTGCCGACGCCAGGGACGAAGCACTCCCACACACCCGAACTGCCCCGGCTGTGCATGGGGTGAGAGCCGGGATTCCAGCCGTTAAAGTCGCCGATCACAGTCACCTGGCGCGCACTTGGCGCCCAGACACCGAAGAATGTCCCTGATTCGCCTTCGACCACGCCTGGGTGCGCTCCCAGTTTTTCGTACATTCGGTTGTGCGTGCCCTCGTTGAACAGGAATAAGTCATCCGAATTCAACAGGGATGCGTGATGGCGGGCCGGCAATAGCAGACGAGCGTGATCGGACGGGGAGCGATCCATAGATTCGGTCTTTAGATTCGGTCTTTCGAAAGACAGACTCGGGAACCATAGTGTAGCGGATGGCCCCAAATTGCGACATGCTATCCTCAAAATCGCCGATATAAGACCTGAATCGGACTCATTCGGGAGGAAACGCTTCACGAAATGCCTGTACTTCGGGTAATCGTTCTCTGGCATCAACACCAGCCGTTTTACAAAGATCTCGTCACCGGGGAGTACCGCCTGCCGTGGGTGCGGCTGCACGCCCTCAAGGACTACTACGGCATGGTCAAACTCCTGGACGAATTCCCCAACGTGCATCAGACGTTCAATCTGGTGCCGTCGCTGATCACCCAGATTCAGGACTACGTTGCCGGAACCGCCCGAGACCCCTTCCTGGAGGTAGCAGCGAAGCCGGCGAAGGACTTAAGTTCGGCTGAACGCCGCTTTTGCCTGCAGTATCTGTTTCAGGCTAACCCGGTCCACGTCATTGGACGCTATCCCCGCTATCGCGAGCTGTCAGAACGCCTTCGTGGCAAGTCTTTGGATCAAGCGGATCTCGCCTTCGGCACACAGGACTTTACCGACTTGCAGGTTCTCTCCCAGGTCGCCTGGTTCGATGAATTCTTTCTACAGGAGCCCGACGTCGCCGAGTTGATTCGCAAGGAGCGCAACTACACACTCGACGACCAGAAGTTTGCCCTCAAGCGCGAACGCGAATTGCTAGCTAAGGTTCTTCCGGCCCACGCGGATGCTGCCAAGCGCGGCGGGATCGAGATCTCCACATCGCCCTTCTACCACCCAATTTTGCCGCTCGTGTGCGATACCGATCAGGGAGGCGTTTCCACCCCTGGTCTGCCGTTGCCGCAGAACCGCTATCGGCATCCGGAAGACGCACGCGAACAACTGCAGCGCGGCCTCGATTTGCAGGAGAAGGTATTCGGCGTTCGTCCCAGGGGCATGTGGCCATCGGAAGGTAGTGTTTCCGAAGAAGCGATTTCGATTGCGGCCAAACTGGGCGTGAAGTGGATGGCGACGGACGAAGGCGTGCTCGGCCGCAGCGTGAACTTCAACTTCACGCGCGATAGCGGGGGTCGCCTCAACGGCGGCGGCGCGGACTTGCTCTACACGGTGCATCGCTACGAAAAAAACGAAACGCGCATGAATCTGGTGTTTCGCGACCACACCATGTCCGACCTGATCGGCTTCGTATACTCCGGCATGGGCGCCAACGACGCCGCCCAGCACTTGATCAACAACATCCGCCACGCCGCCCAGCCTGTTCTCGATCAAGGACGTGATGCGGTCGTGCCCATCATTCTCGACGGCGAAAATGCCTGGGAATACTACCCCGGGTCGGGGAGAGAATTTCTGCGCCGGTTCTACGATGCCTTACCGAAGTCGGGCATCGAGGCGGTCACCGTATCGGAGGCAATTGAGCGGCACCAGAATGTCCGCCCCTTGGGCAGCATCACGCCAGGATCTTGGATCAGCGCCAACTTCAACGTCTGGATTGGCGCGCCGGAAGACAATAAGGCCTGGGATTATCTGTACGCTGCCCGAGAGTTCTATGAACAGAATGCAGCCAGTGCCACCGAGGAACAGCGCAAGCTGGCTTATGAAGAAATTCTGATCGCTGAGGGCAGCGACTGGAATTGGTGGTACGGCCCCGAGCACCACTCGGCCAACGATCGCGACTTCGACGAGCTTTACCGCAAGCATCTCGCCAACGTTTATCACGCACTGGGAGCGATGCCTCCCGACTATCTGGTGCAACCGATTACGGCCAGCGCCGGACGACCGGCTTTCATCGCGCAAGCCAACTTCATTCGTCCAAGGATCGACGGCGAGATCACCCGCTACTTTGAGTGGATGGGCGCGGCTATGTACACCGCGGACATGCGGGCGGGAGCCATGCACGGCAAACAGTATTTCCTGGACTCGGTCTATGCTGGAGTGGATGAGCACTTTTTATACGGCCGCGTGGATTTCGCCGGCGGCGTGCCCGGCATGAGCTTTGATTTGGTCATTAACATGGAATCTCAGGCAGGGAAGAGTTCGGAGGCACATCGCAAGCTGCGGCTGGATGCGAGCGTCGAGAACAAAGCTCTGCAAAGCTGGAGTGTTACCAATCCCCAGAGCGGCGCGCAGATCGCCGTGCAGAATGCGGACGCCGCGTACAGCGAGAAGTCTCCCGTACAGGTCGCGATCAAGAAGGTCTTCGAGTTCCGGGTACCGTTGGAGTGGTTGCGTGCGCCGATGGCCAACCAAGGCCCGCAAGCTGACCGCCTGGGCCTGCGCGTGAGCATCTGGCATGATCGGTTGCCGGTGGACGCGCTGCCCGTCGAGGGTTCCATCGAACTGCAGTTGGTCAGCGAGGCTGAGTTGATGTCAGGCGTACCGTGTAGCTAGAACGAGCCATAAGTGTTTGAGGGAGTGACATAAATGTCGGATGTGGAAGTGTTGTTGAGCAGAATCGAAGCATTGGAGTCCCGGCAGCGGAGTATTAGTTGGATCGCATTTGCGTTGGCGACGGTTCTTGTCAGTTTTGGCGTTCTGAGGGAAATGAGGAGAGTCGGCACTTTGGAGGTCCGAGAGTTGGTCGTAAAGAACGAATCAGGGTCTGTGGTAGCGAGGCTCAGAGGCGATCGGAACGGGGCGTGCCTTGAGTTGGCGGGGAACGGGAAAGCCACAACGGCGGACCTGTGCGCTTCCGAAAACTATGGGTCGATCATTAACCTGAATGACGGCCGAAAGAGAACATTTCTATCAGCAGGTCCACGATATTCCGAGCCGAGTGCGGAGGTGCTTCCGGGCCTAATCATTTCGGAAGTCAGCGGAAAGACCATCTCTCTGAGTGGAGGCGAGTATCCTGCTTTGTCTATTAGGGAGTCCGGAACGGACAAAGCCGCAGTGTTAGGGTTTGAGAGACAAGGTCCAACCCTGAGACTGGTCAGTACGGAAGGTAGAGCACTCTGGACTGCTCCGGTGCAGCCGAAGTAAACAAAAACCTATGCGCTCTGTGAGAAAATCGGGGCGATACTGCCCAGACTTTGCCTTACAGGAACGAGTTATCGTCCTTACTCCCCGTTGCTGACCGCCGCGCTCATCTCCATGGGACGGCTCAACTCCATCACCAGTTCAGTCCCCGCGGGCAGGATGGCCGAGTGGTGCTTGGTTAGCCAGTGAATCGTGGTAGCACCGGCGCCGATCGCCGCGCCCACCAGGAAGCCCTTGCCACCCCCCGCCAATCCGCCGATCAATCCGCCGCCACCGGCCCCGGCTGCGAGTTCGATGTTATCGCCCTGCTCGCGAGCCTTGCCCTTGAATTGTCCTTCGTTGTTGACGTCGGAACCATTGTGCAGGTTGGTGTCGACCACGGTCGCATTCAGGTCGTAGCGCGCACCATCAGGCAGAATCACGGTATGGGGAAAGAGTGCGATGGTCGGACGGCCTTGCACGCGGCGCGGTTCAGCAACCCGGCCCACGGTACCCTGCACAGTCGAACCCACGGGAATGATGGTTTTGCCATTCAGGGCCACGGGCTCGGTTACACGGCCAGTAAATATATCTCCCTGCTTGCTGGTGAACGTCGCGAGTGTGGTTTGCAGCTTGATCGTCATTGCCGTTCCTGCGGGCAAAGAACGGTTCGCCTGCGCGAAAGCAGAAGTTGCAGCCAGGCACAGCGTAGAAACCAGTCCAACAATTAATAATTTCTTCATACAGCCTCCAAATATCGACTTGATTTCGACTCTAGACCAGGCTGCAGAGAGGGACAACAGCTTGCGGATGCAAGGGAACCATGCTTGATACGGCGGCTTGGTGCCGCACTCTGGCGGCAGCCCTGCTCGAGGCTCGCCGGTTTTCATCCGATATAATTCTTGCTCCACCTCTTATGAGTTGCATTTGTGAGTGACATCATTCCAGTTTCGGCGCTGACCCCAGCCTGGACTGCCGTGGAAAAATCTTATGCCGCCCGCTTGAAGCGGGACTACAAGGACGTGCCCATGACGATTCAAGAAATCCATGCCCGCGAGGTGATCGATTCGCGCGGCAACCCCACCGTGGAAGCCGAAGTCACCCTAGCCGATGGCTCGCTCGCCCGCGCCATCGTTCCCAGCGGTGCCTCTACCGGCGAACACGAGGCCGTGGAGTTGCGAGACGGCGATGAAAAGCGATTCCTCGGCAAAGGCGTGTTGCAGGCGGTGGAGAATGCCAACGGAGAAATCGCGGAAGCATTGGCCGGCCTCGATTCCTCCGATCAGCGCGGTATCGACCAGCGCATGATTGAGCTGGATGGCACGCCGAACAAAGGGCGTTTGGGCGCGAATGCGATTTTGGCGGTCTCCATGGCAGTGGCCCGCGCCACGGCGGAGAGCTACAAGATGCCCCTGTATCGCTACCTGGGGGGGGTGAACGCGCATGTCTTGCCCGTGCCGATGATGAACATCTTGAACGGTGGAGCTCACGCGGATAACAACGTCGATTTCCAGGAATTCATGTGTATGCCGGTCGGTGCGGAGTCTTTTTCCGAAGCCCTGCGCTGGGGCGTGGAGGTATTCCATACGCTGAAGGGAGTTTTGAAAAAGCGTGGCTACAGCACAGCGGTTGGCGACGAAGGTGGTTTTGCACCGTCGGTGAAGTCGAATACCGAAGCGATTGACGTCGTGCTGGAAGCCATTCAGGCAGCGGGTTTCCGCCCCGGACAAGACATTGGCATTGCCCTCGACCCGGCCAGCAGCGAGTTCTACAAAGACGGAAAGTACATTTTCAAGAAGAGCGACAAAAGCTCCAAGAGTTCCGAAGAGATGGTGGCGTTCTGGGCAAAGTGGGTCGAGAATTATCCCATCGTTTCCATCGAGGACGGCCTCGCCGAGGATGACTGGGATGGCTGGGCGCTGATGACCCGGGAACTGGGCGACAAGATTCAGCTGGTAGGAGACGATCTGTTCGTCACCAACACCGAGCGCCTCCAGGAGGGCATCGACAAGGGTGTGGCGAACTCGATCTTGATCAAGGTCAACCAGATCGGGACGGTGAGCGAGACGTTGGATGCTATCGCGTTGGCGCGGCGGAATGGCTACACCTCGGTAATCTCGCATCGCTCGGGTGAGAGCGAAGATACGTTCATCGCAGACTTAGCCGTGGCAACCGGCGCGGGCCAGATTAAGACGGGTTCCGCTTCGAGAACTGATCGTGTAGCCAAATACAACCAGTTGCTGCGCATTGAAGAAGCACTGGATGAGATGGCCACGTTTCCGGGAGTTGCGGCGCTGAACTACAAGGCGGAGGAAGGCGCCGCGCGCTAGCGGGCAGTCCTACGATTTGCAACGGTGGCCTGCTCTAGGAGGTTCCATGAAAATGACTCGTCAGCTGCTCCTTGTTACTGCCTTGGTGTGGAGCGGATTGTTAGGTGGCCAAGAGGCAGCGTCGCCCGCTTCGACACCAGACGTTCCCGCCACCCGCGAAGACATCCAACGCCTGTTCGGAGCCATGCATGTGCAGGACCAAATCCGGACGTCAATGGAAGTCATGCTCACCCAGCAGCGCCGCATCATCGGCGACATGATGAAAAAGCGAAATCGCCGAGTGACGCAAGCAGACGTTGACCGCGCCAGCGAAACAGCGCAAGAGTTCCTAAAGAGCTTTCCCCTCGATGAAATGGTCGAAGACATGATTCCGGTCTACCAGAAGCATCTGACGAAAACAGATGTAGACGTGATGGCGGCGTTCTATTCCTCGCCCACAGGGCAGAAACTGCTGCGCGAGCAGCCTGCCATGGCTGGCGAATCTATGCAGGCAGTAGCGGCACGCGTGCAGAAGGCGCTGGATCTGGCCATCGATCATGCCGACCAGAAAGCGCAGGAAGACGCCGACAAGGAAAAGACACCCCCGGCGGAAAAACCCGAACAGCACAAGAACTAACTTATGACTCCAAATCCTCTCGTCCTCATCATTCTCGACGGCTGGGGCTACCGCGCCGAGACCAAGGCAAATGCCATTGCCCTTGCGCGTAAGCCTACCTACGATCGATTTCTGCGGGATTTTCCCAACACGTTGATCCAGACCAGCGGGCCGTTCGTCGGGCTGCCCGAAGGGCAGATGGGAAATAGCGAAGTCGGGCACCTCAACATTGGGGCGGGGCGCGTCGTGCACATGGACATCACTCGAATCGACAACATGATCGCGACGGGCGCGTTCTTCTCCGATCCCGTGTTGCTCGACGCAGTGAAGCACGCCCGTTCCGGAGGCCGCCGTTTGCATTTGTTCGGTCTGGTTTCTGATGGCGGCGTGCACTCGCAGCAAGAGCACTTGCACGCTTTGGTGAAGTTAGCCAAGCAGAACGGCATCGACCGCGTGTTCGTGCACGCCTTCATGGACGGTCGCGACACATTGCCAACCAATGGCGCAGGCTATCTCGAAAAGTTGCAACAGAAGATGCGCGAATACAATTGCGGGCGCATCGCTAGCGTCAGCGGCCGCTACTACGCCATGGACCGCGATCGCCGCTGGGAGCGTATTGCCAAAGCGTTCGACGTGATGGTGGCCGGTAAAGAGTCTGGCAACAGCGGTGCTGCGCGTTACGTCGACGCCGTCCAAGGCGTGAAGGATTCCTACAATAAGAACGTCACCGACGAGTTCATCGTGCCCTTTGTCTGTGCGGACAACAAGGGCGCGCCACTGGCAATGATTCGCGATGAGGACGCGTGCATCTGCTTCAACTACCGCGCCGATCGGGTGCGGGAGATTACGCGCGCTTTGTGCCGCAACAGCGGCCTGAACGCGGACGGGGGACGCAATCTGGAAGGCTGGGAAGGGCTTGACGAGGCCATTCCTCGCGAGCGGGTGCCGAAGAATCTCAACTACGTCTGCATGACGCAGTACGACAAGAAGTTCGCTCTGCCGGTCGTGATTCCGCCCGAGTCGATGGACAATATTCTGGCAAATATCATGGGCCAGGCCAGTCTGAAGAATCTGCGTGTTGCCGAAACCGAGAAGTACGCCCACGTCACTTATTTCTTCAATGGCGGCGTCGAGGCTCCATTTCCTGGCGAAGAACGGCAAATGGTCGCTTCTCCGAAGGTTGCCACCTACGATCTGAAACCGGAAATGTCCGCGCAGGGGATCGCCGAAACTGTTGTGAAGGCGGTCGAGCAGGGAAGCTTTCCCGTAATCATCGTGAACTTCGCGAACGCCGACATGGTCGGGCACTCCGGCAAAATTGAGCCCACGATCAAGGCGGTTGAAACCGTCGACGGTTGTTTGGCCCAGATCGAAGCCGCCGTGAAGCGCAAAGGCGGAGCCATGCTCATCACCGCCGACCACGGCAATGCCGAAATGCTGATCGATCCCGTTAGCGGCGGCCCGCACACCGCGCATACGACCAACCCAGTTCCTTTCATTGTCGTCAGCGGCGAGGACAAGAAATTTGGCCTCCGACCTGACGGATCCTTGCGGGACATTTCGCCGACGGTTCTCAGCATGCTTGGCATCCACCAACCGAAAGAGATGACCGGTCACGACCTTCGCGTGAAGTTAGCGGAGTAGTGGTCGAAGTTAGCAACATGATTAGCATGAAAACCTGCATGCCAGCATGTTGGCAGGAAGAGTGGAACGTTCCTTGGTTGAAGCGAATTACAGACCGATCCCGAACCGTTCGAGAGAATCGATTCGGAATTCGCTTCTTGGAGGAAGGCCTGACGAGATTCATGACGCGTTGCTAAGCTCAGCATACTGGGAAGACGATTGGCGGTTGGCCCAACAACAATTGCTCAGCTTCGCCGATCACCAGAGCTTCAAAGTGACGTGGGCCGTTGCGTTGGGATTGGGCTTCATTGCGGTTTTTCACGGTGAGATTGACGAGGAACTGGTCCTTCCGGTGCTTGCCCGTCTCAAGAAGCGCCCTGAGATACTCGAAGTTGTTGAAGAAACAGAAGAAGAAATCGAGCACTATGTGAGACGGCGGAAGGCGGGTGAAGACATCTCTTTGGGGCAACGTCTGCCCGAGGACTGGAGACCACCCTCCCAGCGATGAAACGCCGGGCAGGCGGCTCTTTTAAGCCAAAAGAGGGCTTGAGCGGAATGCTCCATGTGGAGAACATGAAGTTATGCTCCGTACGTGCAACTCAGAGCAGCGCATGGCACAATCGTCGGCACTATGAAAGTCGTCCTCTTTCAGCAACACAAATTCGAGCTATGGAATCCGCCGCCTTGGGTCGCGATAGAACTCCAGGAGCGATTCCCTGAAGTCCAGGTTGTCCATCCCACAACTCCGGAAGACCTGGTGCTCGAACTCCGCGATGCTGAAGTTGCGATTGGTTCTACGCTGCCGCCTTTGGAACTGGCCCGCGCCGAACAGTTGAAATGGGTGCACTCGCCGGCTGCCGCCGTGCACCAGTTCATGGTGCCCGAGTTCGTCGCCAGTCCGGCGCTGCTCACCAACGGGCGCGCCGTCTTCGGCGAAACGGTAGCAGAGCATGTGATCGCGCTCATCTTAGCCTTGGCTCGCCAACTTCCCGCATGTTTCCGCTTTCAGACGCAGCGGGTTTGGGGACAGCAGTTGCTCTGGAATTCCCAAACTCGACCCAGGACCGTTGCCGGTGCGACGCTTGGACTGGTGGGTTTGGGAGCCATTGGCTCGGCAGTGGCGCGAATGGCGAAGGCTCTGGACATCGACGTCATCGCCGTGCGACAGCACCCAGAGAGGACGGCCCAAAACGTGACCGCCGTCTTTGGCCCAGCCGAAATCCACAAAGTCTTGAGCCAATCAGATTTTGTCGTTTTGGCGGTCCCGGTCACGCCCAGCAGCACGCGATTGATGGACACCGGCCGGCTGGCACAAATGAAGCCGACCGCCTGCCTCATTAATGTTGGCCGGGGTACTCTAGTGGATGAGGTCGCACTTGCTAAGGTGTTGCTGGAAAAGCAAATAGCGGGCGCCGCACTCGATGTCTTCGAAGAAGAACCGCTTCCTGTGGACTCGCCCTTGTGGGCGCTGGAAAACCTGCTCATTACGCCGCATTGCGCTGGGTTCATCGAGAACCTGTGGGAACGCCACGTCGAGCAGATCTCGGCCGATCTGCGCCGCTACCTTGCGGGTCAACCGTTGGTGGGGCTTGTAGATAAGACCCTCGGCTACTGACTCGAAGGTCCGCACAAGAGTGCAACCAATTGCAGTTTCAAGGTGGAGAAGCCATTGAGGGTATCCTCGTAAGTTATTCAATCTAAGAATCGTCTGCTACATGATGTCTGGTAGGGCACTTGCCCTTTCTTGGGGGCAGGTGGTCCGCCAGATGCCCAAAGCCTATCAATACGCCCTTTTGTGGATCGTTTGCCTTACTTTGCTTTTGGCGTGGCAATCTGAGGCTGCGGGAGCCGTGTTCGACAGCCGCCCATCGCGCGTGACTGCTGGGCGCGACATCGCAGGAGAGGCGCCAGGAAACGCCCCGTGGGGGCGCTTGGTCGTACGCAAAACCTACTTCCGTGAGATGGCACGGGGTGCTCAATCCCGCACTTGTGAGGCGAATTTACCTCCCGAGCCCTTAGCTACGCCGGATCCGGTTCTGGATTCCACCGATCACATGCGGTTTACCGTGAGTTTTGTCGTTGGCATCGACGGCCGCGTTTACGGTCCCCTCGTCCTCGAGGGCATGAGCCAGGGAGTGAAAGCCTCGCAGGCCCGACCGGTTGTGGATGCCGTCCGGACTTGGCGGTTTCGGCCAGCCGTGTGCAACGGGGCACCTATCGAAGCGGAAGCGAAAGTAGAATTCTCCTCACCGTCCAATCGGTTTTAGAATGGGGTTGGACCTTCCCATTGGACAACCAGAAGCCAACATCGCCGAACGATCCGCGAGGTAATGATCCGCGCGGCAATGATCCGCGCGGCAATGATCCGCGCAGCAATGATCCTCGGGCAAACGACCCGCGCACAAGTGGATCTCTATCCAGCCCGAACTCAGGACGCCACGAGTCGCAAACCGTCGAACAATTCTTTCAAAATCTGAAGCCCGAGTTGCGGCGGCCCAAGCCCAGCGACGAAGCCGTCGCGGCCGCACGTCTGGCAATTGAGCGGCTCGAAATGCAGTCCATGAGCCGGGAATCGTTAGCTGGCGCCGATGGCCTGGATTTGATGGCCGCCGGACTCTGTCGGCTGTGCGGCCGCAGCAATCCCGGCGATAGCCAGTTCTGCGGTGGCTGTGGCGTACCTCTGGATTTAGTGGGTGGAACTGCTCCGGTGCAGGGTACGGCCTCTGGCGTGAGCGGGCACCAGTACCATCACCACTATCACCACCACTTCCTCTCGGGAGGTCTTGAAGGCGGCTTGCAGTCGCTTCTCGGAGGAGGTACCGCTGCCCGGCGCGACCCCGCGCGGCCTTCAGTAGCAACGCCGGCGATGTCGCGAGCGGAATCGGGGATTCGCAAGCTCACCCAAGACTGGGCGCTGGCTTGCAACACGAAGCACCTGGAAGACTTGGTGGATATCTACTCGACCGATGGCATCGTTCTGCGGTCCAACTACCCTCCCGTGCGAGGCACGTCGGCGATCCGCGAGTTCTTTGTGCACATGATCGAGGGTGGTCTGGGGGACGTGGAACTTGAGCCTTTGAAAGTGCTGGTGGGTTCAGACATGGCTTTTGAGGCCGGTCGCTGCAAGATGCTTGTTCCGACGGCCACCGGCAAACGCCGCGAGGAGCGCGGCAAATACGTGATCATCTACAGTCGCCAACCCAGCGGAGAGTGGAAGGCGGCGGTCGATTGCTGGTCCAGCGATCTGAGCCTCAACGCGGGCACGGAAGTCGATCCGGCGCGCCCGGCTGGGCCAGTGCCGCCGGGAGTGAAGATTCCAAGGCGCACCGCGTAAGCCTCCATGAACACGGAAATCGGTGAGGCCTAGATCCATGTTGAGAACGCGCTTCAAGAAAGAGATTGTGGCGGAATTCCTGCCGCCGACGAGAGCCGGGAAAAAGCAGAAGGTCATCATCATTTGCGACGGTATGCCGTCGGTCCCCCGCAAACAACCTTTGGCGGCATATCTTTCCCGCAAGGGTTATTGGGTGATTTACCCGCGTTACCGCGGTGCGTGGGAAAGCGGCGGCCAATTTCTGGAGAAATCCCCGCACGAAGACATTCGTGATGTGATCGACGAGCTACCGAAAGGGATTCGGGACGTCACATTCGGTCAGCGATTCTTACTTTCCCCGGATGAAATCTACGTAATCGGCGGAAGCTTCGGCGGCGCAGCGGCGATTCTGTCGTCACTCGACCGGCGGGTGAAGAAAGTGATTGCGAATTGTCCGGTGGTGGACTGGTCGATACTGGCAAAGTCGGAGAAGGCGGAAACCTCCAATCCCAACTATGCTGCCTATATACGCGAGGCGTTTGGCAACGCCTATCGGCTTTCCGACCGCAATTGGAAAAAGCTGAGCGGTGGGAAGTTCTACAATCCCACACACCACATCAAGGAAATCGCTCCATCCAAGATATTGATGTTCCATGCGAAGGACGATCCCTATGTCCCTCACGCGTCGGTCGAACGTTTCGCCCAGCGTACTGGTGTGAAGCTGAAGTCCTTCCAACGCGGTGGACACTTGAGCACGGACGGAATTGTGCGAAGTCAATGGGCGGCAATCCGGGCGTTCTTTCAGGGTTAAGGTTTTGCTCGCACCAGATCGGTCCCATCGCTTGTGCCCAACCCCAAGCCGTGGCTTTCCGGCTCCTTTGTCCGACTACTGAAAATCTTCTTGGCATTTCCCTGCAGTTGCTGTAATATCTCCGCCCGTCCAACCATTTCGTTCCGGAATTCGTATCTGGTATTCGGAACAAGTCAGCTTGCGGAACAAGGGGTGCATCATGACGAATCTGGCTCGTGCGATAGAACTTCGGGCGGGGAGGGGCTGGGGTCGCAGCACTGGCTCCAGGACTTCGGCAAGGGCAATCCGAAAACTCCGGGACCAGAAGACAAAGGGCCGAAAGAACCCGACCCGAAAACCCCAGACGCAAAAGTCCTGGAAGTGAAGGTTCCGGCCACCGAGGCGGCTGATCCAGGCGCGGCTAAAGCAGGGGTGTGAGCGATAGGGAAGAGGATTGTGCTTAGAGAAGAGCCCCGCCCTGCCGCAGGACAAAAACTCGGCCAGGACGGGGCGCACCAGCGGTATTAACTTAGGCGTGCAAGCTCAGCGAACTGGTTTGGGCCGGGCTGTTCGTGGTTGGGTTCAATAGGTCGACGGCAAGCTTGTATTCGTTATTCTGTTGCAAGAAGTCGATGGTGATGTGCTCGCCAGCATTGTTCTGATTCACGTCGATGGTCAGTTTTCCACCGGAGCCGTTGCTGCCACCTAAGTTGATTTGAATCTCCTCTGGAGCGCCGCCGGATCCGGAGTTGTTTCCGGCTGCGATGTTGACGACCACTTCTGGATTGGTGCCGGTCTGACCGTTGGCGCCGCCCAGATTGATGACGATCTCCGGCACAGTAGGCGTGGGAGTAGCGACAGGCGGAGGTGGGACCGTCGCGACCGGAACCGGCTGATTTTGCTCGATGGAGTTGGCGAGGGTCGCGAACGCTTGCTGGGCTGACGCGAGATCTCCGTTTTGCAGCGCCGTGCCGATTGCGTTAAAAGCCTGAGCGCGATCGGCGCGTTGGAAGGTGGCTCCGTTGCGGTTGGGGCCACTTTGTCCGAGAACGACCAACGCATTGTAGGCCTGCTGGGCTCCAGCTGTGTTGCCTGATTGCAGAGCTGCTCCCAGTTGGGCGAGATCGGATCGGCGCGCCTGCCGGAAGGCTTGCAATTGCTGGAAGATAGATTCTGCGCCTGCGGTGACGGCTGGGCTGTTCTGCCCTCCACCAATGTTCACGATGACTGCGGGAGTGTTCTGCTGCGTGGCAGCGCTGCTCCGGTGGGCAAACGTGCTTTGCAGCGTGGCAAACGCGGCTTGAGCGCCGGCGAGATCGCCGGATTGCAGCGCTTGGCCGATTGCTTCAAAAGCCTGGGCCCGGTCGGAATTGGAAAAAGGCTGGGCATTGCCGTACGGGCCATTCTTTCCGATGGCCGCGAGGTCACTGAAAGCCTGCTTAGCAGCATCCAACTTGCCGCTTTGAAGCGCGCTGGCGAGTTGCTGCAGGTCGGCGCGCCGACTCTGATTGAAGTTCTGGATTTCCTGGAAGATCGAGCTAGTGATCGCCGATGACGCCATGGTTGCCTCCCTGGGAACTCCGGATGCCGAAGCCCCATCAGCCTGGTTTGCGTTACTGGTGTTTTATCGGAGGGCGGAGTAGATAACTTTAGCTGCGGAATCCCTAACACTGTACTTCTGGGGAGGCGCAGTTCCAGGAGGGGAGCCGGTCTTATACAGGAGTTACTCGGCTGAGGCGGCTTGGGAGGTAGAGCTCCGCGAAGGCCGTCGGGCCGCGTCCAAGCGGCGAAACAACGTATTCACCAGTTCTGTCTCAGAATTGCCATCTTCCGGAAATGTAACAGCCGCCCACGCCGCGGTAAGACGGCGCGAGGAGCCAGTTTCAATAGTAGCGAGTGCAGCACCTAATTTTGTGAGGACGATGGCGGCCCCATCCCCGTTCACCTCGGGCAGCACAATGGCAAATTGGTCGCCCTCATAGCGGCTGAGGGTGTCGTGACTGCGCAGGCGCGCGCGCAAGCTGGCGGCCACCTGCTTGAGGATCTGGTCTGCGCCCTGCACGCCCAGCGCTGTGTTGACCTCGCGGAAGCTGCGCAAATCGAGGGTGATCAATCCAAACGGTTTCTGGTAACGGCGCGCCCGGGAAAATTCCTGCTCGACCATGGCGTGGAAATGCCGCTGGTTGGAAGCTCCGGTGAGCGGATCGGAGCTGGTGCTACGATTCAACTCCTCACTCAGGTGGAGACTGCGGACGGTGTTGGCGGCTACTTCCGCCGCAACCTGCGCTAATGTAAGTTCGTCTTTGCGGAAGGCGTGGGTTCCGCGGCGCGCGATCACCACCGCTCCCAGCACAGTAGCTCCCGAGACCAGGGGAATACAAATCTCGCTTCCCGAAGAGCCGTAGCAGAAGGAGGGGTTGGTGGCGGTAGCATCTTCCGCCATAACAAACCGCTTTTGCCGTATGGCTTGTCCCAGGGGGCCGAGCTGCCGTGCCTGCAGAAAACGTTCCGTTTGAGGTTCGTCGATGCCGGCATGGGCGGCAATTCGCAGGTGCTTGTCGGGAGGGCAAAGCAGGATGGCGACATTGGCATTCTCGAATGCATCGCCCAACAGATCCGCTAATAACGAGCAGAACTCACCGGGGTTGGGCGCGGTGGCGGCCGACCGAACGATCAAGTGCAGCAACTCCACTTGTCGCTTGCGTGCGAACTCGGCATCGTGCAACTGGCGGTTCTCGAGTAAGACCGCAACCTGGGCGGCCAACAGCGAAAGCAAGACCAGATCCTCATTGGCAAAGCCCTGGGCACCGTTTTTCTCCACAACCATGGTTCCCAAAGCCCGGTCGCGAATTAGAAGCGGCAAATACAAAGTTGCGGCCTCGTTGCCCGAGGTTGTTTGTTGCATAGACATCCGCGCCGCTGTCGCGATAGGGTCAGCGTCGTGCAGGGGAATTTTGCGGGAGCGATTCTGTGGCCACTGATGCTCGGCCTGGCAGGACAGCTGATGGAGAGTGGTGTCCACCAGGTAAACGGCGGCGCGTTGCATTTCGGTGTGACTGCGCAACACCAACATGAGTGTTTCCAGCACTGTTTCCTGCTGGCGGGCGGAAAGCAGCATCTGCGTGGCTTGCTGCAGGGCTGCCAGGTGACGCGAGTTGAGTTCGGTCGTTGGCAAAGATATGGGCCCGAATGTGAAAGGGGCACGCGGCCCATTATAACGCCCGTTTAGGTATATGCAGATTGCGAATGCGCTACGAAGCAACCATGAAAAAGCAAAGCCGCGACCAAAGTCGCGGCTTTCAGCAGGGTCAAAACCTTTTATGCGGCGTGCTTCGCGGCGAGAACGCCGGGCTTATCGACATAGCTGCGTGCTTTGGCTGTCGCTCCCAGGACGTGCATCTCGCTCCAGTCGTAGGGCAGTTCCGTGCCGCAGTCCAGGCACACCACGTAGGTGCCCGTAATCGCTGCAGCCGCAGTGCGGCGCAACGCCGGTTTCGTAGTAATAGGAAAACTGTAATTGGAGTGCCGGCAACCGAACATCGCATCCATAAGTTTTGTAATCACTCAACCCACCTCCACAAGAACGCCGAACCAACGTCAGGGCAAAACTTCTATACCAGGCTTAGATGTCTAAAACCGACGAAAAGGTTCGATGGAGGTACGCGAGAGGGAACACAATGGATGGAGGGGCTGTAAGTGGCGTGAATTGCCGGGCTTAGAGGAAAGAGAAACTCACAAGCGATTTGAACTTGCATGCCCCGTGGGGCTATGCGCCTTGCGGGCCTGAGGCCTTTTTCTTAGCTTGGCACTTGGCCTGGATCGCTTCTTGCAGCCGCGTTCGCAGTTCGTCGGGCAAATCATAGACTTCGGTGTTCTTATAAATCTGAATGGTTTTCTTGGTGGTATCGCAAACCACATAGCAGTTGTGGCACCAAGCCAGATGGTCGTCCAGGTCCGACTTTGTGCGCGCGTCCAGAGCGCCGTCCAAATACTCGTTCAGTTCTTTCAAAAACTCGGTGCACTTCACGCTACGCTGTCTCCACTGTGGGCTTTACGAAGAAGCGGTTGAGCCGTTCGCGCAACTGCAGGCGCGCGCGCAGCAGCCGCGACTTCACCGCCGGAATGCTCAATTCGAGCGCCTCGGCCGTTTCTTCCGTTGACAAACCTTCTACATCACGCAGAATGAATACCGTACGGAACCCCGGGGGCAACCCTTGGATCGTACGACTCAGAATCTCCTTCAACTCCGCTTGATTGTAGTTCTGTTCCGGATTCGGAGCCCAGTCCGCGACTTCGCGCGGAACAGAATCGTCTTCCGTCTTAATATCTTCATCGAGCGACACCATGCGTTCGGGGCGGCGCCGGCGCAGCTTCATCAACGCTTCGTTGACGGCAATCCGCACCAGCCAGGTGTAAAACTTCGACTGCTCCTGGAACTGCTGCAAATTCGTGTACGCCTTCAGAAACGCATCCTGCACCACGTCTTCCGCATCTTCGCGGTTTTGCGTGATGTGCTGCGCGATGCGGAACACGTTCCGGTCGTAACGCTTGACCAGTTCCCCAAACGCCTTGTCGTCGCCGCCCTTGGCGGCTCGAACCAGCACCAGCTCTTCGCTGGGAGGATCACTAATACTGTGTTGGATGGCTCCCATATTCCTTCCGATTCAACAATTTTGGGGCGCTGGGCACGACACCGAAGGTACATTGTACCGGGGTTTTCCGCGCCGCGCCTTCTCTATCTTTGACGTGCGAAAGGGCCAATTGTCCCGGCTGGCTGGGGAGGGTAATCCAAAGTAATCTGCCCCAAATCGCCGGGTTCCCCTAGACTCGGGTTACCTGGCATGAACGGTGCGCCAGCGCCGACTCCTAAAATGACCGATCAGCCCTGGATTCACGAAGTTGTAGGACGCGTTGCGTCGGAGATTCTCGAGCGTCACTCTGCCGAATTGCAAGATGAACTCGTGCGCCGCGCGATCGAAGAAGTGCAGCCTAGGCTGGCTGCGCGAGGCGGCAGCGAAAAGCTATTGGCTGCCGTGGCAGCGGTGCAGGCCAGTACAGGGCAGCGCGACATTCTGAATTCACTCTTGGACCAGACCGCGGGTTTTTGTGCACGAAGCGTCCTGTTTGTGGTGAAGCAAGAGGTAGCCACGGTGTGGCAGGCGATTGGTTTTGACGACGATGATGCCCTCCGGGATTTCTCACTGGATTCACGCACGCTGCTCCTTCAACATGTGCTTGGGAAACGAGAGCCCGCGACTGGCGACGCTCCCCAGATGGATGCCCGGTTCTTGAGTAAATTCGGTGCACCAGTCAACGGCGAGTGCCATTTGCTGCCGTTATTCCTAAAAGACAAAGTCGCCGCGGTTTTGTACGCGGATGCTGGAACGGCGAATGCTTCCTGCGAACGAGCGGCTCTGGACCTGCTAGCGCGATTCACAAGTGTTTGGCTGGAGGCTCAGGGTGGCCGGAAGGGTCCCCACGAGGAAGCGCCCACTCCCGAGCGGGCCCCGGCTGAGACACACAGCGCACCGGCGGCGGGATTATCCGGGGATGGACCCGAGTGGTCCCAAGGAATTGCCACAGCTGCTGCTCCTGCAATGGCGCAGCAACCCTCCGCACAAGCCCAGAACCCTGGTGCTATGTCCGCAGCCGATGCCGACACTCACAAGCGAGCACAACGTTTCGCACGCCTGCTCATCGACGAAATCAAGCTCTACAACAAAGGCAAGGTTGAAGAGGGCTTGAAGCAAAAGGACCTTTACGACCGGCTGCGGGACGACATCGATAAGAGCCGCGCCAGCTACGCCAAGCGTTACGGCAGCACCGTTGCGGTTTCCGGGGACTACTTTGTGCAGGAACTCATTCGCGGCCTTGCTCAGGGTGATGCCGGCACTTTAGGGCCAAACTTCAAACACTAGTCCCGCGATAAACTAGATACAACGTGACGTGTCGACGTATCTTCCGGTGTTTCTTTGCCTTTCTGATGGTGGCTGCCTTCGGCTCGGATATCTGCGCCGCTCAGAAGACAAGCCGGACCTCCGCGAAAGCTCACTCCACATCCTCCAAGCGCAAACGCAAGCCCAGCCGGCGCGTGCTGCGCGTGCACGAAGCCTTTGTCGCTTCGAAAACGCTGCGGCCCATGGCGCAGCAGCTCCTGCGCGAAAGGACGCCGGCGGCGTATCGCGGCGTCGAAGCATATGCGCGACTGCATAACTCGGAAGACGCGGGATCGCTGGCGTGGTTCGTTGTGGCCTACGCGCACATGCTCGATCATGGCGCGGCGGAGGCGCTGGAGCCTCTGCGACGAGCGAAAGTCAAGGCGAATGAACTCGCCGACTACATCACCTACTATCAGGCCACTGCTTTGCAGCAGACGGGAGATTCGACGCAGGCGGTGGCTTTGCTCCGGGATTTCGAGCAGAAGTTCAGCGGGTCGATTTTGCTGCGGGATGTCCACCTGACCCGCGCGAGGGCGCTGCTGGCTTTGGAACGGCCTGCCGAGGTGGTCGGGATTCTAGAAGTGGATCGATTGCCGACGAGAGCGGATTTTGAGGTGACGCTGGGTCGAGCGTATTCGGCCATGGGGCAGTCAATCAAGGCGGCTGCCGCCTTGCGCGCGGTGTTTTACGGCATGCCGATGGCAGCCGACGCGGACGAAGCGGAAAAGGAGCTCGCGGAGCTGGCCGGCCGGGTCCCTCCTGCTAGCGTTGCGGAACGGAAATCGCGGGCGGAATTACTGGCCAAGGGCAGGCGCTACTCCGACGCCGCGACCGAGTACAGGTCGCTGATCGGTGACGCCACTCAGCAAGACCGGCCGGCTTTGGAAGTTGCGCTTGCGGGCGCGCTGCGCCTGGGCGGTCGCACGCGCGAGGCCAAACAGGCTCTGGATGCGCTTTCCGATGCAACTGGCGAGGTGGCAGCCCAGAAACTCTACAATCTCGGCGAAATTGCGCGAGCGGCGGACGATGACGGTGGATTCCAAGGCTATCTCGCGCAATTGCGCCAAGTCGGACCGACGAGCCCGTGGCTGGAGCAGTCTCTGTTCTCTTCGGCGAACAAATATCTGGTCAATAAAGACTATCCGAAGGCGGAAGCTGGCTACCGGGAGCTGGCGCAGCGCTTTCCCGCTGGCAGCCACGGCTCCTATGCTCATTGGAAGTCGGCTTGGCTGCTTTGGCGGATGGGTCAGGGCGAAGAGGCCCGTCGCGAATTTGAGCAGCAGATCGTGCTGTTCCCAGACAGCCCGGAAACGCCCGCGGCGCTCTACTGGCGCGGACGGGCGGCTGAGGAAGACAACGAGCCGGGCAAGGCTCGGGCTTATTACGAAAAGCTAAACCAGCTCTACCAAAGCTATTACTACGGACAGTTGGCGCGGCAGCGGATGGAGACCTTGACCGCTCCGGCGGTGACTGCGGAACTTGTTCTGGCAAGTCTGCACATGCCCCCGTCGCGTAGCTATTTGACCTTGAATGATCCTCCCGCCGACAGTCTGCGAGTGCAGAAGGCAGGCTTGCTGGCGAATGGAGCGCTTCTGGACCTGGCTTTGCGCGAGCTCCATGCGGCGGCGCTCGAAGAAGGCGGCAACTGGGAAGTGGCGGAGATGGCCCGGCTCTGCCAGGATGCTGGCCGCTATGATCGGGCGCTCGATGTGGTCAAGCACGAAGTCCCTCGCTATTTTTCCGCTCAGCTCTCCGATCTTCCTCCGCCCTACTGGCAGGCCCTGTTTCCCAGGCCCTATTGGGCGGATCTCAAGGCCTACGCTGCGCAAAACGACCTAGATCCCTACCTGGTAGCGGCCTTGGTTCGCCAGGAGTCAGCGTTCAATCCCAGCGCGATTTCTCATGCCAATGCTGTCGGGCTGATGCAAGTCCTTCCGAGCACGGGTCGACTCGTGGCCAAAGACTTGAAGATTCGTCACTTCAATCCCGCGATGCTCACGATTCCTGCCACGAATTTGCGCATGGGAACGAAATACTTCAAAGGCATGGTGAATCAATTCGGCGCAGTCGAGTACGCGCTCGCGGCCTACAATGCTGGTTCGGACCGCGTACTCGATTGGCAGGGAAGCGGGAAATATCGCGATATCGAAGAATTTGTCGAGTCGATTCCGTTCACCGAAACTCGCGAGTACGTCCAGGCCATTCAGCGCAATGCCAACGTTTACCGGCAGCTCTATGGAGCGCTCTGAAACCTTGCTGCGCTAGACCTTGGCGGGCTCTTCTTTCGGGGTATTCGTGAGCAAATCTACAACCAATAGCGCGGCTCCGACCACGATTGCGCTGTCCGCAAAATTAAACGCTGGCCATTCGTATTGGCGGTAGTAAAAGAGTAGGAAATCCGTTACGCGATGGTGTAACAGGCGATCCCACAGATTCCCAATCGCGCCGCCTAGAATCAGCGCCAGTCCCACGCTGGTGGATGACAGCGCGCGGCTGCTCCTCCATAGCAGCACTGACACCGGCACCAGAGCCACTATCGACAGCGTAATAAGCAACCCGAGCTTCAGAGGCGTGGGCGTCTGCGAAAAGAAGCCGAACGCTGCGCCGGGATTCTCCAAATGGATCAGGCGGAAAAACCCTGGGATGATGGTGATGCCGTCGTGCAACTCGATGCGTTGCTGTACCTGCCATTTCGTGACGCGGTCGAGAACCAACGCGCCAACTGTGATGAAGAGATAAAAGAGGCGTCCTACGCGTGCCTTCGCCATCCTCTAACTCTTCCCCTGCTGTCCGCCAATTTCTTTGAGCGCCGCGCTGCAGCGCTCGCAGACCGTGGGGTAGGTGGTGTCCTCGCCCACGCGAGTGGAGTAGTTCCAGCAGCGCTCGCACTTGAGGCCGTCCGCTTTGCTCACCTGTACCGTCACAGTCCCCGAACCATTGGAAGATACTGCTTTTTCCGCACCCGCCGAGGAAACGATCCACAGATAGCGCAACTCCCCCGCATGGCGCGCCAGAACTGTATGCACAGGCTCGGGTGCCGTAACTTTCACCTGGGCTTCGAGTCCTCCGCCGATCACTTTGTTGGTGCGTTCGGTTTCGAGCGCCTTGAGCACCTCCTCGCGAACTCGCAGCAACGTAGCCCAATCTTCCTGCTCGGTCTTGTCCTCAAAGCTCGGGCCGCCGATGTTCGGTCCGCTGCCCAGCAAATCTGCAGCTTGTGGGAACGTCGTTAGGTGGACGCTCTCGGCTTTTCCAGCGATAGCGGGCAGATACTGCCAGACTTCGTCGCAAGTAAACGCCATGATTGGCGCGAGTAGACGGGCCAGGGCTTCACCGATTTTCCAAATCGCCATCTGCGCTGAACGCCGGCCGCGGCAGTTCGGAGACGACACGTAGAGCCGGTCTTTTAACACGTCGAAATACACCGCGCTCAAATCCACGGCGCAAAATTGCATGATCCGCTGATAGATTTTGTGGAAAGAGAACTCTTCGTACCAGGCGATGATTTCCGCGGTCACCGCCGCCGTTTGGCGAAGCGCATGGCGATCCAGCGAATGCATGTCGCTCCAGGCCACCGCGTTTGTCGCTGGATCGAAGTCGCCGAGATTTCCCAGAATGTAGCGGAATGTATTCCGCACTTTGCGATAGTTCTCCGCCACGCGCTGCATCAGGTTGTCCGAGCAAGCGACGTCGTTGCGGAAATCGACGGAAGCCACCCAGAGGCGCACAATCTCGCCGCCGAGTTTTTCCGTGATCTCCACCGGTTCCACGCCGTTACCCAGCGATTTCGACATCGCGCGGCCTTGCTCATCGAGAGTCCAGCCGTTCGTGGCTACACCGCGATACGGTGCTGCATCGCGCGTGCCTACGGCGCAGAGCAGGGAAGAGTGAAACCAGCCGCGGTATTGATCTCCGCCTTCGAGATACAAATCCGCTGGCCAGGGCAGATTCGGGACGTGCCCCAGAACCGCCGCGTGGCTCGATCCGGATTCGAACCAGACATCGATGATGTCCATTTCTTTCTTGAATGACGTCCCGCCGCACTTCGCGCATTTGGTGCCTGCGGGCAGCAGGGCGTCCGCCTCTGGTGTGTACCATGAGTCCGCGCCTTTTTCGGCGAAGAGCTTCGCAACTTTGCTATTCACTTCAGGGCTCTTGACCGAGTCTCCGCAGCCCTCGCACAGGAACACGGCAATCGGCGTACCCCAGATTCTCTGTCGCGAGATGCACCAGTCCGGCCGCGTCGCGATCATGTTGGCGATGCGGTCTTCACCCCAGGCCGGGTCCCACTTCACTTTCTTGATTTCTTCGAGCGTCCTGGTGCGCAGGGTCGCGCCGCCGTTCTTGGTCGCGTCGATTTTCTTGCCCGCCATCGGCGTTTCCATGCGGATGAACCACTGCTCGGTCGCCCGGAAGATGATCGGATTGTGGCAGCGCCAGCAGTGCGGGTAAGAGTGCTGGATCTTCTCCTCATGCAGCAATGCCCCGCGCGTCCTCAACAGTTCCACAATCGGATCGTTCGCTTTGAAGACTTTTAGGCCGTCGTACTCCGGCAACCCATTGCGCAGCACGCCTGCGCCGTCCACGTTGCAGGTGAGATCGATCTTGTACTTTACGCCCGTCATGAAGTCATCCGCGCCGTGCGCCGGAGCCGTATGCACCACGCCCGTGCCCGTATCCATCGTGACGTAGTCCGCCAGCACACCTACAATCTTGCGCACTTCCCAGGGCAGAAAGGGATGCCGGAAGAGCGAGCCTTCCACGGCGCGGCCCGGAAAACGCGCGACAACATTCTCCGCGTTGAAGCCGCACTTCTCCGCAGTTGCCCGTGACAGTCGCTCGGCAACGATAAAGATGTCTTTGTCAGTTTCAATCCCTACATACTCTTCATCAGGGTGCAACGCCACTGCCATCGACGCCGGCAACGTCCACGGAGTCGTCGTCCAGATAATCGTCGAAACCGGCTTGCCCGTTTTCTTCGCCGCCTCGGCCAGCGTAGGACTGATCTTCGCCGCATCCGACTGCAATGCATATTTCACCCAAACAGTCGGGCTGACGTGGTCTTCGTATTCCACTTCTGCTTCAGCCAGTGCGGTCTCGTCGTGGATGCACCAGTAGGTCGACCGCAGTCCCTTGTATACAAAGCCGTCCTCGAAAAATTTGTAGAACGTTTCTAGAATCACCGACTCATACTGCGGCGTCATTGTCGAATAGGGATTGTCGAACTGCCCGAAAATTCCCAGCCGCTGAAACTGCGCGCTCTGAAGGTCGAGAAATTTCGCGGCATACTCGCGACAGGCGTTGCGCACGGCCAGCGGCGCCATTTGCAGCTTCTTGCCGCCCAGCATCTGGTCGACTTTGATCTCAATCGGCAACCCGTGGCAGTCCCAGCCTGGCACGTAGGGCGCGTCGAAACCGGCCATGGTTTTCGACTTCACAATAAAATCTTTCAGGCACTTGTTCAGAGCATGGCCCAAGTGAATCGGCCCATTGGCATACGGAGGCCCGTCGTGCAGCACGTACGTCGCCTGCCCCTTGCGCGCCTCGCGAATCCGGTCGTAAATCCGCATCCCCGCCCAGCGCTCCAGCAGCGCCGGCTCATTCTTCGGCAAGTTCGCCTTCATGGGGAAATCGGTCTTCGGCAGGTTCAGCGTGGATTTCAGATCGAATTTCGGGTTTTCGTTAGGTTCGGGCGGCACTCTGCAGTTGTCTCCGTGAAAGGGTAATTCTTGATTATAGGGATGGGGAGGGAAGGGCGTCTAATGGCGGGTCGGGACGGACAATGGCAATATATGAGGTTATGCGAGAAATATTCGATCTAGCGTACATGTGCGGGAGGTGGGGTCGAACGTGATCTTGAAGTGGTCAAAGAATCCTGACATTCCGAGAAGGCCCAATATCGGCAACTCGTTCGAAAAGCCTGCTCGCACCATGATTATCCCACCCGGCGCGTAAAGCGCGACGTCGTGCATGTATACATTGCTGGGGCCATTGATGCCAATGGTCTCCTGCACTTCCCCCTTTTCAATTTCAAATCCCAGCGCTCGTCCAATTGAAGCGTGGAACAAACAGGTTGATGCTCCGGAATCTATGCATGCCTCAAAGCGTTTGGACCGAGGCGCACTCTTTGTAGGGAGGGCAATATTTACGGGCAGAATAACGGAGTAAAAACTCCCACTTTTACCATCGGGGAACTTCTTATAGGGAAGTGCAACGCTCACACGTAGAGGGGCATCCAGACTTTTGGAGTCTTTATCAAGATGGGGTCAGAAATCCCTGCGATCTCACTATTCCTAACAACCTCTTCATATGACGAGCCGGTTGCAACGATCCTGCTCTCATCTTCTGTTAGCGCTATCCACGTGTCGAGCGGAGCGGATTTTAGAACCTCAAGGCGGCGGTCTTCTTGGCTGGGCATACAGTGTTAGACGCATGAGTCTAGCCTAAGGGTTCAGTAGGGTCAAGGCACGCAGGGACGATGCTGTAAGAAGCCTTAGTTACAATATGTTAGCCGATTCAAAGGCTGGGGCGGGACGGTCGCATTACTCTCTTAAGTCGACATGCTCCACCGCGGAGATTTCGCGGCCCAGGAACTTTGCTCCCAGTCGTCGGAATTTTTCCACTGAATCCGTCGCCATAAAGCGCATTCCAGCTTGCCCGCCGGTACTCACGCGTGAAGAAAGTTTCGCGGCCACAACTCGAGCCGTTGACTCTGCGGAATCCACAATCGTGACGCCGGGTTCAAGGCGTTGCAGCACCGCTTTGAGCAGCGGATAGTGCGTGCACCCGAGCACCAGGACATCGGCGTGGCGAAAGTCGCCGACAAACGCTTCGTCGAGATAAATCCGTGCCACCTGATCGGTAACGGCATGTTCCGACCAGCCTTCTTCCACCAAGGGCACAAACAAAGGGCAGGCTTTCTCGTGCGCATCAATCCCAAGTTTTCGCAAGGCCTTGTGGTAAGCGTGGCTGGAGACTGTGGCTTCGGTTCCGATCACAACGACTTTCTTTTTCTTCGAAGCCTGCGCCGCCGCTTGCGCCCCTGGCTCAATCACGCCAACCACGGGAATCCGCAATCCCTTGGTGATGGCGTCGAGAGACAGAGCAGTCGCCGTATTGCAGGCCACGACCAACATTTCCGCGCCCATCCCCTCTAGATGCTTTGCGGCGTCCAGGGCGTAGTGGGTGACAGTCTCGGCGGATTTCGAGCCGTAGGGTAGCCGGGCGGTATCGCCAAAATAGAGGTAATCCGCATCCGGAACAACCGCGGCGAGAGCCTTGAGCACCGTCAGTCCGCCGAGGCCGGAATCGAACACGCCAATGCACGGGCGCTCAGCGTCAGCCACGCGGCGAGGCCTGCTCTTCTCTCGTGGGGATTACCAGTTGCTGTTTCTGCTCTAGAAAGCGTGCCCCGCAGCACGGTCCTGGAGGAATGGGCGCGCCGTGAGGGCACGTTGTCGGGTGCCCGAGGAACGCGCAAATCCGATCCGTAGCTTCCTGAGAAAGAATGTGCTCGAGCTTGCAGGCCTGCTCCGCGATTTCGGACTCGTTTTCCATGTGCAGGCTGTCGGTAAATAGCCGCTCGGTGAGGCGGTGGCGGCGGATGATGTCTCCTGCGCGCTGTCGTCCGCGCGGTGTCATTTCGACCACATAGCTGCCTTCGGCGGTCGAATAGCCCACGGAGGTCAATTCTTCGTGGCATGGATTGTGAACCGTGCGGTGCTCGTGAACCTCGGGCGGATGCGGCGTCGAAGTCACCAAACCCGCGTGCACCATGCGTTCCACCAGCAGGCCAACGGGCACTGCCCCGTGCACCTGCATGCGATCCACCTCTGCGGATTCGCCGTGCTCTTCCAGAACCCAGATCGTCTCTAACACCTCGTCGATCTGCAACTCATCGACCATCGAGAAAGTTTCCATCGAGGCAATGCGCCCGTGGTGCAGCTCAATGCGCCGGTCGGCCATGCGGGCGACGACGGGATCGTGCGTCACCATGATGATCGTCCGCCCCTGGTCGTGCAATTCACGCAGCAGCCGCATGACGATTTCTTCGTTTGCGGCATCGAGGTTGCCAGTGGGCTCATCGGCCAGAACGATTTTGGGATCGTTGATCAGCGCCCGCGCAATGCAGACTCGCTGCTGCTCGCCACCGGAAAGCTGCGCTGGAAGATGATGCGCGCGATCTTTCAAGCTCACGCGCTGCAGGGCTTCCAGGGCTTCATCTTCGTCGGTCATGCTGTGGAAGTACTGTGCTAGCATCACGTTCTCGACCGCGGTGAGGTAGGGAATCATGTGGAAGTGCTGGAAGATGAAGCCGATCTTCTCGGCGCGCACACGGGCCAGCTCTTTCGCTGCGATGCCCGCTACATTCTGGCCATCCAGCCATACTTCGCCGACAGTCGGCTGATCGAGGCAGCCGATGAGATTGACTAGAGTGGACTTGCCTGAGCCCGAGGGGCCCATCACGGCCAGCCACTCACCCGCGGCCACTTGTAACGAGATGCCATCGAGCGCGCGAATTTCTCCGCCGCCTTCGGCTTTGGCGGGGTAGGCGCGCACGATTTGGTTGAGCCGAATCATTTCTTAGAAATCCACCTCAGGAATCGAACTCCCAATCTTATTCGCCTCTTAGAATCATCGCAGGCTGCACGCGCCGCAGCAAGCTCATGGGAAACAAGGCTGACAACAGGGCCACTGCCAGGCTACCCGTGAAGACCACTGGCAACACCGAGAAGCGTGGCACCACCGCGGCATGAAAATTCACGCGCCCAATCCAGGCGGCTACGCCAACGCCAATCGCAAAGCCAAGTAGCGCTCCCACGGCTCCCAGGGAGAGCGCCTCCGCCGCGAACAATACGCGAAGCAGGCCTTCCGACGCGCCGAGCGCTTTCATGATCGCAAAATCGGCACGCCGGTCGTAAATCCAACCTGTGAGCGTTGCCAGAACACAAAGCATTGCGGTGAGGATGATGAGGATCGTCGCGGCGTACAAGGAGCTTCTGGTCTTGCCCAGCACCCGGGCTTCAGCTTCGACGATCTGGCGGATGGGTTGGACCTGCGTCTTGGGTAGACCTTCCTGAAGTCCCTGGACGAGGGCAGCGGTTTCCGCCGATGTTCCGGTATAGGAAATCTCGATGGAGCTGGGCCGCACTCCGGTCCAAGCCGTGAACTCCGGCAATGCGAGATAAACACGGCTGTCTTCGTCCGCGCCCGTGCGCAGGGTTCCCGCCGGTTGCAAATGAAGCGTGCGCGCGTTGTAGACCAGATCGAAGGGCTGACCGGAGAGCCCTAATGCGGCGGCGGCGCGGGTTCCCACTAGCGCGTCGTTTGGCTTGCTGGGCCAGGCCGTGACCGACCACCATCGGTCGAGACGCTTGGCGCCTTCCAGGTCGACTCCTGCCACAACCACGGGTCTACCTGTCGCGGTGTGGGCTACGGCGTAGGCGAAAGGAACTGCGATACCTCTCTCAGCGATTGCCTTCTGCGCGACGGACAGCGCATCTGGGGGAAGAGGCTGGCCGTCCTTCGCTGCCACGACGACATTCGCGCCGTAGTTGCGAAACTCGCGACTCAACTTGGCTCCTACGTCGACGTAGAGATTGAGCATTGCCGTGCTCACTGCGGCCGCTACAACTACAGCCAGCAGCGCCGTGAGCGCGCGTCCGCGCCGCACCCTTACTCCGCGCACCAGCATGCGGAGAAACATCGAGGGCCGATGCTGGGCTCGGGAACGGCGGAGCGCGATGGTTTCTTGGGGAGAAGTATCAGCGGGGCGCAAACTCAAGCATCCCCCCTCAACACCCGCACCGGATCAAAGCGCAACGCCTTGCGGATGGAGAGCGCGCTTCCAGCAAAGGTCACTAAGATCGCCGTGCCCAGCACATAAGGGTAGAGCACGGGCTGCACGACAATCGCCTGGTCGAAAATTCTGCGTCCGATTTGATGCGCCAGGCCTGTTCCAATGGCAAAGCCGATGCTTCCGCCAATCAGGGCCAGCAGGGTAGCTTCCGCCAGAAACATTGCGCCTACAGAGAAACTACCCGCACCGAGCGCCCGCATGAGCCCCACTTCGCCCCGGCGCTCGAGAATCGCTGTCGCCATCGCCGAGGAAACCGCTAGTGCGGCAGCCACCAGGGCGGCAAGGGCGATCAAAAGCATCAGTCCCTGAATGCGCGAGAGCACCGTGCCCTCGTTCTGCGCCACCTGGCGAATCTGTTCCGCCCGCGAATTCGGAATCACTTCCTGAAGCTGATACGCAATCGACGTAGCGTAGGGCGAACAATACCAACGGTCATAGACCGCGCCCTTCAAGGTTTTCGGATCGCGCCTGGCAAAGTCGTCTTCGGGCTTGGTGATAGCGCTCACCTCAATGCTTTGTAGGGCGCCGGGCCGACCGAGCAAATGCTGTGCCAGTGCAAGGGGAGCGTACATTCGCTCATCGTCTGGTCCGCCTGTCGACAGAATCCCGGCCACGCGGTATTCGTCCCCGTCGAATTGGAGCAAGTCGCCCGGCTTCTTGTCGACCCTTCTGGCCAGAGTTTGACCGACCAAGAGATCGCGGGAAGTATCGGCTGGCCAGGAGCCGTCAACGTGCCAGAGGGGATGCGTGGTGCGGACTCCGGTCACAAAATCTTCCGCGCCGCTGCGAACTGCGCGCGAAAAATATGTTCCAACCAGCTCAGCACTTGATTTTCCGGCGGCCGACCCTGAAGGGGATACGGAAACTGTCACCGGCAACATGGGCGCGAACCCCACGATATTGTTCCGCCAGAACATGGTCTTGATCTTGGGCAGGTCGGCTTCGTTGAGATAGCCGCCGTCGTTGGCGGGCTTCAGGTTCACGCCGCCGATCTTCACGTCGAGCGCCTGATCCGAAGAGGTCACCACCAGGTTCGCGCCCACTGTCCTCAGCTCACGGCTGATCTTGTCGCCAATGTCGGTCGCTACGCCAATCATGGCGGTGGTTACGGCCACGCCGAGCGTGACGGCAACGCCGGCCAGCAGCTTGCGCCGCTTCTGCCGCCGAAAGGATTCGTAAACGAGGCGGGCAAACATTAGTTTTTCGCGAACATTAGTTTTTGAAGACCGAGCTATGGGCGATCAGTTCGGCTTCCTGAATCACGACTGCATCCCCGGCGATTGTCGACTGCAGCGGAATAGGATTGCATCCACCCGGCGTGCCCACAGTCTGCGGATTAATCGGCGCGGAGCAATTCTTGCAGACAAAGCCGCGCCCATCTTTCTTGAATCCCTGCGCGCCACAAATGGAACAGGCATCGAAAACAGCCGCAATGTTGCCGTCGGGCTTCTTGAACAGCCAGAAACGAATATCCGCTCCGTCCTCTTTGGTTACGAAACGATGCAGATCGCCATCTGAAACTGAACTCACTGGGATGGAAGTCACACCGTTCGTGAATGTAAGCTGGGTGGCGGGTGACGGAACGTCGGTAGTCTTGGCGTAGATAAACTCGGCCGTGACCAGCGAGATAAACAGAAAGCTCGAGGCGTAGACCGCCACCATCCACCAGCGCTCGCGTCGGGCGCTCCACGCGGCTTTTCTGCGCGCGGCATTGCCATCCGGCGTGGGCTCAGGAGCCCGGCGACGATACTCGAACAAAACCATCAACGCCGCCAGTGCCAGGATCGTCACGAAGAAGAACACGTCGTTGCGCACGATAGGACCGATCAGTGCCATCTCCTCGCGGCTACTCGGCAGCACACCGTTTTCTGAAAGCTCGTGCAGCCCGGAGACCACCAACTGCGCCGCCACGAACCAAAGGATCACGGTCGTGACTTTGAAGAACTTGCGTAAATCAATGCGCACGCTGCCCTTCACGAACATCACGCCAAAGGCGACCGATGCCCCCACGCCCAGCAGCGTCCCCAAAAAGCTCATCAACTCGGTCGAATTCAGACTTACGGCGAACAGCGTCAATACCGTCTCCACGCCCTCGCGTACAACCAGCAAAAATACGAATACGAACAGCCCGAGTGCGGACCCCTTGGTTGCCAGCGAGCCCACTTTACCCTCAATATCGCCCTTGAGGTGCTTGGCGGTGCGCATCATGAAGACGATCATGGTCCCGACGAAAAATGCCGCCGCCAGCATGATCCAGCCTTCAAAAATGTCTTGATTCCAGTTGGTACGGGAGAGGAGCACAGCGAACCCTAAGCTGGCCAGGAAAGCCGTCCCCAGGGCGTAATAGACCGTCTTGCGCAGTTCCGGGCGGCCAATTTTGGCCAAGTAAGCGAGGGTAATGCCGAGGATTAAGGCCGCCTCGACCCCCTCGCGCAACGTGATGATGAATGCTTGTAACATCTCAGATCCGGGCCGCCATTTTGAAAACGAACTTCAATTTCAATATCAACAGCATAGCGATGACGACGCCGTTCCGTCAATCTCGGAAAGGTGCTTGATCCAACGTAACTATATTGAGATCAATAAGATACAAAATTACGACCAAAATGGTCGCCATCTGGAAATCGGTCGTGGCCGACTCAAAGTCCGCGCAAGAACCGTTTTGCCTCTTCAAACTGAGGAAATCGTTTCTCCTCTTCTACAAATTCCGCCGAGTGCACGCATCGTCGGCTTCCCCGTAGCTTCACGGGATGCTTTAAGTGCAGCATCTCGTGATACACCAGGTACTCGACCGCATATTGCGGCACGCGCAGATCGTCGAAGACGCGGCTCACCACAATGGTGTTGTGAGCGGGGTCGAAATGCCCGAGCCGGCGCCTAGCCAGATTGTGGCTCCAGGTCAGTCGTGGTCGCCCCAACAGTCCGTGGAAGTAGCGCGTGTTCAGGTCCTCAAAGATGACGTCTAAATCGTAGACATGTCCCTGAGGCATGCGCAGCCGCTTGCGTCCGCGGGATTGGCGGATCATTTGTGCCTTGGCCGCGAAGTCACGGCTCCCCACATACCGCCGGTAGCGCGCGCTATGCACCGCTTCAATCTGCTTCCTATAGATCTTTGCCAGCAGGATATGCGCCAGCGCTGACAGGACGGTCTCCGGCGCGCCCTCTATTAAGTCCGAAAGCCGCACCAGCAACCGTCCGTCGCGCATGCGGATCGTATGACTTACCCCGGTGTAAGGGTAGAACTCGACGCGCAATTCCGGCATGGGCGCACGCGGGCGCAGTTGGCGGTAGGACTTCTGGAAGACTTCGAGGAGTTTCGGCTTCACCTGAGGCCAGACTAGCACGCCAGAAACACACAAACGAAAGGCTCTGGCGACGCGGCCTATTTCTTCTTCTTGTTCTTGAAAGACACTTCTTGCTCGGCCAGCAGTTTTTTGTGGTCGGCCGTTCCAGTTGTTACTGCCTCGACAATGCTGGTGAGAACGAAATTACAATCCGTGCGTTCTTCTGTGGTCAGGTTGTGCTGCAGACCTTCCAATCGGGCGTGGAATTCGTTGTCGGCCAGGAGCACGATTTTTATGGCCTTGCGCATGTCGGCCTGCCGGTCCTCGTACATGCCGATGTTTTCATCGAGTTCGTCGTATACCGCCAGGAAGTCTTCCATCAGGTCATGAAGGCTTCTGGGGGCTTCTTGATCGGCATTGCTTGCGCCTGGCTTTGCGGCCTCTGGCTTCTTCGGCAGCCGGGCATTCTCGATCGCGGTGAAGCGCAGGCGCGCAAAGTCAGCGTATAACTTTAGCCGCTTCTCCGGGTCTAGCGCAGCTTCCCGCAGCTGGTCAATTTCGTCGGAAGTGAGCGGATCGTGCCGCCAAGCCATTGCCCCGCGCGGCGCGAACGTCAGGGTCATCAGCAGAGCGCATTGGAGAATGCGCTTCATTTCTTGGTCTTGCCAAACATGCTTTGCAATAAGCGGGTACGCAGCTTCTCAAGATGCCCTACGGCCGCCTCGGCGTAAGGCTGGTCTTCCGGCGCGAGTTCGCGCTTCAGAGCCTCAAGATGATGGCCGATATCACGCAAGTCGATTTCGAGTTGCTTCTCATGTTTCTTGGTGTGAATGGCCGCCTCCGCCGCCTGCTCGGCATAGGTTTCGGCGTCATGAAGCAGGAGTTTGCCTTCTTCATCGACGCCCTTGGCGTAGCGCTCCTTGGCCTCTTCTACCGCTCGCCGGGCGATACCGGTGCAAATCCGCACCCGTTCGTCGGCCGGCACCTGGGTTACGCGCGCTTTCATCTCGTCGAGGGTCTCGAACTTCTGCGCTGCCCGAGCCAGGCCAGTGCTGAGGCCGAGGAGGAAACAAAAGCTGGTGATGACGCCGCGCTTCATAAACCGAGTCCTACTTTTTCGGCTCAATGGCAATCAAACGATGCTTGGCTTGCCATTCCTGATCGGGAAACTTCCCATCCGCCGCATCTAGAAACTTATGATACTGGATGGCAGCGTTTTTGTGGTCGCGCAGATGGTCATAGGCCGTCGCGCGCAGGAAGTAGCCAAAAGGTAGCGCTCCCAGGAGTTTATCTCTAGCGTCGAGGGCAGGGACTACAAGCCCGTAGGCTTTGTTCTGGTCGGCCGCGACCGCCAGGTCCCCGTACGCTTCGCCAAAGTCGGGCTTCAGATTCACAGCCGCTAAGAATTCCGCCTGCGCTTCCGGAAACTTGCGTTGGTCCAGAAGAGCCTTTCCCAGAGAGTGATGCAGCTCCGCATCCCGAGGTTTTGCCTTGACCAATTGCCGGTAGAGCGGCTCTGCTTCGGCATTTTTCTTAGCTAACAAATAGATGTCAGCCAGATCACGAACCGCTGAGGCATCGTCCGGCGCCAGCTTTAGGCCAGCCTGCAGCTCGCTCGACGCGTCGTCATACTTGCCCGCCGCCGCTAGAACCCGCCCTAGCTGTACGTGGAGAACCGCGTCGTCACTGTGCGCGCTGGCCAGCTTGCGTAGCATCGCCTCTGCCTCGGGAAAGCGCTTCGCTTCCATATAGAGATTGGCCAAGGCCGTGACAGCCTGGCCGGCATTGGCACTCGACGCAGCATCGTTCGCCGCCGAAGCCAGGGTAAGAGCCCGCTGATACTGCTCTTCCGCTCCCTTCTGATCCTTCTGCCGCTCCATCACGCTACCGAGCGCGAGGCGCGCCTCGGCCGAGTTTGGCTGGAGCTTGACGACCTCCCAGTAAGCGTCCTGGGCTTCTTCTGGTTTGGTGACCTCAACGACCCTCGCCAGCGAAAACCAGGCCCGAGCCAAACCTTCTTCGGCATGGTCCGTTGGCTTGAGCTTGGTCGCTGCGCGCAAGAAAGCTTCTGCCTCTGGATTGTGAGAACGCGCCAGCGTCAAGCCCAAATTTAGGTTGGACTCAAAAACGTCCGGCTTGGCGGCCACCGCTCTACGGTAGGCTCCGATGGAATCGTCGGCGCGCCCTTGGGCGGTATAGACGAATCCGAGATCAAACCACACACGGTAGTTGTTTGCATCCTTTGCAGTTAGCGTATTGAGGAGCTTTTCCGCCGTGGAGTAATCCTTCTTGTCGAGGGCATCCTCGGCCTGACGCAGTTCGGGAGGGAATTGGTCATCGGCCACCTCCACACGATGATGCCGGATAGTGGGCTTGGAAGTCTGGACAGACTGCGCGGTAGCCAGCGCTCCTAAGGTCAACGACGCGGCCAGCACGCAACCGCAGGTTCCGTTCACGCAACAACCGCCCTTCCATCGAGCTTCCCATCCAAGGCTTGGGCCAGAAAGCGCCCCGTGTAGGACTTCGGGTTCGCGGCAATCGCTTCCGGCGGACCCACTGCCACCACTTCGCCTCCGCGCGCGCCTCCCTCCGGTCCCAGGTCAATCACCCAGTCGGCCGTCTTGATTACTTCCAGATTGTGCTCAATGACCACAATCGAACCCCCTGCATCAATCAGACGCCGGAAGGCTGCCAGGAGTTTGCTGACGTCGTCGAAATGCAGACCCGTTGTGGGTTCATCGAAAATGTAGAGCGTGCGCCAGCGATGCTTCTTGATCTCTTCCTTGGGACGCCCGGCGAGCTTCGCCGCGGGCTGTAGATGGGCCGCCAGCTTCATGCGTTGCGCCTCACCGCCTGAGAGCGTTGATGCCGATTGACCGAGCCGCAAGTAGCTCAGACCCACTTCATCCAACACGCGCAGTTTGTCGACAATCTTGGGCACACCGGCAAAGAACTGCAGCGACTCCTTCACCGTCAGGTTGAGGGCCTCGTGGATGTTCTTGCCCTTGTACTTCACTTCCAACACCTTCGGCTTGTAGCGCGTGCCGTGGCACTCCTCGCACACGAGTTCCACGTCGGCCAGGAACTGCATCTCCACCGTGACCGTGCCGTCCCCCGAACACGTGTCGCAGCGCCCACCCGGAATGTTGAAGGAGAAATGCCCGGCGGTCAGGCCTTTCTTCTTCGCGTCCGGAATCGAGGCATACAGGTCCCGGATGCCGTCGAACGCCTTGGTGTAGGTCACAGGATTCGAGCGCGGTGTCCGCCCAATGGGAGATTGATCGACCAGCACGATTTCATCGAGAAAGTCCTCGCCCTCAATCTCGCGGCACTCCACCGGCTGCGCTACCCCTGCTTGTTTCTTGGCGGCTTCCAGGGATGGGTAGAGAACATCGTGAACGAGACTCGATTTGCCGGAACCCGAAACGCCTGTCACTGCGACCAACATCTCCAACGGAAAGGCGACGTCAATCTTCTTGAGGTTGTGCGCCCTCGCGCCGAAGATTTCAATCCTGCGCTTTCCCGGTTCCCGTCGCGCTGTCGGCAATTGAATCCGCAAATCCCCGGAAAGATATCGCCCCGTCAACGAAGTCTTGTGCGAAAGTATCTCTGCATAAGTTCCATGAGCGACGACCTTGCCACCGTGCTCGCCCGCTCCCGGGCCCATATCTAGAATGCGCCCCGCCGCGCGCATGATGTCGGGATCGTGCTCCACCACAAGGATCGTATTGCCCAGATCGCGCAACCCCTCCAGAATCTTGATCAACCGGTGAGTATCGCGGCTGTGCAGGCCGATCGACGGCTCGTCTAATACATACAAGGTGCCCACCAGCCGCGAGCCTAGCGACGTGGCCAGTTGAATCCGTTGCGCCTCGCCTCCAGAGAGAGTGGACGACAGACGATCCAAGGTAAGATATTCCAGCCCGACGTCGTTCAAGAACCGCAGGCGCTCGCGAATTTCGTGCAGGATCTTATCCGCAATGGCGGTTTGCTCGGCGTTCAGATGTACAGCGGAGAAGAACGCGGCTGTCTGTTCCACTGTCATGGCGCAGACGTCGCAAATGTTCTTTTCGCCGACGCGCACGGTTCGAGCTTCTGCCCGCAACCGCGTCCCGTTGCAATCGGGGCAAACGGAATACCCGCGATAGCGGCTCAGAAAGACACGCACGTGCAGCTTGTATTTCTTCCGCTCCAGATAGTTGAAGAATCCACGAATCCCACCAAAACGGCCATCCCCAACGAGCACGAACTCCTGTTGTTTCTCCGTCAACCCCTGCCACGGTACATCCAGGGGCACGCCAGAATCTTTGGCCAGCTTCTTCATCTCGTTGTAGTAAACGCGATGCTTCGGCTTGGTCCACGGTTCGATTGCCCCATTGGCGAGGGTCTTGGTCTTATCCGGGATCACCAGACCCATGTCGAAATCAATCGTGTTGCCGAAACCCTGGCAGCGAGGACACGCGCCGTAAGGATTATTGAAGGAGAACAACCGCGGTTCCGGTTCTTCATAGCGGATCCCGCAGTTCTTGCATTCAAACCGCTGGGCAAAACGAAGCCGTTCAGATTTAGCCCCGTTCTCTCGCGGCACAGTCTCCAAAATCACTTCACCTGCCTCGCGATAGGAACTCTCCACGGCGTCAATCAATCTAGCCCGAGTTCCTGCGGAAGCTTCCGAAAGGACAATCCGATCCACCAAGGCATAGACCGGTTCATCAAAGTTCACGTCGAGCAGCGACTCGGGGGAAGAGAACTCGAAGACTTGGCCGCCTTGCCATAGCCGGTTAAATCCCCGCTTACGCAGTTCAAACAGGCGCGCTTTCAGAAGGTCAGTATGTAGGGCTCGCGCAGCGACTGTCTCTTCGTCCTGCTTCTTCTTGCTGCGCGGCCTCTTCTTCAACTCAAAAGTTGTGCCGTCTGCTGAGATAGGAGCCACAGCCGACCCAGCCACGACCGCGGTCTGCACCGGAAACAGGACATTCAGCCGGGTGCCGGGGGACATACGCAGCACGGTCTCAGCAATCTCATCGACCGTGTCTTTCTTCACTTCCAGCCCACACTTCAAGCAATACGTTCGCCCCACGCGCGCAAATAACAACCGCAGGTAGTCATAGATTTCCGTAGCCGTAGCAACCGTCGAGCGCGGATTGCGTGTGCTGTTTTTCTGCCGGATGGCTACGGCCGGCGCAATGCCGTCGATCACATCTACATCGGGCTTCTCAATGCGCTCCAGAAACTGTCGTGCGTAGGCCGAGAGCGATTCCACATACCGCCGCTGCCCCTCCGCGTAAATGGTGTCAAAGGCAAGCGAAGACTTCCCGGAGCCCGAAACGCCGGTCACCACCGTCAGCTCATTGTGCGGAATTTCAAAATCAATGTTGCGCAGGTTGTGAACCCGCGCACCCTTAACGACGATACTGTCGGTAGACATGGACCCCTTAAGGAAAACAGCGAAGCTATGTGAGCCACGCGCCGGTCCTCAGACCGGTGCAAAAGGCACCGCGGAAACCTCTTATTATAAACGCTGAGAAGAAGCGCGGGGTCGGGGTGCGCAAGAGTTGCGCTGCGAGTCAAAATACGGCTAGGAATATTTGAATTTCGTAAAACAAAGGGCGAGCCGCTTAAGCTCGCCCTGCTGAAGAAGTTCGAACTCTGCCGGAACTAAATCCAGCCTCTACCAGCGTCCGCCACCACCACCACGGTCTCCGCCGCGTCCACCGCCACCGCCGCCTTTGCGACCACCTCGATCCCCGCCGCGATCGCCACCCCGTCCGCCGCCCCCACCGCCGCCGGGCCGGAATCCTCCGCCACCGCCTCCTCCGCCCTTGGGACGCTCTTCCCGCGGTCGCGCTTCATTCACGTTCACCGTGCGCGTACCGATCTGCGATCCGTTCAGGGCCGTGATGGCCTTGTCTCCCTCTTCGGCGTTGGTCATTTCCACAAACGCAAATCCACGCGAACGGCCAGTTTCCCGCTCCGTCATGATGCTGACCTTGTCAATTTGCCCGTACGGTTCAAATGCATGGCGGAGTTCTTCTTCCGTAGTGTGGAAATCCAAGTTGCCAACGAAAATGTTCTTCACGCGATCGCCTCGAGGGTACGGATTAGTCTGAGTGTGGGCGGCTTCGGCGAGCGGAGATCTTCCCCGAGACGGGGCCGGAGTTGCGGACAGTCAAACGAGGAGGCGAGTATAGCAGGTCTGTCAGGGGCCGGAGCGAGATTCTCAGCAGCGGTCAGACCGGCTCACGTAGGGCAGGCGCCTCGCCGGCCCGGCAGCGAAAATTCCGGATTCGCTCGATGCCGGGACATCTTTGAATCCGGAAACGGCCACCGCGGAGTCAACAGCCTTCCGACGTCCAGTATCCGCCGCCATAGTCAAACCGCATGGCGCGGAAATGTCGGTCGTGCTTCTTGCCACAGTCGGGACAACGCAGGTGCCGCCCGTGAGGTCCTGGTGTCGGGTCGCTACCGGAGACCGCGATGTTGCGGCCGCAGGAACAGGGAACGAGAAATACCTGTGGAGATGCCTGAGCCTCTTGGCAACCCGACTTCGGATTTGCCGCGGACTTAGCCATCGGGACTACGCTTCCACCACCACAGGTCCGCGCTTGCGCTTGTTCGATTGCAGCACTTTCTTGCGCAGCCGCAGGGACTTCGGGGTGACCTCGACAAATTCGTCGTCGGTGATGAATTCTATGGCTTGTTCCAAATTTAGATGCTTGAACGGGACGAGCCGCAGCGCTTCATCCGCCGAGGACGAACGCATGTTCGTCAGTTTCTTCTCGCGAACGGCGTTGACGTCGAGGTCGTTGTCTTTGGCGTTCTCCCCGACAATCATGCCCTCGTACAGCTCAACTCCGGGACCGCAGAAAAGTTCGCCACGTTCCTGCAAACCCCAGAGCGCATAAGCCGTGGAAACTCCGTCGCGATCCGAGATGAGCGCTCCGGTCAGCCGGTGAGGAATATCGCCCTGCCACTCGATGTACCCGTCGAACAGGGCATTCATAACGATGGTCCCGCGCGTATCGGTGAGCAGTTGGCTGCGCAGGCCAATCAGGCTGCGGCTCGGAACTCGAAACTCAATGCGTACCCGGCCGTAGCCGTGATTGTGCATATTGACGACGGTGCTCTTCCGTGCACCGAGTTGCTCCATCACGACGCCGACGAACTCTTCCGGCACATCGATGGTCAGCATTTCCACCGGCTCCATCAGCTTGCCGTCGACACGCTTAGTCACGATTTCGGGCTTGCCTACCATTAGCTCAAAGCCTTCGCGCCGCATCATTTCCAGGAGAATCGAGAGCTGGAGTTCTCCCCGACCCAGGACTTTGAAGGAATCCGTTGTGCCAGTGTCTTCCACGCGTAGTGATACGTTGGTTAGCAGCTCTTTCGCCAACCGGTCGCGCAAATTCCGCGAGGTCACGTATTGACCTTCCCGCCCGGCGAAGGGCGATGTGTTCACGGTGAACAGCATCGCGATGGTAGGCTCGTCGATCACAATCGGCGGCAGCGGCGCCGGATTCGCTACGTCCGTGATCGTTTCGCCAATCGTGATCCCTTCCACTCCCGCGACCGCGATAATGTCGCCGAGTTCGGTCTCCGTGCAATCCGTGCGCTTCAGACCTGAAAACGAAAACAATTTGGTGATTCTGGTCTTATGGAGCGTCCCGTCCAGCTTTGCAATCACCACGTCTTCGCCGGTCGTCATCGTTCCATTGAAGACGCGCGCAATTGCGAGACGCCCGAGGTAATCGCTGTAATCGAGATTCGCCACCAAGATTTGCAACGGCCCGGCAGCATCGCCCTTGGGCGGTTCAATCGTCTTTACTATCGCGTCAAACAGGGGCTCGAGGTTCGGCCCTTGCGTCTCACGGTCGGTCGATGCAGTTCCCGCCTTCGCATTCGTGTACAGCACAGGAAAATCGAGCTGCTCTTCTTTGGCGTCGAGATCAATGAAGAGGTCATAGATCTCATTCAAAACTTCCTGCGCCCGCGCATCGGGACGGTCGATCTTGTTGACCACAACAATCACGGGCATCCCAGCTTCGAGCGCCTTGGTCAAAACGTAGCGCGTCTGCGGCAGCGGCCCTTCGCTGGCATCCACCAGCAGCATCACGCCATCCACCATTTTCAGCGCGCGCTCGACTTCGCCGCCGAAGTCGCTGTGGCCCGGGGTATCCACAATGTTGATCTTCACGCCGTGATAAAACACAGCCGTATTCTTGGCTAGAATCGTGATGCCACGCTCTTTTTCCAGTTCATTCGAATCCATGACGCGGTCCACGACCGCCTCATTCGAGCGAAACGTCCCGCTCTGGCGCAGCATGGCGTCCACGAGCGTGGTCTTGCCGTGGTCGACGTGCGCAATAATGGCAATATTCCTAATGTTCAAACTCAAAGTGTTGGGTTCCTCTCAAGAGTGCAGCGGAAGAATAGCGGATAGGCTGAACTTCTACAGGTTCTAGTTTACTATGCGGCGACGCGAGGAAGATAGCTGCACGGAGGTACGATGCTCACGTGAGGATGGCCACCATCAACCGTCCAACCGGAGCGAAGCTGCACGCCGGTTTAAGCAGGCTCGACCAATTCAGCGGCGACTGCGTTCTTCGCCGCCGACCCAGTCCGCAGCCGGTACCAACCGACAATCGCCAGCAGCGAAAACACAAACAACACGGTAGAAATGGCGTTGATCTCCGGTGTGATCCCGCGCCGCAAGCGGCCCCAAATCTCCAGTGGCAGCGTGTTGTCGCGGCCGATCAGGAAGAAGCTCACCGCAATTTCGTCCATGGAAAGCGTAAAGATGAGCAGCGCCGCACCGATAATCGGCAGCTTCAGGTCCGGCAGCGTGACCCGCCAGAATGTTTGCCAATAATTCGCGCCCAGGTCGAGTGACGCCTCTTCCTGCGCCCGGTCGAGTTTTTGCAATCCTGCAAACACTTCGGTGGTCGCCACCGAAATCAACGCCGTACCGTGGCCCAGAATAATTGTCGCCAGGCTCAACTTCACCTGTGCGACGTTCACCAGCATCAGAATCGAGAGTCCGGTAATAATTCCCGGTAAAATCAGCGGCAGCAGCACCAGCCGCCGAAATACCGCCTTGCCCGGAAAGTCCGCCCGGTCCAACGCAAGCGCCGCCGGAACTCCAAGGCCCAAAGCGATTCCCACAGCCGCCACCGCCACCTTCAAACTGTTCTGCACCGAAACCCAAATGGCGTCATCTTGCAACAAGATTCGATACCAGTTCAGCGTCAAATCGCGCGGCGGAAACCCGCCCACGCCCGCGCCGTTGAATGAATAGACAATAAGAGTGGCGATAGGGAGGTACAGGAACGCGTACACAGCTGCCGTATGGACCGGCAGCCAGCGCGATTTCTGGACGGCGCCTGCCGACCCGCTCACGAGTAACTCCACTTCTTTTCCAACCGCTCCGCTAAGGCCAGCAACGAAACCACCAACACCAGAATGCAAAACGAAATCGCCGCCCCCAGCGGCCAGTTATAAGCCGCCCCAAACAAGCTAACCACAATGTTCGAAATCATGATCCCGCTCGGCCCGCCTAGTAGTTGCGGTGCCAGGAAATCTCCCAGGCTCAACACGAAGGCAAACGTCGCCCCGGCAATCATCCCTGGAGCGGAGAGAGGAAAGATCACTTGCCAGAAGGTTTGTATGGGCGAAGCCCCAAGATCATGCGACGCCTCCACCAAATTGCGTGGAATGTGCTCCATCGCGGCATAAATCGGGAGCACCACAAACGGCGTATAGATGTGCGTCAGCGTCAGCACAACTGCGAATGGGCTATAGAGAAGAGAATCCACCGGATGCTGCGTGATGTGGAAGAACTGCAGCAGAGTGTTGAGTACGCCGTCGGTCCCCAGGATCGTCTTCCAAGCGTAAGCGCGTACCAGGTAGCTCACCCAGAGCGGAATAATTACCAACTGGTAGAACAAGTCCTTTCGCGCCCCGGCGTAGAACGACAGGAAGTATGCCAGCGGATATCCCAGCAGCAGCGCAAACGCCGTAACCCTTGCCGCAATCCAAAGCGACCGCAAGAGCGTCTGGCGGTAAACGTCCTTTGTGAGCAGGTCTTGATAGTTGCCCAGATTCCACTGGTGAACCACGTTCCCCGAGGCCACAGCCCAAAAGCTGTAACAGAACATCAAGAGATAGGGCACCAGCAGAAACAGCGTGACCCACGCCAGAGGTGGAATCGTAACCGCCGCTTTGTAAGCGCGAGAGAACACTATGCCGCCTCCGCGTCGCGCACCGCGACCGCCTCCTGCGGAGAAAACTCCAGCCGCAAGGAATCGCCAACCTTCGCTCCGCCTGCGCCGGTCATGCGAATGAGGAAGACCAGGCCATCGGCGCACTCAACCCGCACCATCTCCGTCGCTCCGTGAAATGCCTGGTGCTGCACCCGCCCCTCGAATTGCACGGCCGCATTGCCCGCCCCCACGGCCAGGCGGACATTTTCCGGACGCACCGAAAATGCGGTAGGCCCATCGGCCGCTTGCACAGGCCACGTCAGCGATCCGCAGCGGGCAATACCGTTCGCTACGCTGCCCCGGAGCAAGTTCGTATGCCCAATAAACTGCGCAACATAAGATGTCGCCGGCCGGCTGTAGATTTCCCGGGGCGTCGCAATCTGCTCGAGCCGTCCGCCCTTGAGGAGCGCGATCCGATCCGACATCACCATCGCCTCTTCCTGATCGTGCGTGATAAACACGAAAGCGATCCCAACTTCCCGTTGCAGAGCCTTCAATTCAATCTGCATCTGCCGTCGCAAGTTGGCATCGAGAGCCGAGAGCGGCTCGTCTAATAACAACAATTTCGGGCGATTCACCAGGGCACGCGCCAGCGCGACCCTCTGCTGCTGTCCGCCGGAAATCTTCGATGGCTTCTTCTCAGCGTGCGCTGTCATCTTTACCATCGCCAGCGCTTCGTTCACCCTTGTTGCCGTTTCTTCTTTTGAAACCCCACCTATCCGCAAACCATAACCAACGTTGTCGCCAATGGTCAGGTGAGGAAAAAGGGCGTAGTGCTGGAAGACGGTATTCACGGGCCGCTTGTAGGGGGGCAAGGCATCCAGTCGTTCGCCGCCCATCCATAGTTCACCTGACGTCGCTTGTTCAAACCCGGCAATCACACGTAGGAGCGTCGTTTTGCCCGATCCAGATTCCCCAAGGATCGTCAGGAATTCTCCCTCGGCCACTTCCAGAGAAATGTCGCGCAACACCCGCGTTTTCCCAAAGCTCTTTGCGATGTTGCGGATGGAGAGAAGGGAAGTCATCAAGAAGGGCCTATGCGGCTACTGGGCCGCTTTCACTTCATTCCAAATCTCGTTGTACTTCTCCCGCCGCGGGACGTTCTGCCAGAAGTAAAGCCGCTTCTGGTAGTTGTCGACGTCGTCGAGATGCAGGCTTTTCTTTTGGTCGTCGGCCATGAACTGCGCTGCCCCGGGATTTGCCGGAGTATAACCGGTTACATCCGCAACCTTCTTTTGCGTCTGCGCCTGAATCATGAACTCCAGAAACTTCTGCGCCAGCTCTTTATTTTCGCTCGCCGAAGTGATCATCAAATGGTCAATCCAGCCTGTCGTATTCTCCTGCGGAATGGTTTCCCCTGCCGGATACCCGGATTTCCGCAACTGGTTCGTCATCAGCGGCCATCCCATCGCCGCCACCACTTCATGATTCTGAAACAAATTCGTCAGCTCGCCCCCCGTCGACCACATCTTGCGAACATTGGGCTTCAACTCCAGCAGTTTCTTTTTGACGGCTTCCAATTGCTCGTCACTCAGGTTGTATAGCTGATCCGGATTCGGCTTGTCATATCCCAACACCTGGGCCGCCATATAGACCGTCGGGAGGTCGTCCCAAACAGAAATCTTCCCTTTATATTTCGTGTCCCACAACACGCTCCAACTGGCAGGCGGAGCCGCAAATACTGTCGTGTCGTAAATCAACGGATCCGGCCCCCACATAAAAGGCACGCCAAACACCTGCCCATTCACACGCACCAACGGCAGGGAAGTCAGCTTCGGAGCCAATTGCGAATACGAGGGAATCTTCGTCAAATCCAGCGGCGCGGCCAGCCCGGTCGTCGCGATCATCGTCGCCACATCGCTCGATGGTGAAATCACATCGTAGTTCGACGCGCTGCCGCCCCGGAGCTTTGCCACCAGCTCATCGCTCGACCCCATGTACGACGCCGAGACCTTGCAGCCGCACTGCTCTTCAAACGTCTTTACGTAAGAGGGATCGGCGTACCCTTCCCAGACCAGTAAATTCAAAGAGGGAGCCTTCTTAGAACAAGAACCAAGAACTAGTACGGCCAGCACTGGTAACGCAGACAACCATCGCCTCATTTTCCACTCCCGGTCGCGCTCCCAACTGCCATATCCGGCGATTGAAACACAACCTTACCCCCAACCATCGTTAGCAAGACTTTTGTCTTGTGAATCTCATTCGGTTCGATCTTGAAGAGATCCTGATCCAAAACAATCAAGTCCGCCAGTTTGCCTTCCTCCAGCGATCCCTCTCTCGTCTCCCGGTGAGCCGAATAGGCCGCCCCGAGCGTATACGCTTCAATCGCCTGTTCTAGGGAAACGCGCTCCTGAGGAAGCCATCCACCCTCCGGCTTGCCGTCCAGAGTCTGGCGCGTCAGGGCGGTTTGCATGCCGTACCAAGGGCTGAGCGTCACCACTGGCCAGTCGCTACCGAATGCCAGTCGTCCGCCCGTTTTTGACACACTCTGCCAAGTCCAGCCGCGGCTTGCGCGATCCGGCCCCGCATTGCGCGTCCAGACGTTCGTGGTGTCGACATTCGGCTCCGCGTGCAGGGGCTGATAGCTCGCAACAACGCCCAATTTGCCAAATCGCGGAATATCCTGCGCGGTAATGGTTTCGATGTGCTCAATGCGATGCCGCCTATCATTTGTGTGATTCGCTTTGGCTGCGTCTTCATACGCGTCGAGCGCCAACCGCACGGCACGGTCGCCAATGGCATGGGTAAAGACCTGGATGCCGCGCTTGTCGAGTTCCGCGACCGCCCGCTTGTATTCAGCTTCGTCCCAACGCAAAGTGCCGATTTGCTTGGGATCGTCTGAATATGGAGTCAACATCGCTGCCGTATGCGACTCAATCACTCCATCCAGATAGAACTTCACGGCGCCCGCCGCAAGCCAATCGCCGTGATACCGCTGTTTCGCCGCAACAACAGCCGCGATCTGGTCCTCCGTCATCGTCGGCGGACCCTGATACGAGGACACGTACATGCGCAACGTCAGTTCGCCGTTTTTGAGCAGCTCATCGTAAAGAGCAAGGTTTTTTCCGTCGTCGACTAAGTCAATCGAGTTCCCCAGGCAAATCACCCGCGTCAGGCCCGCTCGATTCGCCTCGCCAATTCCCAGTCGCAACGCCGCAAGCTGCTCCTCGCGTGTGGCCCGCACGTGGCTGCCAACCAAGTCGTCGGCATCTTCTTTCAGCGCCCCCGTCGGCTCTCCTTTTGCATCCTTTACAACGGTCCCGTGGGCCGGTTCGGGCGTATCCCGCGTAATGCCCGTAACCGCCAACGCTTTACTGTTGACCCACGATGTGTGTCCGTCGAAGCCAACCAAATACACCGGTCGGTCCGGCACGACTTCGTCCAGGTACTTCTTGTTGGGCAATGCTGTCTCGCCAAAAATGTCGTAGGTCCAGCCGCGTCCCAGAATCCAACCCGCTTTTGGATGGGCGGCAGCGAACTCCTTGACTCGCTGCTGCACTTCGGCAATGGACGCTGTCCCGTTCAGATCGACCTGGGTCAGCGTTCGCGACCCTTCGAGCAAATGAATATGCGAATCGGTAAAGCCCGGCAGCACGAGTTTGCCTTGGGCATCGATCGTTCGCGTGTTGTGGTCTCGGAACGCGTCGATCTGTTGCTTCGTACCTACGGCCAGAATCCTATCACCGCCGATAGCCACAGCTTCTGCCCAAGGCCGCTTTTCATTCACCGTGTAGACGCGAGCGTTCTCGACAATGAGGGTAGCCTTCATGGTCGAAGGGGCGAACCCCAGGGACACCATCCCGCAGGTCAGGACAAGCAACAGCACCGCGAGCCATTTCCACATTCGCATTCCTATTCGCATTGCCTCTCCAAACTAGAACGTTGGCGGCGTATTAATCCACAACACTTGCGCTTCGCTCTTCCCCGGGTTCGACCACCGGTGAGGCGTCGTGCTTTCAAAATAGAAACTATCCCCAGTCTTCAAGCGGTACTCTTCCTCTTCCAGCGAGATCGCAAACTCGCCCCGCAATACATACAGGAATTCCTCGCCCGCATGAGTGTAGCTCTCTTCGGTACCCGCTCCGGGAGCGAGACGGAACATGTGCGCTTCCATGACAGGATTGCCGACTGCCAGCAATTCCATCCAGACTCCCCGCGACACTTCGAGCACTTTCCGCGCTTTCGGTCGCACCAGAGGAGAGTGCGATTCGCCTGGATTAAAGAATTCCAGAATATTCGAATTATAGAACTGCGCGAGTCTCCGCAACGTGGCGATCGACGCGCTCATGTGCGAGCGCTCAATTGCACTCAGAAAGCCCACGGAAATTCCGACCGCTTTTGCCACCTTTTCTAGTGACAGGCGCCGCTGTTCCCTGAGTTGCCGCAACCTCGCGCCAATCGCGCTCGATGTTCCGTCTTTCGGTGCTCGCGCCCCACCTTGACCCTTCAACATCTGCACAATCGCCGGACCATTCAGCCCGCGAACTTTACGCAGATACCGCGCCCGCTTCAACAACTTCACGTCGGCCTGGGTGTAGAGCCGGTACTTGCTGTCGGTGCGCTGAGGACGGGCCAAGCCGAGGCTCTCCCACGCACGAATTGACGAGGGTGATACACCGACCAGACGCGCCACGTCGCCAATTTTCAGATAGCTCGCAGCAGAATATGTATTTACGGATTTGCTTTTCGCGGAATTCGCTTTGTGGCGGGGAGAGGGCACGATGGTCAACCTGAGACGCGGACGTGCCGGGAACTTTTCGCTTGACAGCCCCTTACCCGTTCTCTAACCTTGCCGGATTATAGCAAGGTTTGAATTTCCTGCAAGCTTTGTTATGTGCCCGGTTAGCAAGAGCAGTTAGCAGAAAAAACGTTTGTAGCCACCTCGGAGGCTTTTGATGCGCACCCCCCGCTTGCGCCGCACCTGCGCGTGTCTCATTTCTCTCTTCGTGCTTTCCGCTTCCACTCTTCTAGCCCAAAGTACCGGTGGTCGTTTCACCGGGAAAGTTACCGACGCCAGCGGCGCCGTCTTGCCCGGAGTGGCGGTTACGCTGACTAACGACGCCAGTGGCGTGGCCCGTGCCACCACCACCAATTCCGATGGTGATTATTCATTTCCCGAAACGCCGGTGGGCACCTACCACCTCGAATTCGATTTGGCTGGGTTCAAGAAAAACCTGCAGCCCAACGTCATCCTTCAGCTCAATCAGGTCCTAACGGTCAACGAGACTCTACAGATCGGTGAGCGCAAGGATGTCGTGGAAGTTACGACCGAGGCACCCATTGTCGACACAACCAGCACGCAGCTCGTCGCGGTGATCACCGACCGCTCTATCGCCCAACTGCCATTGAACGCCCGCAATACTTACCAGTTCTTGTCCTTGCAGCCGGGCGTGCAGTCTACAGTTGGCGCCGATCTCTACTACGGCAGTTCTGATGCGGGCAGCGTCTCGGTGAACGGCGGCCGAGGCCGTGCCAACAATTTCAGCGTTAACGGCGGCGACGCCAACGACCTCTTCGTTAACACCCCCACCATCAACCCCAGTCCCGATGCCGTCGAGGAGTTCCGCGTCCTTACCAACTCCTTCGACGCCGAATTCGGCCGCAACTCCGGCTCTGTCATCAATGTCGTCACCAAGTCCGGTGGCAATAATTTTCATGGCGACGTCTACGATTTTCTGCGCAATAAAGTCCTGAATTCCAAAAACTATTTCGACCTCACCAAATCGAAATATATACAAAACCAGTTTGGCGCCACTCTCGGTGGCCCCATCCGCAAGGACAAGACTTTCTTTTTCGCCTCATTCGAGGGAAACCGCATCCGCAAAGGGATTTCCGGTGGCGACGTTACCGTCCCGTCCGACCTCGAACGCACGGGAGACTTTTCGGCTGGCAGCACTTTCGCTGGCTCACTTCAAGACCAGTTCGTGGCTGACATCCTCAACAATCGTGGTACTGGGGGCACTGGCTGCGCCAATGCGATTGCCACCGCCGGTGGAGGTGCACCCGCCGCCGGGGCGAACTGGAGTGATATTTTTCCGGGAAACAAGATCCCTTCGGAGTGCCAGGATCCCGTTGCTGTCGATCTCATGCAGCAGTTCGTGCCCAATGCCAACGTGGGATCCAATACATTTCTTACCGCCATTACGGGAAGCAGTACGGTCAATCAAGGAACGGTGAAATTCGATCACCGTATCAGCGACAAACAGAGCTTTTCTGCCTACTATTACGTTCAGGATCAGACTGGATTCGATCCGTACAACGTATTTCAGGCGGCTGGGGCCAACGTGGCCGGATTTGGGGGCAACAACGCCACGCGCGACCAGCAAATCAATCTCAGCCATACTTGGACCATTTCCAATACGCTCGTCAACGAAGCGCGCGTCGTCTACATGCGGGAAGGTCAGCGCACGCTGAATCATCCGCAGAAAACTAATCTTGTGGTTGACTCGTGCACACCAAGCACGCCCGCGGCTACATCCTGTTTTACCGGGGTTACGGACGCACCCGGCGCATTCACTGCCAATGGCTTATCCACAAACGATCCGAAATACGGCATCACACCGGGTCTCGGAGCGGGCCGCGAAGGCGTTCCAGACATTAACGTCTCAGGCGGATTCGTCATCGGCAACAACTTCGAAGGCGAACTGCCGCAGGTCGGCAACTCCTTCCAGTTTACTGACGGGATGACCCTAGTCAAGGGCTCCCACACCATCAAGTTTGGTGGCGATGTTCGCCGCATGCGGTTCGACCAGTTCCTCTATTTCGAAACCAACGGCTACTATCAGTACTTCGGCGGTGGTCCGAACGATTTGGTAAGCGACAACCTGTTCCCGAATTACCTGCTGGGCCTTCCCGATCAGTACCAACAGGGTGCGGCGCAGCAGGAGCACATTCGCACCTCCTCGTTTTATTTGTTCGCGCAGGATTCCTGGAAACTCGCCAAACATCTAACGCTGAATTACGGATTGCGGTGGGAACTGAACACGCCCCAAAAGGATATTGGCCGTCGCGTCCAAACCTTCCGCCCGGGACAGATTTCTTCTCGCTATCCCTGTTTGAGCACGGCTGTGAACGATTGTGCGTCCGCGTTTCCAACCGGACTAGTGTATCCGGGTGATCCAGGCGTTCCTGCTGGCCTGACCACGACCTATAACAAGGCTTTTGCCCCGCGCCTCGGCATAGCGTGGGATCCGAAAGGAGACGGCAAAACCAGCGTTCGCGCTGGTTGGGGCTTGTTCTATAACCCCATCGAGCAGCTTGTTCTTGAGCAATTCAGCGCTGAACCGCCCTTCGGCATCAGCTTGACCACGTTCAATACTCTTTTTAATACACCATACGTTTCCCAGGGTGGTGGGGTCTTAGCCAACGGTGCCAACGGTGTGCTTGATCCAAAGCCAGGCACTGCCGTCGATTGGTCGCTCTACGAGCCCATTCTCCTCTTCGGTGAATTCCAGCCCCACATGCGCACGCAATACGCTGCGCAGTACAATCTCACCATCCAGCGTGAAATTGCTCGCGGCACACAGCTGCAACTTGGCTACGTCGGCTCTCAGTCGCACCGCTTGCTCGCCAGCTACGACATTAACCGCGCCAGCCCGGAGACTTGTCTGGCGCTCAATTCAATCTTGGGCGATGGCACTTGTGGGCCGTATGGTGAAGACTCTACCTACGTGATCCCGGCCGGTACCACGCTCAATGTCAACCTTCCTCTGCCCTACGGATCGCAGAAGTCGATCGCAAGCGGCACCACTCTGACGAACGATCTCACGCTGGTTGGCCTTCGCCCGTATTCGTCGCCTAATTGCGAGCCCACGACGGGCGCTGGTTGTCCAACCAGCGGCGCTCCTGTCTTTTCCAACATCTTCGCCGAGAACACTATCGGAGCTTCCAACTACAACTCGTTCCAGGCCAGCCTGGATAAGCGCTTCGGCAAAGGCTTCCAAACCCAGATCGCTTATACCTGGAGTAAATCGATCGACCAGGCCTCGAGCTTCGAAGACTTTCTGGATACGACGAATCCCCGCCGTACCCGGGCATTGTCGCTATTCGATGCCCGCCACAGATTGGTCGCCAGCTACTACTGGGAGATTCCCGTTCCGAAATATTCCGGTGTCGCTGGTAAGTTGCTCAACGGCTGGGCTCTCTCCGGCATCACGCAATTCCAATCTGGTTTCCCGATCCGTATCTTTTCTTACGGTGATGAGAACCTGATCGGAAACGCCGCTGGCTTCTCCTCGCCGACGTTCCCAGACCTGGTCGGCAAGTTCCACCGCATCGATCCGAAAACGAACGGTGGCTACTACTTCCAGCCACTCCAGGAAATTCAGGATCCAACGCAAATGAATCCGAACTCTCAATTTGCCGCTCAGGCCCCTGGTACGCAGGGCAGTTCACCCCGCACCGTTTGTTGCGGGCCGGGTCTCGACAACACTGATTTTTCAATCCAGAAGAATACGTCGATCAACGAGCGCTTCCGCGCGGAGTTCCGTGTCGACATCTTCAACGCGTTCAATCACACCAAGTTTACGAACCCGGATGGTATTTTCAGCGACGGTTCCGACTTCGGCTTGATCAAGAAAGCCGCTGACCCGCGCCTGATGCAGGTCGCGCTCAAACTGTACTTCTAAAGCAATAACGCCCGGACAGACTTGTGTTTGCCCGGGCGCAAAGTGCCGTTCGCGCGGCAGCGCTATACTGGTAGCACCACTCTAATGGCCGTTCTGGCCTGCGATTTCGGAGCAATTCGATGTACCCCGACTTACAGAAAGAACTCTCCACCTACGAGCGCCGCACGCCCAAATCCGCGGAAGCGCACAAAAAAAACCTCAAACGATTACCTCTCGGCGTGGCCAGCAACTACCGCGCTTACGATCCTTACCCAATCTTTGTCAAAGACGCCAGCGGGAGCAAGTTTCGCGACCTCGATGGCAACGAATATGTCGATCACAACCTAACCTTCGGCGCGCTCATGGCTGGGCACTGCCATCCGGCGGTGATGAAGGCTGTTGAAAAACGGCTCAGCACAGGCACCATGTACGGCATGCCGCACGATATGGAATGGGAGCTGGCGGAAGAGGTCTGCACGCGCTTTCCCATTGAGATGTGCCGCTTTGGCAATAGTGGTACGGAAGCCACGATGCACGCGATTCGCATGGCACGCGCTGCGACTGGTCGCGACAAAATCGTGAAGTTTGAAGGCGCTTATCACGGCCTGCATGATGCCGCGTTGGTCAGCGTCAAGCCCCATGCGCCGGACTACGGCGATATCGACTCGCCCACATCAGTTACCGGTGGCCTGGGCGTTCCAAAAGCGTCGCTCGCGAACGTTGTCATCGCCACATTCAATAATCTGGCCACCGTCGAACGCCGCTTCAAGGAAAATCCCGGTCAAATCGCCGCCATTATCCTGGAGCCCATTCTCATGAACGTTGGCCTCTGCATGCCGCAACCCGGCTTCCTGCAAGGCTTACGTGAAATCTGCGACAGGAATGGATCGCTGCTGATTTACGACGAAGTGAAAACTGGTGCGAAGCTGTGCTGGGGCGGCGCGTCGGAATACTTCCGCGTGCTGCCCGACATGATCTGCATCGCCAAGTCCATCGGCGGCGGTTTCCCGTTGGCGGCGTTTGGCGCGAAAGCGTCGGTCATGGATCTAATTTCGCAGCACAAGGTCTTCCATGGCGGCACTTACAATACCAACCCGGTTTCCATGGCAGCGGGGTTAGCGACGTTCCGCGAAGTGTTGACGCGCGAAAATTACGCTCATGTCGGCAAGCTCAGCGACAAGCTGTCCGCTGGATACCGCGCGATCGTAGCCAAGTCCGGCCTGCAAGCCTACATCATCGCAGCCGGTGCGAATGGCGCGCTCATGCTCTATCCCAAAGAGATCGTGAACTACCGCGATTGGGAGCCGATTGACGTCGATCTCTGGCGCCACTATTGGTTCGGGATGGTCAACCGAGGCGTGATGCCGCAGCCTTACTGGTGGGACGAGCAATGGACGATTTCGGTGCAGCACACCGAAGCTGACATTGATGCTCACCTGGCAGCCTTTGGAGATATTGCGGATTCACTGGCGGCGGCACAACACGAACGCTTGAAGAACCCGGTGCTCGCAGCCGCGCACTAGCTCAGGGAGATTTTGGGAGTGTCGATTGTCGGCTAACGAGCAAGAGGCGGGCCTGAAGCGTGTTCTTGGCCGTTGGGATTTGGTGCTGCTGTTCGTCGTGGCGGTGTTCAACCTAAACGTTGTGCCTTCCATCGCGGCGAACGGCGGCGTCACCCTCTGGCTGTGGATTGTTGCGCTCGTCCTCTTCTTCTGGCCACAAGGCATAGCCGTGATCGAGCTGGCGCACCGGTTTCCCGGTGAAGGCGGAGTCTACCTCTGGGCCAAAGAAGTCTTCGGCGACTTCCACGGGTTTCTCTCTGGTTGGTGCTACTGGACCAACAACATGCTCTACGTGCCGACGGTGATGCTGTATTTCGTTGGCGTATCGGTATTCGCCCTGGGCCCGGGCCACGCCGGGCTGGCGGAGAACAAGACTTTTGCGATGGTGGCGTCGGTGGCTCTGCTGGCGCTCCTTACGGTGCTCAACATCGTCGGACTCGGCGTCGGAAAGTGGTTGAATAATTTGGGGGGCATCGGAACGTTCGTAGCCGCGGCAGTTCTCATTGGACTGGGCGTGACGATCTGGTCGCGGTTTGGCACTACCGTCTCGGCGGCGGATTTCAGGATTCCTCCCGATCCCAAATTCGTCCTGAATTCCTTCGGTGTGATCTGCTTCGGTTTGGTGGGGCTGGAACTTGCGTCCGTGATGGGAGATGAGATTCGCGAGCCGCAAAAGACACTTCCCGGCGCCGTGGTTTGGGGCGGAGTTATTTCCGGCGTCTTGTACATCGGAGCAACTCTTACGTTGCTCGTTGCCATTGGGAAAAACGATATCAGCGTGCTGCAAGGAATTGTCCAAGGCGTGAGCCAGATGGCCGGTAGAGTCGGGATGGTTTGGATCGTGGCGCCGTTTGCTGTGATGCTCAGCCTTTCCATTGCGGGCATTGGTTCCGCGTGGATGGGGGGCTCGGCCCGCATTCCGTTTGTTGCCGGCCTCGATTCCTACATGCCCTCCGCGATGGGCAAGGTGCACCCTAAGTATGGAACCCCTCACGTCGCTCTTATTGTGCAAGCGCTCGTGTCGCTGGTGCTGATTGTCCTGAACTTTACGCTTTCGGGAGGTGTGCAGGAAGCGTTCCAGAAAATGCTGTCTGCCGCCGTAGTCTTGCAGCTGATTCCTTTCTTGTATGTCTTCGCTGCGCTGATCAAGTTTGCTGTGCGCGGCTCCCTGCAAGGGGGGCGCTATGGCCGGGGGACACTCATGTTTGCCGGTGTTGCTGGGCTGGCCACAACAACGCTTGCCATCATCGTCGCGTTCTTCCCCGCAAAGCAGATCACGTCTTTGTGGAAGTATGAAGTGAGTATGTTCGGAATCACGCTGGGCTTTATCGCGTTGGCTGTATTTTTCTTTTACGTGTATGCCCGGCTTAAAACACCTCAATCGGTTGCTGCAGGGACGGCCGAGTCGACCGTCCAGGTGCCTTGAGAATTTCTGAGATTGCCCTTTGAGGCTCAAGGTAGATTAGGAGATCCTGCCATGCCAGGCGGAGTACAGACTGAAGTTCGCACGTACCAAATGCTGATCAACGGCGAGTGGGTCGCCAGCAAGTCGAGCAAAACGTTTCCTGTTTACGATCCTTCGACCGAAGAAGTAATTGCGCACGTCCCCGATGCTTCTGCGGACGATGTGAACCGCGCTGTCGCCGCTGCCCGCGCGGCGTTTGACGACGGCCCCTGGGGCCAATCCACGCACCAGGAGCGCGGCCGTGTCCTCTTCCGTCTCGCCGAAAAAATTCGCCAGAACGTCGACATGCTTGCCGACCTCGAGTGTCGCAATAGCGGCAAGCCCATCGTCGAAGCCGAGTACGACATCGCCGATGCTGCCACGTGCTTCGAATATTACGGCGGCTTGGCCACGAAGATTACCGGCCACGTCAATCCGGTTCCTGACAACGCCCTTAGCCTGACTTTGAAAGAGCCAGTTGGGGTTGCAGGACAGATCATTCCCTGGAACTACCCACTGGTCATGGCCGCATGGAAGTTGGCCCCCGCCCTCGCCGCCGGATGCACGTGCGTTCTAAAACCAGCCGAGCAGACGCCGCTGACCATGCTCGAAGTCGCAAAATGGTTCGACGAAGTCGGCCTACCCAAGGGCGTGGTCAACATCATTACGGGCTTCGGCGAAACCTGCGGGGCACCACTCGTCGCGCACCCCGATGTGAATAAGATCGCCTTCACCGGTTCCGCTGCGGTCGGCAAACTGATCGTCAAAGGCGCGGCCGATACCGTGAAGCGGGTGACGCTCGAACTCGGCGGCAAGTCGCCCAACATCTTCTTCGCCGATGCCGACTTCGAAAACGCCATTGACGGCGCTCTGTTCGGGGTCTTTATCAACCAGGGCGAAGTCTGTTCCGCCGGCAGCCGCGTGCTCGTTCAGAAGTCCATCTACAAAATGTTTGTCGAAGCCATGGCCGCGAAAGCGAAGACCATCAAAGTAGGCGCTCCTCTGGAACGCGACACGAAAATGGGTTCGCTGGTCAGTAAGGGTCAGTACGACGTGGTCCGTTCTTACCAGGAGCTCGGCAAGAAAGAAGCCAAGGTCGCGAGCGGCGGCGGCCGAGTCGAGAAATTTGCCAAGGGCTATTACGTCGAGCCCACCATTTTCTACGACGTCGATAACAGCGCACGCATCGCCCGCGAAGAGATTTTTGGTCCGGTCGCGACAGTGATTCCGTTTGACGACGAAAAAGACGCGCTCAAGATCGCCAACGACTCTCCCTATGGCTTAGCTGCGGCGGTCTGGACCCGGGATATTTTCAAGGCCCTGCGCACGGTGAAAGCGCTGCGTGCGGGCGTTGTGTGGGTCAACCACATGCAACCGACTTACGTCGAGGCCCCATGGGGAGGCTACAAGCAATCCGGCTTTGGCCGCGAACTCGGCCCTCACGGCATCGACGAATATCTCGAAACGAAACAAGTTCACATCAATCTCAACGAATCTCCTATCGGATGGTACTGAGATGGCCAGCATACAACTCCGCACCCCAATCCCCGGCCCACGCTCTAAGGAGCTGATGCAGCGCCGCGATGCCGCAGTCGCCCAGGGCGCTTTCCACGTAACTCCCATCTTCATCGATCGCGCCGAGGGCGCTGTCATTGAAGACGTCGACGGCAACCGCATGATCGACTTCGCCGGCGGCATTGGCTGCCTCAACACCGGGCATCGTCCGGCGTCGGTGGTCGAGGCGATCCGGAAGCAGCTCGACCGTTTCCTGCACACCAGCTTTAACGTGCTGCCCTACGAGAGCTACGTGCGGTTGTCCGAGCGGCTCAACGCAATCGTGCCGGGGCCCGGCGTGAAGAAAACCATGCTGGTCAGCACCGGCGCGGAGGCCGTCGAAAACGCGATCAAGATCGCCCGCGCCTACACCAAACGCCCGGCCGTGATTGCCTTTGAAGACGCCTTCCACGGCCGCACCTACATGGCGCTGGCTCTCACCAGCAAGACGCATCCGTATAAGGCCGGCTTCGAGCCTTTCCCTGGTGATGTCTACCGTGTGCCCTACGCCTACTGCTACCGCTGTTCTTATTCAAAGACGTATCCCTCATGCGACGTGTTCTGCGCTCGCCACTTGGAAGACACTTTCAAGCGTGTGGTAGCCGCCGAGTCCGTGGCCGCAGTAATCGTCGAACCGATCCTTGGCGAAGGCGGTTTCGTAATTCCACCCGCCGGTTTCTATCCAGCTCTAACCGAAATCTGCCGGAAGCACGGCATTCTCGTCATTGCGGACGAAATCCAAACCGGCTTCGCCCGCACCGGTGCAATGTTTGCCAGCACGCGGCTCGGCCTTGAGCCCGACCTTGTGACGATGGCGAAGTCGCTCACCGGTGGCCTGCCGCTGGCGGCGGTAACAGGCCGCAGCGCCGTCATGGATGCCCCCGGCATAGGCGGTCTCGGCGGCACCTTTGCGGGAAGCCCGGTCGCCTGCGAAGCGGCCCTCGCCGTCCTCGACCTCATCGAGAAAGAAAACCTCTGCGCCCGCGCCGATCGCCTCGGCGAAATGTTCCAAAAGCGCGCCAAATCCTGGCAATCCAAGTGGGAACTCATCGGCGAGGTCCGCGGCATGGGCGCCATGCAGGCCCTGGAACTCGTGCGCTCCAAACAAACGCGCGAGCCCGCGCCCGAGGAAACCAAGAAGATATCCCAGCGCTGCTACGAGAACGGTCTCATCACCATTACCGCAGGCTCGTATAGCAACGTCATTCGTCTCCTCATGCCTATCGTGATTACCGACGACCAGATGAAAGAGGCCATGGACGTAATGGAATCCGCCATTGCTGCGGTGGGCGAAAAGAAAGAACCTGTAGCCCAGATGGCTTAGAATAGAGCGAAAGTCCAGGAATCAAGAGCAAGACCGCGCGGGTGACGGCGCCCGCGACTGCACAATCATTCAGCCCTGAAGAAATTGAGGTTCTTAAGTCATGACGACTCTAACCGCCACAGCCACCAAGGTCCCCAACTACGTCAACGGCCGCTGGGTCGAATCGACATCGAAAGAATGGCGCGATGTAATCAATCCTGCCAGCGGAGAAGTACTCGCCAGCGTCCCCATGTCAAGCGACGCTGAAGTCCTAGCCGCGATCGAGGCCGCACACGCCGCCTTCCCCGCGTGGCGCCGCACCCCTGCCGAAGACCGCATCCAGCCGCTCTTCAAGCTCAAGATGCTCCTCGAAGAGCACATCGACGAACTCGCCCGCACCATCACACGAGAAAACGGCAAGACCTTCACC
>Ga0137418_10000116_pt1 | contig 58561 bp, 54 predicted proteins | sample CZODoug3_1_2_16f_FD_122242 | JGI IMG/M metagenome (GOLD analysis project Ga0137418, IMG submission 122242) | Vadose zone soil fungal communities from Angelo Coast Range Reserve, California, USA - CZODoug3_1_2_16fungal (Hybrid Assembly) | ecosystem: Environmental > Terrestrial > Soil > Vadose...
GGGATGCTCGAGCCCGGCCTCCATTTCCTGCAGAAGCCGTTCACGCCGGCGGCGCTCGCTCGCAAGGTGCGTGAAGTCCTGGACGGAACATGAGCGAAGACCGGACGCTCGCAGCGATGTTGAGCGACGATCGCTGGTTTCCCGCGGCGGCCCACACCGTGCTGCTGGCGATCGTGGTGCTGCTGACCGGAGCGGTATTGCCTCGTCAGTTTCTGATAAGCTGGTCCGCGACTGTTCTGGTCATTGTCCTGATCCGCACCATCGTGGCGGGACGCGCCCGACACCCGGAGACGGATCCCCGTTCCGTCGTCCGTGGAACCCGCATCGTCGTCATCGCGCTGGGACTGGCGTGGGGTGTCGGGGCGGCGCTCGCGGCGCCGCGTCTGCCGGCGGTAACATTTGCCATGCTCTTGTTGGCGCTCGCCGGAGTCCTGGCGGGGGGCATCAATACCCTCGTCGCCGATCGCTGGGCCTTCCCGGCGTACGCGCTGTCTCTGCTCGGACCGCCGCTCGTCGCGCTCCCCCTTCTGGAACCCGAGCCGGCGACAACTCTCCAGATGCTGCTAATCGCCCTGTTCCTGTTTTTTATGATCAATCAACACCGCCGCGCCCATGGCCTGCTGCTCGACCGGCAGCTGGCCGACCAGAACCAGCGCGCGCTGGTGCAGGAGCTCCAGACGGCCATCGCCGACGTCCGGACGCTCGAGGGAATCCTGCCGATCTGCGCGACCTGCAAGCGCATCAAGAACGAGGCCGGCGCCTGGGAAGCGGTGGAGTCGTTCGTGCGCGAGCACACCGCCGCCGAATTCAGCCATGGGCTGTGCCCCGATTGTGCCGCGCGGGACTGGGACGTGGTAGGCCATCGCTGACAGCCTGTTAGGAGGATCACAGACATGTTCCTAGGGTACGGGCTTCTTTAAGTAGGGACCTATGAGCAACCCGCTCCGACTGTTGTTGGTCGAGGATTCGGAGGCCGACGCCGAGCTCCTGGCACTCGAGCTCAGGCGCGCCGGGTTCGCCCTGGAGTTTGAGCGCGTCGACAGCGCCGCCACGTTGGCAGCGGCCCTCGACCGCGCACCGTGGGATCTCATCATCAGCGACAACAGCATGCCGGGGTTCAGCGGGACCGAAGCGCTTGCTCAGCTTCGTTCACGCGGCCTCGATATTCCATTCATCTTCGTCTCGGGCACCATGGGGGAGGATCTCGCCGCGCGCGCGCTCGACGCGGGTGCGGGGGACGCGCTCGAAAAAGGCAACCTGCGGCGACTGATGCCGGTGATCCGGCGCGAGCTGCGGGAATTTGGTGAACGCCGGGCGCGCCGCGAATCCGAGGCGAGCTACAGCGCGCTCGTGCAGCAGGCGCCGCTGGGGATCTATCGCTCTACGCTCGCGGGTCGCTTCGTTTCGGCCAATGCCGCCCTCGCGAGAATTCTCGGCTACGATTCGCCGGCAGAGCTGCTCACGCTGGACATGGCGCGCGACGTGTACGCCGATCCGGACGAGCGTCGCCGCCTGGTCGAGCATGATACGTATACCGACAAGGTCTACGACGAGCTGGAAGCCACCTGGAAAAAGAAGGATGGCACGCGCATTCGCGTGCAGCTCAGCGTACGCGCGAGCCGCGACAAGGACGGCCGCATCGAACTCTACGAGGCGTTCGTCCGCGACATCACGACGCAGCGCCAGCTTGAGGCGCAGCTCGCGCAAGCGCAGAAGATGGAGGCGATCGGGCGGCTGGCCGGCGGCGTGGCGCACGACTTCAATAACCTGCTCACCGTAATCCTTAGTTACAGCGACCTGTTGCTCGAGGACCTCCCGGCCGGCTCGGGTCCCCGGGACGACATCGGACAAATCCGCAAAGCCGCGCAGGGCGCCAGCGAGCTCACGCGCCAATTGCTCGCGTTCAGCCGCCAGCAAGTGCTGCAGCCGAAGGTCGTCGACCTGAACGCCGCCGTCACCGGCATCGAGCGGCTGCTCGGCCGCGTGCTGCGCGAAGACATTCAGCTCCGCTGCACCCTGGCTGACGATGCCGGCGCGGTCCGCGTCGACCCCGGCCAGCTCGAGCAGGTGCTCATGAACCTCGCCGTGAATGCGCGGGATGCGATGCCGCAGGGCGGCCAGCTGACCATCGAGACCGGCAACGTCGATCTCGACGAGGCATACATGCAGGCGCATCCCATGGCGGCCCCCGGCCGCTACGTGATGCTCGCGGTCACGGATACCGGCATGGGCATGGACGCGGCGACGCAGGCGCGGATTTTCGAACCGTTCTTCACGACGAAAGACGTCGGCAAAGGAACGGGCCTCGGCTTGGCCACCGTACAAGGGATCGTGCAACAGTCGGGCGGCTTCATCTGGGTGTATTCCGAGCCGAACCACGGCACGTGCTTCAAGATCTATCTCCCGCGGGTCGACGAGCCCGTGTCCGCGGCCGCGAGCGAGTCAGTCGAGCGCACCCGGGGCACGGAGACCGTGCTCGTGGTGGAAGACGTGGCGGCGGTGCGGGCCGTGATCTGTAAGATGCTGGAACGCTACGGCTACCGGGTCCTGGATGCCGCGGATGGCGAGGCCGCCGTCCGGGTCGCCGACGCCGGCGGCGAGCACATCCATCTGCTGCTCACCGACGTCGTGATGCCCAACATCAACGGGCGTGATCTGGCGGCGTTGTTTGCGAAGACGCGTCCCACGACGAAAGTACTCTTCATGTCGGGCTACACCGATGACGCGATCGTTCGCCACGGCATTCTGGAGGAGGGCATCGCGTATCTCCAGAAGCCCTTTACGCCGCAGTCATTGGCGTGGAAAGTTCGCGGCGTGCTCGATGCCGGCAGCGCGCGGCCGGCGCGGGTGTTGGTGGTCGACGACCATGAGGATGTTCGCATCTCCCTGCGTCGCATCCTGGAGGATGCCGGCCACGTCGTGCTCGATGCCGTCGATGGCGCGACCGCCATCGGGCTGCTGCGCGACGCGAAGGTGGACCTGGTCATCACGGACCTGTTCATGCCGGGCCAAGACGGCATCGTCACGATTCGACGAATCCGCAAGGAGTACCCCGCCGTGAAGATCATCGCCATGTCGGGCGGGGGTTTCGGCGGGCAGTTGGACCTGTTGAAGGATGCCGTGCTGCTCGGTGCGGCGACCGCGCTCCGCAAGCCGATTGGGAGTGAAGAATTGCTGGAGGCCATTCGCACGACCCTGGGGTGACGCCCTTGGCTCCGCCGGCTCGCCGCCTCTATATTTCGCGCTCTTCCCGAGTAGCTCAGTTGGTAGAGCAGCCGGCTGTTAACCGGCGGGTCGCAGGTTCGAGTCCTGCCTCGGGAGCTTCCCCTCCAACGGCCGCTAGAGCTTTAGCACGCTCCGCACCAAGTCCGCGATCTCACGCGCGGTGAAGGGCTTCTGCAGGCTCCTCACCGCGCCGAGAAACTCGGCGTCCTGCCGCAAATCCAGCGTCCCGGTCGAATCGCCACCGGACATCACGATGACCTTGACCGTCGGGAAGCGTTTCCGGATTTCTCGCAGGGTGACGATGCCGTCCTGGCCGGGCATGAAGATGTCGGTAATGACGACATCGAACGACTGAGTTTCGAGGATTTCCAGCCCGATGGCGCCGTCGTCGGCCTCAAACACCTCGTGCTTTTCCTGCTCCAGCGCACGACGTACGACGCGACGAATCGGCTCCTGATCGTCGATGACGAGAACGCGTGCCATGTGCTGAACCTCCTCCCCGCGCCGCATTCCGGCTAGTCGGCAACACCCTACAGGGCGCGAATACCACCGTCAAAGACTTTGTTGTTCGCCGAGCTAGCGCTGCGAGCGATAGCGCGTCAGAGGTGGGCGCGGTCATGGCGTTGGAGCAGGGCGGCCGCGTCGAGTCCGGTCAGCGCGCGTGCGTCGTACTGGCACAACGTCGTCACCGGAAACCGCCGGGCAATGGATCGAGCGAACTCGGCTTCGTAGTCGAGCAGCTCGGCAAAGGGCAAGCGACCCAACCGTCCGCCTGAGACATCTCCCACGACGTGCACGTGTGAGATCCCCGCGTCGAGCGCCGCGCGGAGCCGCGTGTCCCAAAACTCGAGCTGCGCAGTCGCGGACGCGCGATACTCCGCGACCGCCAGTCGGCCGGCCTGCAACTCACTCCGCAATGACGGGTGATCCCGTTCGATCAGCGCAATCACCGCGCGCTGGATACCTTTGGCGGCGACGAGCAAACAGAGCATGTGGGGTTGCAGCGCGGCGGCGAGGAATGCCGCCGCCTCGCGCACTCGGCCGAGATCGCTCGTGTACAGACCGCAAAAATGATTCGGCGCAGGGGGCGAGGTCGCGCTGCCCTCCTGGTCAAGAAACGCCAGGAGATCGTCGCGCCGGAAGCGCCGCTCCCGGCGCCCACCAACGCGGAGACAGCGCAGCCGACCCGCGTTGGTCCAGCGACGCAGCGACGTCTCGCTGACCCGCAGGAAGGCCGCAGCCTCGCTGATGTCGAGTAGATCAGCCATCCCTGAGTCTTGCATCCTCGTGGACATCATTGTATATCAAAGATAAGCAAAGAGCAATGGAATTACGTCACTTGAGGTATTTCGTCGCCGTAGCTGAGGAGCGCAGCTTTCTGGGCGCGGCCGCGCGGCTGCACGTGGCCCAGCCCGCCCTCTCCAAGCAGATCCGCGACCTCGAAATCGAGCTCGGCACCGTGTTGTTCGAGCGTGGCCCCCGCGGCGTACATCTCACGATTGCGGGCCGCGCATTCCTCGTGGAGGCGCGCCACACGCTGGATGTCGCCTCCCACGCCGTCGCGTCCGCCCGCGGGGCGGCGCTGGGGCGGGATTCTCCACTGCGATTCGCCCATGGCGAATTGGCCGCCTATGGGACCGCGCTCGAAAACCTGCTGACGCGCTTTCGTGATGCCAACCCGGATGCACAAGTCGAAATTTCCAGCAATCATGATGGAGACACATTTCACGCGCTGCGTGAGCGCCGCGTGGATGTCGGATCGATCTTCCTCGCCGAGTGGCCGGTTCAGGGATTCTCTGCGCACCGGCTGATCGACGCCGCGGTCACCGGTGTTCTGCTGCCGGGCAGCCATCCGCTGGCCGCGGAACAGTCGATCCGGCTGGCTGATCTGCGCACGCTGACATGGCTCAACTCCGCGCCGCGCCGCTGGCCGGGATTTCTCCCAGTCCTCGAGACCGCGCTGCGCGAACGGGGACTCGTCCCCGAACGGCGGCTGGAGCGGCCGAGAGAAACACCGGCGATGAACGTCCAGATCACCGCTGGGGATACCTGGGCACTGGCGAGCGAAGCGATCGCCGCCCCGTACCGCAAGAACGCGAACGGCATCGTGTATCGCCCGTTCCGCGAGCCGCCCATCTCGTGTTGGCTGGCCTTGGTCTGGCTGCTTCCCGCATCTCCGCTCGTTGACCGCCTGGTTCAATCCGCTCGCGACAGTGGCCTAACCCTTCCGGAGGATCAACTACCCGCCGCCTGACCACCGCGTTTCGGCACGATTCTCGCCAAAGAACAGGGCGCGAACCATCAAGCGTGTCTTTGAGCGGAGAAGGGTTCAGGTTATGGCGACGAGAGTTGTGCGGGGCGTGCTCAAGGGCGCCCTTGTTCTGTGCGTATTCGCTGCCTTCTGGAACGGGGCATGTAGCACGACGGAGCCGACGCCCCTTCCCGGCATCGCCGTCACACCCGCCGCGCTCACGTTCACCGACACGGTGGGCACCGCCGCTCCCGCGTCGCAAGCCGTTGCGATCTCCGCCGACGGCCACGGGTCCCTGACGGGCCTCAAGGCGGCGGTTGATTACGGATCCGGAACCGCCGGATGGCTGACGCTGTCGCTCAGCGACACCACCGCTCCCGCGACCGTGACGCTGACGTCGAGCCTCGCCAGCCTCACCCCCGGTACCTATCACGCCACGGTGGTCATCTCAGCAACCGACGCGTCGAACAGCCCTCAACTCGTGCCGGTCACGTTTGATATCGCGCCGCCCGTGGCGCCGACTATGGTGCTCAGCACGACGTCCGCGTCCTTCAGTGACACGCTCGGCGCGGCGGCAACCGCAGCCCAGATGATCACGATTTCGCGGGCCGATACAACCACAGCGCCGCTGACTGGGTTGGCGGTCGGCAGTATCATCTACGTCGGCCCGCCCGGGTGGCTGACCGCGACCCTGTCCGGGACAGACGCGCCGGCGACGCTGACGCTCAGGGAGAACAAAGGTACGCTCCCCGTCGGCACGTACACCGCGACGGTCCCAATCACTTCGAGTGTGGCAGCGAATAGCCCAGAGAACGTGACCGTGACGCTGTCACTCGTCAGGCGGCCGCCGCCTCCACCGCCTTCGGGCAACGTCGTCACGCTCGTGCTCACCGCGAACCTGGGAAAATGCGGCAGCGATCTCGGGAAGGAATCCGCCAACGTGGTGGCCGGGGCGAATGCCGACTACGTGTTCGTCCTGGGCAACAACGCACTCCCCGATAGCGGCAGAGTGACGACCATGCAGAACTACATGAATTGCTACGATCCGGTGTGGGGACAGTTCAAGAGCAAGACGTACGCAACGCTGGGAGACCATGAAGTCGACATTGATAGTTTCCCGCAAGACAACTACGGCAGTGGAATGGCGCCGGGCGCGGACGCCTACTTCGGCGCGGACCGGGTCGGCCCACCGGGGAAAAACTGGTACTCCATCGACCTCGGCTCCTGGCACGTCATCGGATTGAACGTCCAGACGCCCGGTGGTTACAAACGGCCGCCCCAGATTGCCTATCACGCCGGCAGCGATCAGCTCAACTGGCTGATTCGCGACCTCCGGGACCATTCGAAGAAATGCACCCTCGCCGTCTGGTACGAATCGATGTGGATTTCATCGACGCGGGCCCCGGCGAGCGGCAAGACGAAGGACGGGTATCGGATTCAAGACGTCCGCGGCGTCTGGACCGCCTTGTACGAGGCGAACGCTGACCTGGTGATCAACGGGTGGCCGCGGATTTATGAACGGTTTGCGCCAATGCGATACGCGGAGGGCTACCAGAACCCGACGCCATCGGAATATGCGGCGGACTCAGCCCGCGGCATCCGGCAAATCACGAGCGGCCTGGGCGGCGATGGTCCGACCGTCGCGGATTCGGCCATCATCAAGCATCCGCTCAGCGCGTATCGCAGTGGTGGCAACGGTGTGCTGAAGCTTGTCCTGGGGGACAGCACTTACACGTGGGAGTTTCTCAACACCAAATACTCCCACATCCAGGACAGCGGCACGGGGAGCTGCCACTAACCGGATCGCTGCGCCTCGTCGAGCACGTGGCGGACCCGTTTCAGCAGATCGGCGCTGGTCCACGGCTTGGGCAGGAAGGGCAACGCCGGATCGAGCGGGTCTTCGCCCCGCCCCGCTCCGGCGTAACCGCTCGTAAAGAGGAAAGGCGTCTGACGCCCTTCCCGGCGATCGATCTGAAACAGCCCTCGCCCGCCCAACCGCCCCATCACAAGGTCCGTAAAGACCAAATGGATCGGAGCGCCATGCTGGCGCAGCAGGTGCAGCGCCTCGATGCCATCAGCCGCCGCCAGCACGCTATACCCGGCGCGCTCGAGGGTGTAGACCGTGGCGCGCCGCAGCTGGGCCTGATCCTCCACGACCAGCACCGTCTCGTGACCGCCATCGCTCGGCTGCGGCGGCTCCGCGTGCGCCCCTGACGCGCGGCGGCGCGCTGTTTCATCGGCCACCGGGAAGTAGATCCGCAGCCGCGTGCCGGCGCCGGGTGCGCTGTCGATCTGAGCGAAACCGCCGTGCTGTTTCACCAGGCCGTACACCGTCGCCAGGCCAAGCCCGGTACCCTTGCCGATCGCCTTGGTCGTGAAGAACGGCTCGAAGGCACGTTGCCGCGTCGCTTCGTCCATCCCGAATCCAGTGTCGTCCACGGCCAGGCACACGTACTCCGACGCCGATCCGGGGCCGAGCACGTCGCGCTGCGCATCGCTGATCCACGTGCAGCTCGTCTCCAGCCGCAGCACGCCGCCGTCAGGCATCGCGTCACGGGCGTTGTTCACGAGATTCAGCAGGATCTGTTCGATGGCGTGCCCGTCCGCGGCGACTTCGGGCAGGTCCTCGTCGGCGAACACGAGCAGCTCGATGTCGGCGGGCAACACACGTCGCAGTACCGCGGCGAGGTCGTTCAGCAACTGGCCCAGATGCATCGGTTCGAGCGTCAGGGTGGAACGCCGGGCGAAGCCGAGCAACTGGTTTACCATCAGCCGGCCGCTCACTGCGGCCGATTGAATGTCCCGCAGGCTCGCCTCGTCCGGCCCGCGCGCCAGCAGCTCCGCGTTGGCCAGGATGATCGTGAGCAGGTTGTTGAAATCGTGCGCGATGCCGCCGGTGAGTTGGCCGATCGCTTCCATCTTCTGGGCCTGACGGAGCTGCTCTTCGAGGCCCTGCCGCTCGCTGACATCTTCGGCAAAGACTTCGTGACATTCCACGCGGCCGTCTTCATGCCGCACCGATCGGCCGTACAACCGCACCGTAATGGTCTCACCATCTTTGCGCCGCCACAGCGCCTGCGTTTCCACGGCGCCGGTGGCATCATTCATCTGCGCGAGGTAACGCGCGCGGGCGCCGGGGTCCTTGAATACGTCACGATCGAGATGCCGGCTCAGCAGCTCCGCTTCCGTCTCGCAGGCCAGCATCTCGACCAGGGCGGGATTCACGGACAGGAACGTGCCCTCCGGCGTGGCGCGGAGGATTCCAAACGGGGCCTGCTGCACCAGCGTCCGGCTGGCTGTGTCGGCGCGCCGCAGCGCCTCTTCGGCTCGCCGCCGCTCGGTGATGTCGGTCGCCACGCCCACCACGCCCGCGATGCCGCCGTCCCGCTCTCGCACCGGTGAGTACTGCGCCTCGAATTCGAAGCCGAACAGCTCGACGCGCGCCGTCACGGATTCTCCCGCGAGCGCCCGGCGCACGTCGGCGACGGCTTGCGGCACGTCGCCCAGCAGCTCGAAGAACGACTTGCCGAGCAGCATGCCCGGCCGGACGCCGAGCGAGTGCAGCCCCTTCCCCTCGGCGAGTGTGAAGACACCCTTGGGATCGAGCGAAAACAGAATGACGGGCGAGCCGGCAACCACCGTGCGCAGGCGTTGCTTACTGGTCTGCAGAATTTCGTCCTGCCGGACGCGCTCGGTGACATCACGGGAGTTGACGATCACGCTATAGGCGTTGGGCGAATCGAGTCGTGCCTGACCGATCGATTCCAGCATGCGCCAGGTGCCATCGGCATGCTTGAAGCGGAATGTCGCCGTCTGCGGAGTGCCGGGCCGCTGGATCGCATCCGCCAGCGCCTCCATCACGGGAGCGAGATCGTCCGGATGCATGAACTCGAACGCATTACGTCCCAGCAGCTCGCTCGCGCCGTACCCGAGCAGGCGCTCGACCGAGGGACTGACGTAGCGCAGGATGCCGTCGTCGCCAAGGATGGTGACGATATCGGACGCGTTTTCGGTCAGGGACCGGAAGTGCTCTTCGCTCTTGCGCAACGCCTCTTCGACACGGGCACGCTCCAGTGCGGTGGCGAGCACGTGGGCCAGCGCCTGGACGAAGAGGATGTCCGGACCGCTGAACTCGCGCGGCCGGGCGCTGTAGGCTCCCAGCACACCCCATGGCCGATCGCGGCCCTGGACGACAACGCAGAGACCGCTGACGATGTCATGCTCTTCGAGATGGGGGGGGACGCTGAATCGCGTTTCGCCGCCGAGATCTTCGATCACGAGCGGACCGGAGGCGCTCAGGGCGTAGCCAGCGAGACCGCCGCCGTCGGCGGTCACGAGAGTCCTGCCGACAGCGCCCTGGCGCCAGCCTTCGCCCGCACGCAACAGCAGGCTACGGTGCTCGGGCTTCAGCTCGAGAATTTCACTGAATGCGACGTCGAGACCCCGGGCGACGAGCGTGGCGGCGGTGTTGAAGAGATCGGCGCGCGGCACTCCGGCCAGCGCCTGCTGGCCCAGGTGGGCGACCGCTTCCTGCTGGCGGGCCGCCGCGCGCAGCTGCTGCTCGGCGCGGCTCGATTCCTCGACGCCCAGCCACCGAAACCGTTTCGGTCGCAACCCTGCCGCTCCGTCCCGAGAGGGAACGAAACCTAGGTGCCAGACGCCCGCAGCCCCGTGAGGCTGGTCACGGGAGCCCGCACCCGTAGATTCGGGCCATGCCAACGCGCCGTTCCAGGACGACCAAGGCCCGCGCCAAGCCCAGGGCGAAGAAACCCCGTAGGGTCGCGGATTCCCTCACCGTCTCCGTCCTGCAGTCGACGCTCGAATCCACGGCAGACGGGATCCTCGTGGTCGACGACACGGGGACGATCGTGGCGCACAATACCCGCTTTGAGGAAATGTGGGGCCTATCCGCCCAGCAGATCGCCGACAACGACTCGGCGACCCTCATCGTGCGGGTCAAGGATCAGCTCGTCAATCCCGATGCATTCGTGGCGGGTATCCGGCAACGCTACGCTGACCCCGAATCGGACAGCTTCGATATGCTCAGCTTCAGGGACGGCCGCATCCTGGAGCGGTATTCCCTGCCCCTGCGGATGAACGGGCATGCCGTGGGCCGGGTGTGGAGTTTCCGCGATGTCACGGCGCGGCGCCGCGCAGAGTGCGTGCAGGAAGCGGTGTACCGCATCTCGCACACGGCGCACATGGTGGACAACCTGCAGGAGCTGCTGGGCGCGATCCACGAAATCGTGGGTGAGCTGATGCCGGCGAAGAATTTCTATGTCTCGCTCTACGACGCCGAGCATGACAGCCTGGAGTTCCCCTACTTCGTCGACGAGTACGACACGGCCCGCGACGTCCCGCCGCGCAAGCTGCGCAAGGGACTCACCGAATACGTCCTGCGCACGGGAAAGCCGCTGCTCGCGACCCCGGACGTGTACGAGAATCTCGTCGCGGCAGGCGAAGCGGAGTTGATCGGCGCTCCCTCCATCGACTGGCTCGGCGTGCCGCTCAAGGTGAAGGATCGCACCATCGGCGTCGTCGTGACGCAGACCTACTCGCAGGGCGTGCGCTACGGCGAAAGCGAGCGCGACATCCTGACGTTCGTCTCCTCGCAGATGGCGATGGCGATCGAGCGCAAACGGGTGGAAGACGCGTGGCGCGAGCAGAGCGAGCTGTTGCAGCGAATCGTCGACAACATCCCCGTGATGCTGGTGTTCCTGGACGAGCAGGGGCGCATTCAGTGGGGCAATCGGGAGTGGACGCGCACGCTGGGCTACGACATCGCAGAAGCGCGCGAGCGCGACATCCTCGCCGACTTGTACCCCGACCCCAGGCAGCAGCGTCGCCTGCGCGATTCGATCGGCGCGCCGGTGGGCCAATGGACCGACTTCCGGCCCCGCACCAGGCACGGCACCGTGCTCGACACGATCTGGGCAAACGCTCCGCTCACCGGTGGCGGATGGCTCGCGATCGGGATGGACGTGTCGGAGCGGCGGCGGGCCGAGGAGCGCTACCGCTCGTTCATCGCGCAGAGCTCGGAAGGCGTCTCACGACTGGAGATCGACCCGCCGGTGCCGGTGCAGCTGCCTGAGGAAGACCAGGTCGATCGCGTGTACGCCGGCGCGCGCATTGCGGAGTGCAACGACGCGATGGCGCGCATGTACGGCTTCAAGGAAGCGGGGGAGCTCGTGGGGACACGGCTCGCCGAGCTGCACAACGTGAACGATCCCACCAACCGTGAGCAGATCCGCAGCTTCATCCGCGCCGGGTACCGCGTGTCCGACTCCGAGACTCGCGAGCACGACCGCGAGGGCCGCTCCCGCGTCTTCCTTAATAATGTCGTGGGCTTCGTCGAGGACGGGCACCTCGTGCGGGTGTGGGGCACGCAGCGCGACGTCACCGACCAGCGGCACCTCGAAGAGCAGTTCCGGCAGTCTCAGAAGATGGAGGCGGTGGGCCAGCTCGCGGGGGGCATCGCGCACGACTTCAACAACCTGCTGACCGCGATTCTGGGCAACACCCAGCTGCTGCTCCGCGAACTGCCCCCGGGCGACAGCAAACGCGGCGACGTGGAAGAAATCCGGAAGGCGTCGGAGCGGGCCGCCTCGCTCACTCGCCAGCTGCTGGCCTACAGTCGCCGGCAAATGCTCCAGCCCGTGGTGCTGGACCTCAACGTCGTCGTCGCCGAGATGGACAAGCTGCTGCGCCGGCTGATCGGCGAGCACATCTCGCTGGTGACCGTGCTCGCACCGGATCTGGGGCGCGTGAAGGCGGATCCCAACCAGCTCGAGCAGGTGATCGTGAATCTGGCCGTGAACGCGCGCGATGCGATGCCGGACGGCGGCAAGCTCACGATCGAGACGACCAACGTCGACCTCGACGAGGTGTTCGCCCAGGCGCACCTCGGCTCCGTGCCAGGTCCGTACGCGATGTTCGCCGTGACGGATACCGGCTCGGGCATGGACGCCACCGTCCGCGCGCACCTGTTCGAGCCCTTTTTCACGACCAAGGAAGTCGGCAAGGGGACGGGACTGGGACTCGCCACGGTGTACGGCATCGTGAAGCAGAGCGACGGCTATATCTCGGTGTACTCCGAGGCCGGCCACGGTTCGAGCTTCAAGATCTATCTGCCGCGGATCGCGACGCCGGTGGGCTCCGCGGCCGGTCCGCAAAAAGGCGGTCCGGCGCGCGGCACGGAGACGGTGCTCGTGGTAGAGGACGAGCCGGCAGTGCTGTCGCTCAGCCGCCGCGCGCTCGAGGCGCAGGGATACCTCGTGCTCGCCGCGTCCGATGCCGCCGCCGCCTTGCGCGTCGTGGAACGGCACGGCGGGATGATTCACCTGCTGCTCACCGACGTGGTGATGCCGGGATTGTCGGGTCGCGAGCTCGCCGACCAGCTCACCGGACAGCGACCGGGGATCCGCGTGCTGTACATGTCCGGCTACCCGGGCGATGCGGTCGTGCAGCACGGCACCCTCCCGGCGGGGAGCGCCTTTCTGCAAAAGCCCTTTTCCCCCGATGGGCTCGCGCGCAAGGTGCGCGATGTGCTGGACGCCCGCCCATGAACGCGCTACCCTACCCACGATGACCGACGTGGCGATCAGCATCAGCGGTCCGGGAGGGCTCGATCCGCAGCAGCTGGGCCGTCTCGTGGACCAGTTGCCGGTGCTGGTCTGGTCGACCGATGAAACCCTGCGCCTCACCTCGCGATACGGCGGCGGTCTCGCGCTGGTGGGACCCGTGCCGGGGCCCGGTGAGGGACTCCGCGTGGGCGAAGTGGAAAGTCCCACTGAGGCGGCGCGCGCGGTCAATGCGCACCACGCGGCGCTCCGCGGCGAGGCGACGACGTACGAGGTGTCCTTCCGAGGACGGACGTTCACGTGCCGCGTCGAGCCACTCTACGAGCCACACGGGCGCATCTGCGGTGTGGCTGGGATCTGTTTCGACATTACGGAACGGCGCCGAGCCGAGCTCGCACTGCAGGAAAGCGAAACTCGGCTGCGCACGATCATCGAGTCCGAGCCCGAGTGCGTCAAGCTCCTCGATGAGCAGGGACGTTTACTGGACATGAATCCCGCCGGCCTGGCGATGGTTGAAGCGGATTCGCTCGACGCCGTCCGCGGCCGACAGATCGTCGAGGTCGTGTCGCCGGAGTATCGCGCGGCATTTACCGACCTGCATCGCCGCGTCTTCGCGGGCGAGTCCGGGACGCTCGAGTTCGAGATCACCGGCCTCAAGGGGAAACGCAGCTGGATGGAGACCCACGCCGTTCCACTGCGCGACGCGTCCGGCGCGATTCGGGCGGCACTGGGCATCACGCGCGACGTCTCGCGCCGCAAGATCGCGGAGCTGGCACTGGTGGAATCGGAGGAACGGTTCTGCAAGGCGTTCTACGCGAATGCACTGCCGCTGCTGATCACCCGATTCGACGACGGCATGGTTTTGGACACCAACGAAGCGTTCGCCGCGTTAGTGAACCTCTCACGCAACGAGATCATCGGTCAGACGACCGTCGCCCTCGGCGTCATCGACCCCGCCCGGCGGGCCATGATCATCGAGATGCTTAACAAGACCGGCGTCGTCAGCGACATCGAGATCGAGCTCCGACCCCACGGCAGTCTGCCGCGTGCAGGCGTGCTCTCGCTGGTGCGCATCGAGCTGGGCGGCCAGGAGTGTACGCTTGGCACCTATCGGGATGTCACCGAAGCGAAGCGCGCGGAGGAGCAGCTGCGCGCCTCGCGCGCGGCGCTGCGCAGTCTCGCGACCCGGGAACAGGACATCCGTGAAAGCGAACGCACGCGGATCGCGCGCGAGATTCACGACAGCCTGGGGCAGGCCCTGACCGCGTTCAAGCTGCAACTCGCCGCGGCTCAGGATGCCGCACGGAAAGAAGCCCCGGCATTAGGGGCGCGCCTGCATGAGACGGTGTTGATGGTGGACGACCTGGTGAAGAGCGTACGCCGCATCGCGACCGATCTGCGTCCGCCGATTCTCGATCAGCTGGGCTTGCCTGCGGCGGTCGAGTGGTTGGCGCAGGATTTCTCCCGCCGGACGGGCATCCAGTGCGACGCGACCGTCCTGCCGACGGACGATGCGATTGGCGACGATCTCGCCACGGCATTATTCCGCATCGTGCAGGAAGCGCTGACCAACGTCCTCCGCCATGCCGGCGCAACGTGTGTGAACATCGAACTCGCGATGAAGAGCGGCTGCGTTGCCCTGGAGATCAACGATGACGGCAGCGGAATCACGGAGGCCGATACCATTGGCCCGGGCTCCCTCGGCATTCTGGGAATGCGTGAACGGGCGTCCGCGGTCGGCGGCGTCCTCGAAGTGACGCCGCGGGCGGGAGGCGGAACCCGCGTGGCCGCGTGGTTCCCGCCTTCATCGATCGTGGGACGCGAACGGCCCGCGCGATGATTCGCATACTCGTGGTAGACGATCACGCGCTGGTGCGTCGCGGGCTGATCGAGATTCTCGAGGGACTCCCTGACGGCGTGCAGTTCGGCGAAGCGGGTACGGCCGCCGAGGGCCTGGCGCTGGCGTTGGGAGAGCGCTGGGATGTGGTGCTGCTCGACCTGGGGTTGCCCGACCAGCACGGGCTCGACGTCTTGCGCGAGCTGCACACGTCGCGGCCACAGGTGCCGATCCTCATTCTGACGATGTTCCCGGAGGATCAGCTGGCGCTGCGCGTCCTCGAGATCGGGGCAGCCGGCTATCTCACCAAGGAATCGGCGCCCGAAGAGCTGCTGCGCGCGTTGGAGCGCGTCATGGCAGGCCACAAATATCTCAGCCCCGCGATGGCGCAGGCGGTGGCCGACGGTTTGGGCGGACCGCCCCCGGCACCCCACGAGCAGTTGTCGGACCGGGAGCTGGAAGTGCTGCGGCTGCTGGCCGCCGGCCGCCCGATCACGGCGATCAGCCGGCAGCTGGGGCTGTCGCCCAAGACCGTCACCACCTACCGCGCGCGATTGCTGCACAAACTGCGCATGCGCTCGAACGCCGAGCTGACCTTTTACGCGACGCAACACGGCCTCGTGAGTCCAGCCGCGCTCCGCGCGGTGACTGAGAAGTAGTAGGCTAAGCCCTACTCACGCAGTACTCACCTGCCGACAGACACGATTCCCAGCGAAGCGAAGACTGTGGGATGGAACAGGTTCGCGTGCTCATGGTCGAGGATGACGAGAGCGACGCCGCGTTGGTACGGCGTGAGCTGGATCGTCTCAATCCACGGCCCCAAGTCCAGCACGTAAGAACCGAGCCGGCGTTTCTCGAGGCGCTGCGCGCCTTCGCCCCGCACGTCATTCTCTGCGATCACAACATCCCGGGATTCGGCGGCCGGCGTGCGCTGGAATTGGCGCACGCGACGCTGCCGGATGTGCCCTTCATCCTGGTCACCGGATCTCTCGATGAGGAGACGGCCGTCGCCTATTTGAGAAGCGGCGCAGCCGATTACATCCTCAAAGACCGGGTGATCCGTCTCGGCCCCGCGTTGCTGGAAGCACTCGAGCGCGCGCGCCAGCGACAGGCATTGCGCCAGCACGAGCGCCTGCTGCGCCAGATCATCGATGCGAATCCCAGCCTCATCTTCGTGAAGGACTGGGATGGCCGCTTCGTACTCGTCAATCAGGCCACCGCGGAGATTTACGGCACGACCGTCGACGCCCTCGTCGGAAAGACCGATGCCGATTTCAATCCCAATCCCGAGGAGGTCGCGCACTTTCTGCGCGACGACCGCGAGGTGATCTCTTCGGGCCGGCCCAAGTTGATCTCCGAAGAGCAGGTCACCAATCCCCTCACCAAGCAGACGCGCTGGTTTCAAACGATCAAAGTGCCGCTGCGCCTGCCGGAGGAGGAAGCCTCCACTCTGCTCGGCGTGGCGACGGAGATCACGGAGCGCAAGCGCCTGGAAGAACAGTTGCTGCAGTCACAAAAGATGGAAGCGGTGGGGCAGCTGGCCGGCGGCGTGGCGCACGACTTCAATAACATCCTCACCGCCATCGTCGGCTATACGGATCTGTTGGCGGCGGACTTCAGCCCGAACTCGCGCGAGCTCGAGGACCTCGAGGAGATCCGCAAAGCGGCGCGCCGCGCCGCCGCGCTGACCAGACAACTGCTCTCGTTCTCCCGCAAGCAGATGCTCGAGCCGCGCATCATCGACCTCAACGGCGTGGTCACGAACCTCGAGAAGATGCTGCGGTCACTGATCTCCGAGAACATCGAGTTGAAGACCGCATTGGCAACCGGTCTCGGAGCGGCGCGCGCCGATCCGAATCAGATCGAGCAGGTGATCATGAACCTGGCGATCAATGCGCGTGATGCGATGCCGGACGGCGGGACGCTGACGATCGAGACCGGCAACGCAACGCTGGACGAGAACTATGCGGCACGGCACGTCTCGGTGGTCCCCGGCGCCTACGTGATGCTGGCGGTCACCGACACCGGTTGCGGGATGAACGAGGAAACCAAGGCACGCATGTTCGAGCCGTTCTTCACGACCAAGCCGCCGGGGCGCGGAACCGGACTGGGCCTGTCAACGGTGTACGGCATCGTGAAGCAGAGTGGCGGCAACATCTGGCTCTACAGCGAGCCGGGGAGGGGGACGACGTTCAAGATCTACCTCCCCACCGTCGCGGCGCTGCCGGAGGACATCGGCAAGGTGGTACCGGTCGAAGCGGCCCGTCACGGCGGCGGCACGGTGCTGGTGGTCGAGGACGACGACCAGCTGCGCCGTCTGACGCATCGCGCGCTGGCGGCGCGAGGATATACCGTGCTCGAGGCCGACCGCGGGCGCGCCGCATTGGATATCGCGCGCCGGCACAAGGGAATGATCGACTTACTGCTGACCGACGTCGTCATGCCCGACACCAACGGCCGCAAGCTCGCGGACGCGCTGCGCGCGACGCGCCCGGGACTACGGGTGCTGTACATGTCGGGGTATCCCGACGGCGCGATCGCCAGTCATGGGATGCTGGAGCACGGCGTGGCCTATCTTGCAAAACCCTTCACCACCGAAGCGATCACCCGCAAAGTCCGCGAGGTCCTCGACGCGCCATGACGTCGTCCATCCAGCGCAAACTGCCCGTCTTCGTCACCGTCCTGCTGCTCGCCGTGGCAGTGGCGCAGTTGACGATCGGATACGGCAGTGTGCGTCAGGCGTCCCGCGCCCTCGCCGACCAGCGCTTGCCGCTGGCCACCAAGGTATTGGCGGATCTGCTCCAGATTCCGCAGGGCCGCGCGCGGATTACGGCACTCGCCAGGAATCCCGCAATTGTCGCGTTCCTGCGCTCTGGAGGACGGACCGGCCGCGAGCCAGCGCTGGCTGCCATGCGCGAGCTGACGAGCGACACGGCGACGACCGCTGCCCTTGAACTGCGTGACTTCGGCGGCAAGCTCCTGCTCCGCACCGGGCGCTTTACCATCGCCGACAGCGTCCTCGTCTTACCGGCGAAAGACTCCGCTCGCTACGGGCCGCTCATACGGCAAGACTCGACCCTCTTTCTCGCCGTTACCGCGGCGGCGGGTGACCGGGAGCGCGCCGGCGGCATCGTGCAACAAGTGGGTCGAGTGGTATTCAACGCCCAGACTCCGAAGAACCTCACCGGGCTCGCCGGGGGCGATATCTCGCTCCTCGTCGGCAACGCGAGCGGCGATCCCTGGACCGATTTCGGCGCCATCGTGCCGGCGCCGCCGCAGAGCGTCCTCACGAGTCGGGTCCCGATTCGCTACGAACGCGGTGGCGAGATGAAGCGGGCCGCCGCGGCACCGGTACCGGGCACACCATGGATGGTGGTTGCGGAGATGCCCAGCCGGCTGGTCATTGCCCCGGCTCGCACCTACCTGGTCACGATGGCGCCGATCGCGGCGCTCATTGTGATCGTCGGCGCGCTCGTGGCGTGGTGGGGAAGCCGGCGGCTGACGACTCCGCTCGCCGACGTCACCAGAGCGGCAGAGGCGATCGCATCCGGCGACCTGGAGCAGCACGTGCCCGAGGGGCGCGACGATGAGTTGGGCCGGCTGGCGCGCTCGTTCAACACCATGGCCGGACAAGTGGCGCGCTCGCATCACCGCCTCGAAGCACAGGTCGCGCAGCGCACCGAAGCGCTCGAGGGGACCAACGCCGAGCTGGAATCGTTCTCGTACTCCGTGTCCCACGACCTGCGGGCGCCGCTACGCGCCATCCACGGCTTTGCGCGCATCCTGCTCGAAGACCACAATGCCAAGCTCGACCCCGAGGCACAGCGCCTGCTCGGCGTGATCGATCAGAACACGCGGCGGATGGGGCAGCTCATCGACGATCTGCTCGCCTTCTCTCGGCTCGGCCGCCAGGGGATCACGGCCGGCCCCGTCGACATGAAGGAGCTCGCCCGCACCATCGCCGACGAAGTGCGAAGCGTTGAAGCGGAAGCGGAACGCAAGGGATCGCTCGAGATCCGGATCGATCCGCTCCCCGTCGCGCGCGGCGATCGCGCTCTGGTACGCCAGGTCATCAGCAACCTGCTGCAGAACGCGGTGAAGTTCAGCCGGGGGCGGGACAACGCCTGCGTGGAAGTCGGCTCCCGCCCCGACGGCGGCCAAACCGTGTACTTCGTGAAGGACAACGGCGCGGGATTCGACCCTCGCTACTCGGACAAATTGTTCGGCGTATTCCAGCGGCTCCACAGCGCCGAGCAGTTCGAGGGCACCGGCGTCGGCCTCGCGATCGTCAAACGCATCGTGCAGCGACACGGCGGGCGCGTGTGGGCCGAGGGTCAGGTCGACCAGGGCGCGACCTTCTACTTCACACTCCCAGGTGAGGAGAATTGATGGACCGCAACGGAGTCGAGATCCTGCTGGTCGAGGACAATCCAACTGACGCCGAGCTCACGCTGCGAGCGCTCAAGCAGCGCAACCTGGCGAATCAGGTACTCGTCTGCCGCGATGGCGCGGAAGCGGTGGAATTCTTCGAGAATAGCGCGAGTCCGATCCCCAAGGTGGTGCTGCTCGATCTCAAGCTGCCCAAAGTCGACGGGCTCGAGGTGCTGCGCCGCCTCAAGGGGCAGGCGCGCACAAAATCCGTCCCCGTCGTCATTTTGACATCGTCGGGTGAAGAGCCGGATATCCATAAGGCGTACGAGCTGGGAGCGAACAGCTATATCGTGAAGCCAGTCGATTTCGAAGCCTTTGCACGCGCGGTGTCCGACGTCGGCCTCTACTGGGTGCTCCTCAACCACCCACCACAGTAGGCGTTCCTCGAGGGGCGGAAGCGAGACCCCGAATAAGTACCGAAAAAACCCATAAAATCAGCACAATCCGGCGAGTGTGCGCTCACTTAAGCCAGTAACGCATTTGGAATTAATGCTTTACCTGGGCGCAAGGCCGGCATCACAAGTGTACTAGCTTGCCCCACAATAACTTATGCTCGAACGTGGTGCCGCGCACTGACCCCCCAGCTAGATTCCGCCCATGCCTTTACCGCCCCTCATCGGGCACGAAGGGGTTAAGACCAGACTGGCGGGCGCCCACGCCTCCGGAAAGCTGCCGCAAGCCCTATTGCTTGCCGGACCACGTGGAGTCGGCAAACAGCGTCTCGCGCTGTGGCTCGCTCAACTGATCCAATGTGAAGCACCAGGACAGGAACCGTGCGGTCAATGCCGCGCCTGTCGACTCGTGCTTTCACTGCAGCACCCCGACGTGCACTGGTTTGTGCCGGTAGAGCCGAGCAAACGCGGTGGCAGTGGCGGCGCGGATGCCGACAAGCAGGTCGAGCTCGTCGCCGAGGCACTGGCCGAGGAAATGGCGGCGCGGCGCGAGCAGCCGCTGTATGGGCCGCCCGCCGGGCTGGCCAGCCACCCGATCGCGGCGGTGCGCCTGCTGCTCAAGCGGCTCGTGCTGACGCCGGCGATGGGTACGCGGAAAGTGTTCATTGTCGGAGATGCGGAGCGGCTGATTCCGCAGGTGGGAACGGAAGTGGCGGCGAACGCGCTACTCAAGGCGCTCGAGGAACCGCCGGCGGACAGCGTGATCATTATCACAGCCGCCGAGGCCAATGCCCTGCTTCCGACGATTTTGTCGCGCGTTGTGCTCGTTCGTGTGGCGCGAATCGCCGACAGTGCCGTGACAGCTTTCGCGCAGCAAACGCTCGGAATCCGTGATAAAGCTGAGCTCGCACAACGAGTTACAGCGGCAGAAGGGTGCATTGGCAAGCTCTTTGCAACGGCAACACCCCGTTCCGGACAATCGGGGGATGAGCTGGCAGCCCGGTTTCTGGAAGCTCCGCTGCTGTTCGCGCTTGGTCAGGTGCCGTTCCAGGCGCGCGGGGGGTTCACCGACATGCTCGACGCATTGGCCGACAGGCTGCGCAGCGAAGCAAAGCGCGGCGGCGATACCGGAAAGCTGGTCGAGGCGATCGCCTTGGTCATGGATGCGCGGGATACCGCGCAGGGCAACGTGAACCCGCAGCTCCTCGCTGCCGTATTGGCCGAGGATCTGCAAGCGATGCGACGCTCGTGAAGCTGTCGCACCTCGACGCAGCGGGTCGCGCCCGAATGGTGGACGTCGGCGACAAGCCGGTGATGGATCGCACGGCCGTCGCGACCGGTACGATCCGGATGTCGCAGGAGGCGTTTCGGCAGGTCGCCGATCAAGCCGTCGCCAAGGGCGACGTCCTGGCGGTGAGCGAAGTGGCCGGAACGATGGCCGCGAAGCGGACGGCGGAGCTGATCCCGCTCTGCCACCCTCTCGGTCTCGACCATGTAGAGGTCGAGGCGAGCTTGGCCGAGTCGCTGCCGGGAGTGCGGGTCTGGGCCAGGATTCGGACGGTGGGCCGGACCGGTGTCGAAATGGAGGCGTTGACCGCGGTTGCCGTAGCGCTCTTGACCGTCTACGACATGGTCAAAGCGGTCGATGCCGGGATGCTAATCGGTGATGTGCAGCTCGTAGAGAAGCAAAAGGCTCCGATCGATGCTTGAGGAGCGCTTGAGGCAGGTGTCGCATGTTTGACTCACAGGACGTAGAACAGGAGAGGAGTATGCAAACGAAAACTCAACGTTTGATGCTGCGCGGCGGGATGATCGTGCTGGCTGCTCTGCTCGTCAGTACCGTGGGCGGGTGGGCAGGTGGCACGACCAGCGACGCCGAGCGCGCGCCGGCCTCCGGCACGGAGGTCCTGGGTGAATTGCGGGCGCTCCGTCAACAGCTCGACGCCAAACAGGGCGAGCTGGAAGTCGCTCGGCTGCAGCTCGACCGCGTCGACGCGATCATGCAGTACTCCACCCATTACCGGCTGCCCGCCGACATGGCGACGGCAGTTTATGACGTCGCGCTGAGCGAGGGGATCGATCCCGGCCTGGCGTTCCGTCTGGTGAAGGTGGAGTCGGGCTTCAATCCGCGCGCCACCAGCCACGTCGGCGCGGTGGGGCTCACGCAGGTGCTGCCGAGCACGGCACGGCTGTACGAGCCGGGCCTGACGACGCAACAGCTGTATGACCGGGATACGAATCTGCGGATCGGGTTCCGTTATTTGCGGGATCTGCTGGACCGCTATCCGGCGAACATGAGCCTGGCGCTACTCGCCTATAACCGCGGTCCCGCCAAGGTCGAGCAGCTGCTTGGCGCCGGCCGCGACCCGGCCAACGGGTATGAAGCGGAAGTTATGAAGGGATTCCGGCACCACTAACCACGGGTGCCGGCCTAACTACCGGCTCGGAATACGCAGCACGTCACCGGGCCGGATCACACTCCGCATCGTCATGTCATTCGCTTCCAGTAACGCCATCAGGCCGACGCCGTGGTGGCGGGCGATCCCGCTCGCCGTCTCGCCGGCTGACACGCGATGCCGCGTGTTGTCGTTACCCGACGAGGCATAGCGTGCGGAAACGCGGCGGATCCGCGGCTCGGGCGGCGTGCTCCACGCACCCCGCGGCACCACCCGACCACTCATCGGCACGATGATCCGCTGGCCGACGCGCAGCCCGTGCGCACGGAGGTGGGGGTTGGCCGCCTGCAGCATCGTCACCGTCACTTTGTAACGCTGCGCGATGCCGGACAGAGTCTGCCCTGACGTCACGTAATGATCCACGAAGGTGACACGCTCGTTGATGGGCAGGTCGGCATAGCGCTCCGCCACATGCGCCCCGCGGCCCCGCGGCACGCGCACGACGACGCCGCGTCCCGGCGGCGTAATGCCCCGCACGTACTGCGGATTCAGCTCGAGCAGCGCCGCGACGCTCGTGTCGGACAGCCGCGCCAGCACGTCGAGGCCGGTGGCATCGGGCACCGAGACCTCGTCGAAGACGAGCGGCGGCAGCCGCTCGATTTCGGTGAAGCCATAGCGGGCCGGCTGCTTCGCGATCAGCGCCGCGGCGATGAGCTTGGGCACGTAGTCGCGGGTTTCGCGCCGCAGGTTGCGGCGGTCGGCGATCTCGAAGAAGGTCTGATCGTCCACGGTGTCAGGCTCGCCGGGCAGGCGGCGGATCTCCCGCTCGATGCGGCCGGCGCCGGCGTTATACGCCGCGGCCGCCAGGTACACGCTGCCCAGACGCTGCACCAGATCCTGGAGGTGGCTGACGGCCGCGTCCGTCGCTTTGAAGGGATCGCGGCGCTCGTCCACCCAGGGGTCGATCTGTAGCCCATAGCCACGGCCGGTGGTCGTCATGAACTGCCACATCCCCACCGCCCGGGCGCGGCTCACGGCCGTATTCGACAGGCCACTCTCGATGAGCGTCAGGTAGACGAGGTCCTCGGGCAAGCCACGCGCGCGCAACCGCTCGCGGATCATTCCCTCATAGCGGCCCAACCGCGACAACCAGATCTCGAACCGGTCGCGGGCGTCGAGCTGGAAGAACTCGAGATACTCGAGCACGCGGCGGTTGCCGGCGAAATTCGTGACGTCGATGTCGAACGTCGCATTCGCATCGGCGCCAAACAGGTCCTCCGCCTCGCGGCGCACGTCTTCGCCGCGCACGGCGACATTGGTCCGCGGTGGTGTGTGAGCATCGGCGGAGCGCTGATGCAGGCTGTCCAGCGCCGACTGATCGGCGGCGGAATCCTGCTCGACGGTTGCGAGCGCCGTTCCGAGCTGCACCGCCGAGCTATCGCGCGTGCTGAGATCGGAGAGCGCTACGACGGGAGCCGGGGGGATATGTGCACCAGCGCAGCCGGCGAGCAGCGCCGCTGCGGCCATCATCGCAATCGAAAAAACAGTGCGTCGTTTCATCGTGTCGCCAAGAAATTCCCGAGTAAACGGTTTGTCGCATTCAAGACTGCAAGTGCCGCGCCGCGCGGCGGATCCGCTTCCGTCAAACACGACCCCACCAGCCTGGTCGCCTGGTCCGCGCGCGCCGACAGCGAAACAATGACCACCGTCGCATCGAACGCCCGCACCGCTTTGACGCCCAGCAATTCGAACGTGAGACGAGGGCTTACCGCCTGCTCCAACGCGTTCACGGCTGCAACCGCGCAACAGCGCAACTCGCCAGTCTGCGACGAGACGCCGTCGGACGAACCTTCAAACCGACGACCGTCGGACCACGTCAACACGACCTTGGCCCGGCAGCGGCCGTTCGCCAGCCGCTGAAACCCGAACTCCTGAAACCGCAGGCGCTCGTCGGACACGCGCTACGCTCACTCGAACCGGACTTCGATCTGCTGCTTCAGCCCCGCATCCTGCGCTGCTTCCACCACGTCAACCTCGAGACGCGGACGTCCCTGCGCGTCGCGCTCCGACGAGATCACGAGAATCAGTCCGCTGTCGAATTCCACTTTCACATGCCGCACGTCGGACCGCACGGTTACATGTTTGACCGTCTCACCCTTCAGCCGCGTCACCGCAATGACGACCCGACGGAGATCCTGCAGGTCCGCCGTGCTCACGAAAGACGCTCGGCGAGCAGCTGCGAGAGCGCAGTGTCGGGAATCCGCTCGGCCTGGATGAACAGCGACGACTTCGAGGTGGCCTCCAACGGATACGGCGTCCAGAACGACCGGCGCCGACCCGGGAGTGGCTCAGACGCGGCGCGAAACGACAAGACCAGCTGCCAAGCGGCCGTATTCGCGTGACGCTCGGCGACCGCGTCCACATGCCAAACCTGGTCCCCATGCGCGATTACTCGCCATGACATGGCTCACCTCGAGCGGGGAAAGGGCGCAAAGGGGCCCCAATATGGGGCTTAGATGCTGCCCGGTCAATACGTTAGGCGGTTTTCAACAATTGCGAATCGGATGTGGGAATCAGTCGTCGCGGGTCACATACGCGCGGAAACGCGTCGCCAGGTCTCGGGTGACGGGGCCGGCCACCCCACGGCCGATGGAGCGGCCGTCGAGCTTCGAGATCGCGACCACCTCGGCGGCGGTCCCGGTGAGGAATACTTCGTCGGCGGTATAGAGATCGTAGCGGTTCATCGGCAGCTCTTCGATTGCGTAGCCGGCCTCGCGACCCAGCTCGATGACGGTATCGCGTGTCACGCCACGAAGGATGCCTGTGTACGGCGGTGGCGTGCGCAGTGTGCTGTTGGACACGGCGAAGAGATTCATGCCGCTCGCCTCGGCGACGTAGCCGGCGGAATCGAGCATGATCACCTCGTCCACCCCGGCGGCGATGCCTTCGACCTTGGCGAGGATGTGCGAGAGGTAATTCAGCGATTTGACGCGCGGCGAAAGCGATTCGCGATGATGAATCGGTGTCGCGGCGGTCAGCGCGGTCAGTCCCTTTTCGTAGCGATCCTGCGGCCAGAGCTTGATCGTGTCGAAGATGCAAAACACCGTGGGCTTGGCGCATTTCCGCGGATCGAGACCGAGATCCCCGACGCCGCGCGTCACGACCAGGCGGATGTAGGAGTCCTTGATGGCGCTCTTGGCGACGCCTTCCTCGATCATCCGTCCCATGGCGTCCTTCGCCATGGGAATCTCGAGCCAGATCGCTTTGGCCGAGTTGTAGAGACGGTCGAGGTGGGCATCCAGCCGGAAGACGCGACCGCCGTAGGCCCGGATGCCCTCGAAGACGCCGTCACCATACAGCAGGCCGTGGTCGAATACAGAAACGACCGCGCTACCGCGGTCGTACCACGTCCCATCGATCCACACGATGGATGGCATGGGACGGAATCTGGTGCCGATGCCCTCGTCTGACAACCGGGGGGGCCGTATTATCTTCTTCTGGCCCGAGGCGGTAGCTCAGTTGGTAGAGCAACGGACTTTTAATCCGTAGGTCCTGGGTTCGATCCCCAGCCGCCTCATGGAGGGCGCAAAAAAAAGGGACGGCCGGTTACCCGGCCGTCCCTTTTCGTCTTATCCCTGCCTACCGCGCCGCTAGAACAACCACCGAATCCCGGCCTGGAGCTGGCGTGGATCCCCCAACCCGCTGCGGATCGTCCCGTCGAAGTTGAAGACCAGGTTGCCGTAGGATGGATCGTGGAAGTTATCGTTGCCGGTCAGGTTGAAGACTTCGACCAGCGCTTCGATCTGATTCCGCGTGCCGACCCGGAACGGCTTCGAAAGACGCACGTCCCACGAGAAGTACGCGTTGTCCTTGCGCAGCGTGTTGCGCTTCAGGATCTGCCCGCTGAGGCAGATGCGGTCCGTTGCCGTCGAGGCGGGTTGGCCGGCCGCCGGTGTCCCCGGACGCCCGCAGCTCTCCGAGATCGGCTGCGCGGAGTAGTAGCTCAACCGGTTGTTCATGTACAAGTCTCCGGGCAGCCGCACCAGCGCCCACCCGTTGACCCGGTGCCGCTGGTCGCGATCGCTCCAGTTGTACTCGGGCGCGAGGTTATTCGCCGCGGCGTACCGGAATGTGAAGGGGTCACGCTCGTTGTCGTCATCCGACTTGTCGAACGATAACGTGTAGTTGAGCTGAAACTGGAAATTGGGATCCAGCACGCGCTTCAGCCCGATCGTGAATCCGTTGTAGCGGGACTTGGCGCTGGACTCGACGGTGGTCAGCGTCGAGATCCCGTTGATGCCGGCCGGCGGCAGCCCGGTCGACCACGGGCTCCCGAAGGCTCCATCATTGCGATTGATGAAGCGTGTGAGGTGATCAGTCCGCGCATGCGTGTAGCTCAGCAGGAGACCCAAATCGCTGCCGAGCTGTCGCTCGTAGGCCATCGTCACATTGAGCGTGCGCGGATTCTGGAAGTTCTTGTCGAAGACAAACACGTCCGGGAGAAACACGGAGCTCTGGGGAACGGAGTCAGGCAACAGATTCCCGAACCCGGGCACAGGGCCGAGCACGCCGGTAAGGGCACTGTTCCGGAAATAGGTGAGGCCGTTGGACCCGTTGGTGCTGCGGGTCGACGCCAGGTTCAGGCCGGGAATTCGAGCGTAATACACGCCCGCGTTCGCGCGGAACACCTGCCGCCCGTCGGCGTGCGGATCGTAGGCGATCCCGAGCCGCGGCTGCCACATCTTCTTGTCCGACGGGATCTTGCCGTCTGACGGGAAGGTGTACGACCCGGTGCCGTTCACCACGGTTTGCCCGATGAACGGTGCGAAGAACACAGTACTCGGCGGGGTGATCGGATCCGGCTCGATCTGCGCTTCCCAGCGCAGCCCGTAGTTGAGCGTCAGGCGTGGATTCGGCTTCCAACTGTCCTGGATGTAGAAGGCCAGCTCGTCCTGCGGAATCTGCTGCGTCCCCGAACGGCGCACGTTCTGATCGACGCCCGCCTGTTGCAGGTACAGCAGCACCGGACCCGACACCGTCTCGGCTCCAGGACAGGTGTACGCGGTGCCGGTGCTCCCACCGGAACATTCGACGTACGTCGAGTCGGCGACATAATTCAGGAATCCGTTGACCGAGCCGAAGATGTAGCGGCTATTCGCGAACCCGATGAACGTCTGCACCGAGTTCACGCGGTTGTACTCGCCGCCCAGCTTGAAGAAGTGATTCCCCGTGGCGAACGACACGTTGTCGACCAGCTGCACCCGCGTGTCGTAATAGGCGATCGGGATGAAGAACGGCATCCCGAAGCGCAGGTGATTCGCGAAGTCCATGGCGACGTCCGGGAACGGACGGGCCAGCGGCGGATCGGACGGGTTCGCCCCCAGCCCCAAGGAGCGAGGCCCAGTGTATGGACGCGGCCGGTCTTCCCGCGAGTACTGGAAGCGGAACTCGTTGGAGGTATTGGACGACAGGTAGGACACCAAACTGCCGTTCACCGCGTTGGAATGGTCGCGCTCCAGCGCGTTCGAGCTGCGCGCCCAGGTATCCACGTCGAACGTGCCGTTCTTCTGTTCGGACCAGGTGTAGTTGTACTTGAGCGACAGGGTGTGCCGATCCGAGAGGTGGAAATCGAACTTGGCGAGCAGCGCGCGCGCGTCGTTGGTGCGCTCAATCGACCCGAAGTCGCTCCCCAGGACGCCGCCGTACGCCGATCCCATCCAGGTCTTCAGCGCATCGAGCGGTGCGCTCGCGGGTCGCGTGCGCTGCTTTATCTCGTTGTAGCCCTGCTGGTCATAGGCGAGGAAGAAGAAGGCACGATCCCGCTTGATCGGCCCACCGAGCGTGAAGCCCACCTGGCTTTGTCCGAAGTCTGGGTCGAACGTATAGCCGCCGTGGACGGGCGTCCCTGAGATGGCGGACGACTTGCCGAAGTAGTGCACCGAGCCGTGCAGCTGGTTGGTACCGGACTTGGTGATGACGTTGACGAAGCCCCCCGAGGAACGCCCGAATTCCGCGGTCGCGCCGCCCGCCACGACCACGATCTCCTGTACCGCATCGAGGTTGAAGGTGAACGCGGGCCGCTGGCCGCCGCGCTGCTCGCCGAAGAACGGATTGTTGAAGTCGGCGCCGTCGACCGCCACGTTGTTGTGGATGCCCTTCTGTCCGGCAATGGAGAGCTCGTCACCGTCGGGCCCCTGTACGACCGCCACGCCCGGGGTCAGCAAGGTGAGATTCAGGAAATTGCGCCCGTTGTTGGGCAACCCCGAAACCGCGCCGGTGGGAAGCCGTGACGCCGCCTCGACCTGATCCGCGTCCACGACTTGTTGCTGACCCTCGACGACGACTGCCTGCAGCGTGACCGCCGCGAGCGCGAGGGTCACGTCCACCGTGCTGCCGACGCGGACTTGAATGCCGTTGCGGCGGCTCTCGCTGTAGCCCACCGCGCGTGCCGTCACATCGTAGACGCCGAGCGGCAGCAGCGAGGCGACGAAGACGCCACGGTCGTTGGTCGTGAGCTGGCGTTGGAATCCGGTTTGCGCCTCGCGCAGCGTGACGTTTGCGCCCGCCACGGGCGTGCCGGAGGGATCGGTCACGACCCCGCGGATGATGCCGGTCGTAGCCTGCGATTGTGCCGCGACGATGATTGGGAACGCGAGGGCCAACATCACGAGCCCGAGAAGCTTGCGCGCCATGCTTCAGCCTCCGACGGGTTGGGAATGAGTGTTTCGGGACGGCTAGCGTATCACTGGAAACGAAGGATGGCAAGAAGGCCTCGGACCGTCGATTTTCCTTCGCATGCAGAACGCCGACATCGCCCGCCTGCTCAGTGACGTCGCCGATCTCCTGGAGATCTCCGCGGGCAATCCGTTCAAAGTGCGGGCGTATCGCAACGCGGCGCGCACCGTCGCCGACCATCCCGATCCCATCGCCGAGCTCGTCACCGGCGGGGGCTTCGACCTCACCGACCTACCGGGGATCGGGGACGGCATCGCCAAAGAGATCAAGGCGCTGGTCGAGACCGGCACCCTGCCCCAACGCCAGCAACTCGTCGCCACCATCCCGCCGGGTTTGCTCGAGCTGCTGCGGATTCCCGGCCTCGGCCCCAAGCGGGTCAAGCTGTTCCACGAGCAGCTGCAGGTGAACGGCGTGGCGGATCTCAAGGACGCGCTGGAAAAGGGAAAAATCGCCAAGCTGCCGGGATTCGGCCCCAAGCTGCTCGAAAAAATCCGCGAGGGCGTCTCCGGCGCCGCCGGGACCGCGCACAACCGGATCGTGCTGCACGAGGCCGAACAATACGCGCGCGCGATCGTGGAGTATCTCAAGGCGGGCGGCGGCATCGACGCCATCGACGTCGCCGGCAGCTTCCGCCGGCGCAAGGAAACCATTGGCGACCTCGACATCGTCGTCAGCTGCACGAATCCCGCCGCAGTCATCACGCGATTTGGAAAATTCGGCGACGTCACGCACGTCGCGTCGCAGGGAGACACCCGATCGACCGTGCGCCTCTCCGGCGGACTGCAGGTGGACCTGCGCGTCGTCGAACCGGCGGCGTTCGGTGCGGCGATGCAGTACTTCACCGGCTCGCAAGCCCACAACATCGAGCTGCGCAAAGTCGCGCAGGCCAAGAAACTGAAACTGAACGAGTACGGGCTGTATCGCGGATCGAAGTGTATCGCGGGGCGCACCGAGACAGAGGTCTACGCGGCGCTGGGCCTCGACTGGATCCCGCCCGAGCTGCGCGAAGGACGGAACGAGATCGCCCTGGCCAGGGAGCACAAGCTTCCCGCGCTCGTCACGCTGGAGGAGATCCGCGGCGACCTGCAGATGCACACCGATGCCAGCGACGGCAAGGCGACTCTGGGAGAGATGGTCGAGGCGGCGCAGTCGCTCGGCTACGCGTACATCGCCATCACCGATCATTCCCCGCGCATGTCGATGGCCGGACAGAGCCCCGCTGAGCTGCGTGCTCAGTGGAAAGCGATCGACCGCCTCAACACACGGCTGCGTGGCATTCGGGTGCTGAAGAGCGTCGAAATGGACATTCTGGAGAGCGGCAAGCTCGATCTGTCCGATGACCTGCTTGCCGAAGCGGATTACGTCGTGGCCACGATTCATTACGGGCTGAAACAGAGCGAGAAACAACTCACGGATCGATTGCTCCGGGCGATCGAGAATCCGTGGGTGGACGCGATCGGCCACCCGACCGGCCGGATCGTGCCGGTGCGTCCTTCTTATCCGCTCGACTTCGACGTGGTGGCGAAAGCGGCGGCCAACGCGAAGTGCCTGCTCGAGATCAATGGCAGTGAGCGGCTGGATCTTCCCGATACGCTGGCGGCCGCCGCGAAAGCGTACGGCGTGCGCTTCGTACTGTCGACGGACGCGCACAACCAGCGGGAGCTGGGGTTCATGCGCTTTGCGGTCGCGGTGGCGCGGCGCGCGGGGTTGACCGCGGCCGACATCCTCAACACGCGGCCGCTGGCGGAATTTCTGAAAGGATTACGTCGCAGCCGTAATCGTTAACAACTCGATCTGGGCGACCGGCTCGAAGCTGTAGCGGTGGTGCCGGGTGGGACCGAGGCGCTGAATCGCATCGAGGTGCTCGGGCGTCGCGTAGCCTTTGTTCGTTTCCCAGCAGTAGCCGGGGTGGCGCGCCGCGAGCCGGTCCATGAGATAGTCACGCAGCACCTTCGCGATCACCGAGGCCGCTGCGATCGAGTGGCAGCGGGCATCGCCATCGACGATGGCTTCGTGCTCGCGGCCCAGCTCGGGGCATGGCAGGCCATCGATCAGCACGTGGGCCGGAACGAAGCCGAGGCGCCGCAGCGCCCGCTCCATCGCGAGAATCGAGGCGCGGCGGATGTTGAGCCGGTCGATCTCGCGGACGCTCGCGGCGCCCACCGCCACGGCGAACGCGCGCTCGCGGATCTTGACGGCGAACTTCTGGCGCTGGATCGCCGTCAGCACCTTGGAGTCGTCCAGCCCGCGGATCGGCTTGGCCCCCATCGGAAACACGACGGCCGCGGCGACCACTGGACCAGCCAGGGGGCCGCGGCCGACTTCATCGATTCCGGCGACGATACTGCGACCTTCGCACCACAACGCCGCCTCGCGCTTCAGCGATGGGCGGCGGTGCTTCACGTCTGCGTCGGCTCCCGTTCGGTGGTGCCGCCGGTCGGGACCGTGATGCCGCGCTTCTCGCGGATCCGGGCCGCTTTCCCCGCGAGCCGGCGCAGGAAGTACAGCTTCGCGCGCCGGACGCGACCTTTGCGCAGCAATCCGATTTCGGCGATCAGGGGTGCGTGCAGCGGGAAGATGCGCTCCACGCCAACACCAGCCGAGATCTTCCGGACGGTGAACGTCTCGTTGATGCCGCCGCCGCGCCGGGCGATGCAGATGCCCTCGAACGCCTGAAGGCGCTCTTTCTCACCCTCGCGCACGCGCACCATGACTCGCACCGTATCGCCGGGCGCGAATGCCGGGATGTCCGTCTTGAGGCCTTCGCGCTCGACCGCTCTCAGCTTTTCCATAACTATTCCCCGTGTTTCAACCAAAGATCTGGTCTGCGTTCTTTCGTGAGACGCTCGGCTTGCGCCGCCCGCCATGCCGCAATCTTGTCGTGGTCGCCACTCAACAATACGTCCGGGACATCGAGCCCGCGATAGCTGGGCGGCCGCGTGTAGCTGGGCGGCGCCAACAATCCCTCATAATGCGAGTCGCTCGACGCTGATTCGTGATCGCCGAGCGCGCCGGGCAGCAGCCGGACGACGGCGTCCACCACACACAGCGCCGCCGGCTCTCCACCCGACAGCACGAAGTCGCCGATCGACACCTCTTTCGCGCCAAGTACGTCCACCACTCGCTGATCGACGTCCTTGTAATGCCCGCATAACAACGTCAGCTCACTGCCCAACGAGTAACGAACCGCGGTATCGTGCGTGAACAGCGTTCCGCGCGCCGAGAGGAGGACGATTGGATCCTGGACAACCTTCAGATCCTCCACCGCCTCCACCAACGGCTCCGCTCTCAGCACCATCCCGGCCCCGCCGCCATACGGCGAGTCGTCCACCGTGTGGTGCTTGTCGTGCGTGTAATCGCGCAGCTGCACGACCCGATACTGCACCAGTCCCGCCGCCGCGGCTCGTCCCAGAATGCTCGACGCCAGCGGCGCGGCGAACCACTCCGGGAATAGCGTCACCACGTTGATGCGCAGCATCGCTACTCTTCCACCGCGACGAGCTGGTCGCGCCAGGCTTCGACAGCCGCCCGCGACGTGATGCCCTCAAACGCGAGCAGCATTTCGCGGTGGTACCCGCGGCGGCGGGACACCACCAGCGGCCCCGCGAGCACCTCGCGCTCCTCACTCAGCACGTACAGCCGCATTTTGGGGACGAACACCGCCCCCGGCTTCTCAACGAGGGGGATGACCGCCACCTCGCCTTGCTGGCCGTGCGGCTTGCGCAGCCGCCCGACTACGCGGTGGGCGCCCGTTTGTTCAGTACGCCGGCCTTCTTGAGGAGCGAACGCACCGTATCGGTCGGCAACGCGCCCTTCTCGAGCCAGGCCCGCGCCTCCTCGGCGTTGACGTTGATCACTGCCGGATTTGCGCGAGGGTTGTAGTTGCCGATCGCCGCCACGAAGCGCCCATCGCGGGGCGATTTCGAGTCCGCGATCACGATGCGGAAGTACGACTGACCCTTCCGCCCTACCCGGCGCAGTCGAATTCGAGTTGCCATTGCACTACATCCTTTTGATGAACTTGCTCATTTTTTTCATCTGCTGGAACTGTTCCAGCAGGCGATTCACTTCCTGCACGGTCCGACCGGACCCTTTCGCGATCCGCTGCTTGCGCGATCCACTCAACACGCTGGGATCGGCGCGCTCCTGCGGGGTCATCGAGAGCACGATGGCTTCGACATGCTTCAGGCGCTTGTCGTCCATCGACACGCCCTGCAACGCCTTGGCATTGATTCCCGGCAACAGGCCGAGCACCTGCTTCAGCGGACCCATGCTCTGCATCTGCTTCAACGCGATCAGAAAATCCTGCAGGTCCATGCCCTTCTTGGACCGCACCTTCTGCTCGAGGCGCTGGGCGGCCTCGGCGTCGACATGCGCCGCTGCTTTTTCGACCAACGCGACCACATCGCCCTGGCCGAGAATCCGGCCGGCCATGCGGACGGGATCGAACGGCTCCAGCGCGTCCGTCTTTTCGCCGACGCCGATATACTTGATCGGGACGCCGGTCACGCCGTGAATCGAGAGCGCCGCACCGCCGCGCGCGTCGCCGTCGAGCTTCGTCAGGATCACGCCGGTGAGCCCCACACCCTCGTGGAACCCGCGGGCGATCTTCACCGCGTCCTGCCCCGTCATGCCATCCGCGACCAGCAACACTTCCTTGGGCGGCACCGCGGCCTTCAGCGCCTTCAGCTCGTCCATCATCTCGGCGTCGATCTGCAGCCGACCCGCGGTATCGACGATCACCGTCCGTGCCCGAGCCGACTCGGCCTGGAGTAGCGCCTTTTTCACGAGCGCCGGCACATCCTGCTCCGTGCTCCCCGCTCCCTGCTGTCCAAATACCGGCACGCCAATCTGCTCACCGAGCTGCCGCAGCTGTTCCACCGCCGCCGGCCGATAAATGTCGGCCGCCACGAGCGCCGGTGCCTTTTGCTCGAGCTTCAGCCGCCGAGCGAGCTTTGCTGCGGTGGTGGTCTTCCCCGATCCCTGTAACCCGACGAGGAAAACTACCGTCGGACCTACGGAGGCGTATTCGAGGCCGGCCCTGGTACCGCCAAGCAGCGTGGCGATTTCATCGTGCACCAGCTTGACGACCTGCTGGCCGGGACTGACGGCCTTCACCTGGAGCGTCCCAATGGCCCGCTCGCGCACTCGCTCGACGAACCCGCGCGTCACCTCGAAGCTCACGTCCGCCTCGAGCAGGTGGCGGCGGATCTCGCGCAACGCGTCAGTTACATCGCTTTCCGAGAGCACCCCGCGACCTCTGAGCCGGTTCAATACCCCGGTCAGCTGCTCGGAAAGGGCCGTAAACATAAGCGTAGCAAGCTAAATGGCGAGTACCGTGAATCCAAGTGGGGGTCTTATCTTGGCAGCTATGGCAGTTACGCCGCAGTGGTCCCGTCCCGATGATGCGGAGCGGCAGGCGAGGCTCGACGCCATGAAGCGGCGCGCGACCGGCCTGCTGGCGGTCGCGCTGCTGGTCTTCGTTGGTGCCAGCCTCTACGAAGCGCAATTCCCCTGGCTCGGCTACGTCCGCGCCACGGCCGAAGCGTCCCTGGTCGGTGGCCTGGCGGACTGGTTCGCCGTCACGGCGCTGTTCCGGCATCCGCTCGGCCTGCCGATTCCTCATACTGCGATCGTCGCGACCCGCAAGGAGCGCATCGGGCAGATCCTGGGCAACTTCGTCCAGAATCATTTCCTGTCGCGCGACGTCATCGCCGCGAACCTGCGGCAGGTACATCCCGCCGAGCGCGCGGCGCAATGGCTCGCCGATCGGGAGCACGCCCGCCAATTCAGCCGGCAATTCGCCAGCGGTCTCGCGAAAACACTCGAAAACCTGCCCACCAACGAGCTGCAGGACCTGGTCAGCCAGGTCGTCCGCAACCGCGTCCGCACGTTCCGCGTCGCGCCGGCGCTCGGCAAGACGCTGGCGCTGGCGCTCGCGGACAACCGCCAGGAAGAGCTGCTCAATGCGACCGTGAAGCTGGCGGCGGACGCGGTCCGGAACAATCGGGAGCTGATCCGCGAGCGCGTTCGCGCGGAGACACCGTGGTGGGTGCCGCCGGTATTGGACGACAAGATCTACCAGAAGATCATCGCGGCCGTCGAACGGCTGCTGCACGACATGGTGATGGACCCGGCGCACCCGCTGCGCGGCGCGTTCGACGAAGCGATTCGCGATTTCATCGAACGCCTGCAGCACTCTCCCGAAGTCATCGAACGCGCGGAGGCGTTGAAGGAAGAGTGGCTCATGGGTGCGGCGACGGACGACCTGTCACGCAAGTTGTGGGAGGGGATCCGGCAGGCGGTCAACAACTACGCGGCGGGCGGCGGCGACGGGTCTCCGACTCCGCTGGACAGCGGTCTCAGCGAATTCGGAACCGCGTTGCTCTCCAACCCGACGCTGCTCGCGGAAATCGACGACCTGCTGATCGACGTCACGGCGAGCGTGGTGGAGAAGTACCGCCACGAGATTGGAGACCTGATCGCGAAGACGGTGGCCGGGTGGGATCCCCAGGCGACATCGCAGCGATTCGAGCTGGCGGTGGGTCGAGACCTGCAGTTTGTCCGGATCAACGGCACGCTCGTCGGCGGGCTCGTCGGCCTAGCGATCTACACGATCACCCACCTGTTGCGCTGAGGCGCACGCTCGGAATCGCACGCCAGCCTTTCCAAGCGGCGGGCGCATCGACCAAGCGGACACACGGCCGGCCCTGAATCGTCAGTTGTTTGATTTCTGCCCGCCGGCCCCCGCCCGTCGGCCCGCCGGCCCGTCGTATCGCCCACGCACGCTGTAGCCCTGCCGCAAACCGGCTCGCCGCTGCCGCGTCGTCCCACACACTGTACCAGATCAGCGCGTCACTCTTCGGCCCCAGGACCTGATAGCGGTCGCCGTCCCAGCCCGTGGCGAGCGTCACGGCTTCGGCTTCGTTGCCGAGGTGCTGCTGGAATAGGAGTCGCGTTTCGAACTCACCGAGACCGTCTTCGTACTGCACCGTGTCCGGCTCGCCTGACGAGAAGGCGAGATCGGTCGGCTCGTCGTGCGCCGCGTAGCGCTCGGGATGCAGGATTTGCTCCGTGGACTGGGGCATCGAATCGAGCACCGAGACGCCGAAGTATTTGTGCCGGAACCAGACGATGAAGTCGGCGCCACCCAGGTAGGGGAAGATGAGTCCTTCGCGCAGCCACAGTGGCGCGCGGGCGAATTCCTTCATCTGTGCCTGTTGGGCAGCCATGACCGCCCGCTGTCTCCAGAACCATCCCAGCGCGAAGGTGTCGGGTTTCTGCTCGGGCATGAGGACAGGGATCTGCGCGACGGTGGCCTGACCCTCGAGAATCGCCTGCGCCGCGGCGCGCCGGTCGTTGGCGTGACGCTGCGTGATGATCGAGTCCAGATGGACGTATTGGTCCTGCAGTGCGTGCACCAGCTCGTGCGATACCACGACGCGCAGCTGGAACGGCTCGATGTCGGCGGGGATGAACAGCGCGTTGGAATCGGGATCGTAATAGCCGGCGATCTGCTCGGTCAGGAGATCGATCATCGTCGGGCGCAGCTCGAGCGAATCGGGAATCAGGCCGAACAGTCTCAGCGCTGACTGCACGCCCGCCAGGTCCGCCGGCGGCAGATCCTCGTCGAACTTGTGGATCACGTAGTCCCGCACTTGCGGGCGCGAGCGGCGCAGGACCAGCGGTTCGCGTTTGAAGGGGAGGCCGGTGGCCTGGGCGACGACGGGCATCATGCGGTGCACCATGTCCTTCAAATCCGCCTCGCCCTGCACCGCCTGGGCACGCTCGCGGCATGCGACGGAGAGCACCACGACCACGACGCCGGCCGTCAGCCGGGTCAGCCTGCCCACTCGATCCCTTTCCCGACGGCCGATGCCACCACGCGGGCGACTTCTTTGCCCGACACGACGAGTCCCTGGCGCTCGAGCTCGGCGCGGAGGCGGCGGTCGAGATCGGCGCGCTGGTCCTCCAGCGCCGAAGGACGCCGGACGTCGGCGGAAGTCGCCGCAGGTTCTTCCGGCGTCTTCCGGCGACCTTCGCCGCCCAACAATTCATTCAACTCCTCCCCAAACCGTTGCAGCACCGCCGCCAAATCAGGCATCGGCTCTTCCGGCGCCGATCCTTCTTCCTCGGTCAGCCCGCGGCGAATCAACGCTTCGACTTTCTTGCGGTCGCGGATGAGCTTGTCGAGCTCTGGCGACACATGCGCCGTCGCCTGCGCGTGAGCGCAGGCCTCGTCGAGCACGTCGATCGCCTTGTCGGGGCGCGCCCGCTCGGGCACGAAGCGATCGGTGAGCACGATGGCGGCCTTGAGCGCATCGTCCGAGATCGCGACGGCGTGGTGGCGCTCCAGCCGCGGCCGCCGCGCGACGAGCACTTCCCACGTCTGGATCGCGTCCAGCTCCTCGATCGTGACCGGCTGGAAGCGGCGCTCGAGAGCCGGGTCGGCGCGGATCCATTTGTCGTATTCTTCGCCCGTCGTCGCGCCGATCACGCGCATGTCCCCGCGAACGAGCGCCGGTTTCAGCATGTTGGCGGCATCCATCGCCGCACCCATCGCCGTTCCCTGCCCCATCAAGTTGTGCAGCTCGTCCACGAACAGGATCAAATTGCGATCGGTCTCGAGTGCTTTCACCAGGCGACGGATGCGCTCCTCGTACTGGCCGCGAAACGACGTGCCGGCGAGCATCGACACATGGTCCAGCTGCAGAATCCGTGCGTCCTTGAGCGCCGGCGGCACCTCACCCGCGGCAATGCGCTGCGCCAGGCCTTCGACCACCGCGGTCTTGCCCACGCCCGCTTTGCCCACGAGCGCGGCGTTGTTCTTGCCCTGCCGCAGCAGGATATCCACCACCCGCGAGATCTCGGCGTCGCGGCAGCGGACGGGCTCGAGACCGCCGCGGCGCGCCTGCGCCGTGATGTCGATGCCGACGCGCTCCAGCACGTCGCCCGAATCGAACAGCCCTTCGAAGGGATTACTCATGTATTGCTAATCGCCTTTGAGGAAGTGCCCGTACCATGCGATGATCGCGTCGCCGAATACGAACGCGACGACGGCGCCCACCGCGAGAAATACCCCGAACGGTACGAGTCGCTTCTTCTTGATGGATAACGGAATGAAGATCAGTGAGCCCAGCGCGGCGCCGGCAAAGACCGTGAGCAGCACGCCGCGCCAGCCGACGAAGCTTCCCACCATCGCCATCATTTTCACGTCGCCACCGCCCATCGCTTCTTCTTTGAACACCCACGTGCCCGCCATCCCGACGAGCCACAGCAGCACGAAACCGACCGCGGCGCCGAGCAGCGCCTGGACAAAGCCATGCACGCCGCCGCCGAGCGCGAGCAGGAGCCCAATGACGAGACCGCCCCAGGTGAATTCGTCGGGGATGATGTAGTGGCGCGCGTCGGTGATCGCGATGCCGAGCAGCAGCGTCCCGAACAGGGCGGCCGCAACGGCGTGCAACGTCATGCCGTACACCAGCAGCGAGATGCCGAACAGCACTCCCACCAACGCTTCGATGAGCGGGTATTGCTTCGAAATCGGCTTGTGGCACCAGCGGCACTTGCCGCGCAGCCACAGCCAGGAGAAGAGCGGAATGTTGTCGCGCCAGGCGATGGGCTGCTTGCAGTTCGGGCACGTCGAGCGCGGTCGCAGCAGCGATTGATCGCGCGGCAGCCGCAGAATGCAGACGTTGAGGAAGCTGCCGACGCAGAGGCCCACCAGCACCGCCGCGACGACGATCACGGGATCAGCGCCCACGCAGCACCTCGTAGAGCAGGATGCCCGCGGCAACGGCAACGTTCAACGACTCGGCGCCGCGCGCGAGCGGGATCGCGACGCGCTGTGCCGCGATCGCGTTGAGCTGCGGCCGGATTCCCGCTCCCTCGTTTCCCACGATCACTGCAATGAGCTCCTTGCCGGATGTCTCGGTATCGAGCGCGCGCGCGAGCGGCACACCGTCGGCCGCGGCGGCCCACAGCGTGATGCCGTGGTCGCGCGCCCACGCAATGAACGGCCCATCGTCGAGCTGCACAACGGGGTGCCGGAACGTCGCGCCCATCGCCGCCCGCAACGCCTTCGGGTTCATCGGGTCCGCGCTGCCGCGCAGCAGCAGGCTGGCGGAGGCACCCAGCGCGTGCGCGGTCCGAATCAGCGTGCCGACGTTCCCCGGGTCCTGCACGCCGTCCACGACCAGCAGCGGCCCGCCGGTCACGTCTTTCAGGGCCCACGTACGCGGCTGCACGATCGCGAGGATCCCTTGCGGCGTGTCGGTCCCCGCGAGATCGCTGAAGGCGCGCGACCCGACTTCCTCGACGGTCACCGCATGGCTGGTGAGCTCGGCGGTGAGCGCCTGACCGCGGGTGGTGCGCGCCAGCTCCGGCGCTACCAGCGCGCCCTTGAACTCGAGGCCCGCGGCCAGCGCCTCTTCAACCAGGCGCACCCCTTCCAGGACCGCGAGGCCGCGGCGTCCCCGCGCTTTGCGACGTTGAAGATCGCGGACGGTCGACTGCAGATTACTGCGGATGCGCGTCCCCATGCCGGTCACAGGTGCCCCTAAGATTGCGTGTGCCGTTGCTTTCGCCAAGGCACGGCCTCCAAAATCATGAGAATCGCCCTCACGATCGCGGGCTCCGATTCGGGCGGAGCGGCGGGTATTCAGGCCGATCTCAAGACGTTTCATCAGTTCGGCGTGTTCGGGACCACCGCGATCACGGCCGTCACGGCGCAGAACACGACCGGCGTGCGCGCCTGGCAGGCGCTGCCCGCCACACTCGTGGCGCAGCAGATCGATGCCGTCGCCGACGACTTGTTCCCCGCCGCGGTAAAGAGCGGGATGCTCGGCGCCGCGGAGATCGTCGAAACCGTTGCGGAACGAATCGCGAACCGCCGGCTGCCGAATTACGTGCTCGATCCCGTGATGGTCGCGACGTCCGGCGACCGCCTGCTCGATCGGGACGCGGAGCGGCTCATCGCGCGCCGGCTCGCGCCGCTCGCACTGCTGGTGACGCCGAATCTCAACGAGGCGGAGATTCTCGTCGAGGAAGCGGTGCGGACTCCGGATCAGATGGAAGCGGCGGGTCGCGCGCTGGTCGCCATGGGGGCTCGTGCCGCGCTCGTGAAAGGGGGACACCTCGCGGATCCGACAACACTGGTCGACGTGTTGGTGCACGGAAAATCGGCGCGCCGCTTCACGCACGCGCGCATCGATACGACGTCGACGCACGGCACGGGGTGCACGCTGTCAGCCGCAATTACGGCGGGGCTCGCGCTGGGCCGGCCACTCGAGCAGGCCGTCGCCGATGCGCTCGACTTCGTGCATCGCGCGATTGCGGCGGCGCCCGGGCTCGGTCAAGGCCACGGACCCCTCAACCACTTTGTGCCCGCGCCCCCCCGACCGCCCAGCGAAGGTCTTTAGTCTACGGATTCCACCAGTAGGTAGCCTTGATCATGAAGATGTTGTCGGCCGGCGCCCGCAGCATCCGTCCCATCGAGGAGCCGAAGTTGAAGTTGCCGGCGGTTTCATAATCCTGCCGGCTTTGTGTCCACACGAAGTACAGCGTCGAGCCGGGCATGTACTCCCAGCGCAGCACCGCGTTGCCGCGCAGCGAGCGCAGCGTGAAGCTCGGGTCTTCGATCGCGAACCGCGCCGCAGGGCCGCTCCCGTCAGGGTCGATGAAAATCGAATCGCGCACGCCGAGCGTGGGGTTTCCGGGCTTGAGCGAAGCGGTCCCCACGTCCACGCCGTAGACCAGGCGGCGCAGGCCGCGCGGGGCGGCGAACTCCTTGTAGCGCGAGTACGCCCCGCTCGCGATCAGCGGCTGCACGAACAGCTCCAGCGTCAGGTTGGGTGAGAACGTGATGTTGAAGCGCGTGTTCATCGCGAGTGAGTTCTGCACCAGGTCGGCAAAGACGTAGCGGTTGCCGTAGAACGCCGCGGCCGTGGGGTCCGGCACCGTCGTCACGTACTGGTAGCCGTTCGCGTCGTGGCTCACCGAGGGCCCGAGCGACAGCGACACGTTCGAAGCGGGCCGCAGCTGGACCGAGAGACTCGCCGAGGGGCTGCAGTCGCCGTCGCGGTTGCAGCCCAGGTGTGCCGATCCGCTCAACACGACGTTCTTGCGGGAGTCGGTGTTGACGTTCGTGGCCCAGAAGTCTGCACCGGGCCGGCGCAGCACCGGACCGCCGCGGCTCAGACGGTCGTCCAGCACGCTCGGACGGTGGATCCAGAATGCATTGATGTCCCAGTAGTTGTGCGGCTGGATATAACCGAACAGCTGGACCTGGCGGTCGGTCAGATCACCGTCGAAGTTGTACCGCTGCTGGCCGCCGGCGATGAAGAAGAGCTGCCGGTACCAGCGCGTCGGCTTGGTCCACTGAGGAAAGATATTGCCGCTCATCCACCAGTAGTCGGCCCGGTCGAGGAACGCGATGTCGTTGTTCTCGAATCCCGGAGTGCGCAGGTTGGTGGACAGCTCCCACAACAGGTGTCCGGACTCCCGGGAGAAGCGCGCATACGCGCCCACGCCGCGCAGCGCGGTGAGCGCGGGATCGTAGGCGTCGCTCAGCAGCCCGTTCGAGCCGTTCCCCCGGTCGGGGCGCTGGAGGTAGCGCGCGCTCGACTTTTGCAGTCGCAGCACCGCCGCGCTGTCGCCCGACACCTGCGTGCCCGCCAGCTGTGCCATGAGGAGGTAATCCCGCTTGCCGAACCACATCTCGGTCCCGAGGCCGATGGATTCGGCGTGCCGGCTCAAGCGGTCGGCCAGAAACGTGTCGTCGAGCTGGCGCACCACCGACGTGCCGATCGCCCGCAGCACCGTGGCGCCGCCGCGCAGGTCCTTCGCCACGCGGGCCACGAAGTAGTTCGTGAGCGGCTCGACAGTGACGTCGCCGCGCGAACCGTCACTCCGCAAGAACGTGGCCCGCTCGCGCCGCGTGAACGCGTCGAGCGCGCCGATCGACCACCCCGTGGGCGTCCGTCCCGTGAGCTTCGCCGCGCCGAGGATCGTGGTGTTCTGCGGCTGGTCGGCGTACACGCCGCCCGCGGCGCTCACGTTGTCCGGCGCCTGCGGTGGACGACCGATGCGGCGTGTGTAGAACATGCCGAGGCTCGATACGTTGGAGCAGAAGAAGCAGTTGAGGCTGCCGAATCTGAAGTAGCCCGCGCCCTCGACGAAGAAGGGCCGCCGCTCGTCGAAGAACGTCTCGAACGCGGACAGGTTGACCACGGCGGGGTCGACCTCGACTTGGCCGAAGTCGGGGTTCACGGTCGCGTTGAGAGTGAGGTTGGACGTGAGCAGCACGCGCGCGTCCACGCCGCCGCGCCCATCCCACGTATGAGCCTTCTGAAACGGGTCGCTCGGGTCGCTCACCGGTACGTTGGCCGAGCGCCCCACCATGTACGGCAGGATTTCGGCTCGGCCGGGAGCGCGCCGGATCACGAGCCCGTGTAAATGCCCGAAGCGCGGTGGACCGCCCGTTTCGGTGAGGCCCCAGAAGGACCACTGCGACAACTCGTTCAGCCGGTTCTCCTGGCGCCAGATCTGCAAGCCCCACGTCTGCTCTTCGGCGGTCGCCGGATAGCGCAGCTGCGAGAACGGGATCCGCATCTCGGCGGTCCAGCCGAGCGAATCGATCGCCGTCTTGACCTCCCACACCGGGTCCCAGGAGTCGTCCGAGCCGCCGCCCAGGCCGTTGGCGTCGCTGCGTACGCCGGAAGGATTGACCGTGAAGAACAGCCGGCCGATGTGGTCGTGATAGGTGTCGAAGATCACTTCGACGTAGTCTGAGTTGGCGGAGCCGTCCCGACGCACCAGTCGGGTCTGCACGCCGGCCGCGCCGTGGTCGTCGAACATCCGCGCCCCGACGTACAGCGCGGCGTCGTCGAACGCGAACCGCACCTCGGTCCGCTGCGTGGCGGGTTGTCCCTCGTGTGGTTGCGCCTGCCGAAAGTCGGTGGCGGCCGGCGCCGCGTGCCACACGGCCTCGTCCAGCCGCCCGTCGAGCCGGATCTCCCCCTCGAGCCGGACCGCCCGCGCCTCGGGCGAGGGGGTGGGATGGACGCTTTGTGCAGCGGTGCGACCGGGAACGAGCGCGGCGGCGAGCACCGCCAGACGGACGAGCGTTCTCGACACAGGGCACCCGTATGGGAGTCTCTAATTGGACGCGTACCGGGCGGGGAAGGTTGCGGCCGGGTGTGTCCGGAACTTGTCGGGCCCGGCCTCCGTAGAGGGAGGCCAACCCCTACTATTCGGGAGCGCCGCCCATGTCCAAGCCGATCCTGCAGTTCGCCGCCGTCGGCCTCGTCGGCTTCGCACTCTGGAAGCTCGGCTCGTTTTTCTTCATTCCACTGCTATTCCTGGCGCTCAAGGTCGCGCTCGTGGTGGGGCTCGTGCTGTTCGCCTTCTGGTTCTTCAAGAAGCACGACGATAAGAAAAGCGATGCCGCGTCGGAGTAGACCCCTGCGAGCACCCAACGTATCCAGCCTCGCAAGATGAGCCGGAGCGAGCCCTTCGAGTTGCTGCGTTGCTGCAACACTTGAAAGCGCATGACGCTTGAGCGACAGTGCACGTGAGCCAGCCTGCAACGTATGCTCGGGTCTACGAATTACTCCGTGTTGATGGTCGATGACAACGCGGCCATGCGCGAAGCCATCGCGCGCTCTCTGAGGCGCCGCGGCTGCAGCGTCACGACCGCGGTCAGCGGCGTCGATGCGTTGGAAGCTCTGCGGATGCAGCCGTTCGACGTGGTCATCACCGACTTGAACATGCCGGAGCGCGGGGGATTATGGCTCTGGCGTCAGGCGGTCGCGCTGCGCCCCGAGCTGCGGGGCCGCTTCGTAATCATCGCCTCCGAACCGTTCCCAGAGCCACGGAGCATGTCGCACTTCTTGGAGTCCGAGCGCTTCTTGTTGAAGCCCATCACGCTGGACCTGCTGTGGCGCCAGGTTGAGGAAGTCATGCGCGACGCACGCGTCGCCGCGACAGGCGCGGGCGACCAGCGGCGGGACCGTCCGAGTCGCGGCGCCGAGCGGACGACCTAGGCTTGCCCGACCCCGGTCGCCTCCGGGCCGAGCGGCTTGAGCGCCGACCGTAACCGGGTGATTGCTGTCTCGAGCAGCCAGCGATCTTCGTCGAACAGCACCCCGTGGTCCAGAGCGCGGGTCAACAGATCGAGCGCCGCCTGGATCTGGTCGCCGGCGGTTTGCAATTCGATGCGCCGCGTGAGGCCGGTGCGGCGGTCGCGCTTCTTGCGTCGCTCGACGTCGACCGGCACTTGTTTGGCCCGGCGCTCGGCGCCACTGCGTCGATCGGGCTTCTCGCGGCGATTCTTGCGTTCGCGGGCCATGGACTCCCCAATCCGCAGTCAGTTCACTTTCAACACGGCTTCGATGAAGCTCAGCGTCTTGGTCTCCACCCACTCGGGCGTCACGGCCTCCACCCGCATCGTTCCGATGCGGTCGGTGCTGGTGGTGACCACCCGTCCCTTGGTGGCGGAGGGTTTGATGTCTCGCGCCACCGCGATGCCGCGCCGCGGATCGTAGCGGAACGCGAGGGTCGAGGCGAGGGCGACGCCGCCCGCGGCGCGCGGCGTGAACATCAGCCCCACACTCGGGTACGCGTCGGCTGTGTCGGTCCGGTCCTCGATGGATCCCTCGTGCCCCGCGCTCTTGAGCTCCGTCAGGAAACCCTGCAACACCGGTCGCACGACGTTCTGGAGACGGTCGCCACACGCCCGTCTGCGTCGCTCCCCTTCGTCGGGCGCGGTGCGGACGTCCGTCGGCGGTCTCGCCGCCGAGCGCTCGTCGTAGGTCTTGAGCAGGGAACGGAGTTTCTCCGCGGTCTTGCCCGTCATACCTCGTCCCGGTGGCTGACTGCAACAGATGATACGGTACGCCTGCGCTCGCGCGATAGGGCGGGGCCGTGATGCTTCAGGTCCGACCCAATCCGGGGGCCAGCCTCATTCGGCTGTGGTATCGACTCGAAGGGCCGACGCGGAGGTGGACGGCGAAGGTCGCGCCAGCGAGCTGAAGAGCTTCCTCGTCAAACCCGAAGTCGCGTCCTCCTCATCGGCCCCCCTATTGCTTCACCCACGTCGAGCGCATGTCGTAGGTGACCGCGTACACCAGGCGATTGACCAGCTGCCCGTAGGCGCTGTTGGGGTCCTTGGCGGAGAAGACCGGCTCGCCGCCGACCAGGGCGAGGCCGCCGACCTTCTCGCTCGCGACGGCGCTGGAGCGCCACAGCGTGCCGCCGGACTTGGTGGACAGCAGCTCCACCGAGAGCTCCGCCGAGACCGTAGCCTCCACGCGTGGCAGACTCAGGCCGGCGAGGCTGCCGCTCGGCTTCACGTTAGAAACCTTGAGGTGGCCGAAGAACACGACCGGAACGCCGCCCTCCCCTCCGAGCGCCTGCGCCGCCCGAGGACCAAGCTCCGCGGCGTGGGTGCGTCGCAGCACCGAGTCGGCTGCGCCGAGCTCCAGCACCTCGATGCCGGTCTGGGCGGCCAGCACGTACTCCGAGAAGCGTTGCGTGGCAAACTCGTGCAGCGAGCCCTTCGCATTCTCGGCTGTGAAGGTGACGAGTCCGATCTGTCCGTACGGCGACAGATTGAGCCGCGGGGGGAGAAGCACGCGGTGTGACCCGCACGCGATCCCGGCCAAGATGAAGAGGACCAGGAGCCCGGCGACGAGCGGGCTCCCTGTCAGCGGAAAGGGGCGATGCTGCTTACTCATCGGAGACACCTCGCGCACAGGTGGTACCCAACATAACAAATGGCCGGAGCGCGCGCGCGCATCGCGCACGGGGCCGCGCTTGACGCCCCCCGGGGCCCGGGCTATATGGCTCCAAGCTCTCGAGGGGGTGCGATGGCGGCCGAGGACGTCGGGGGGGAGCGCGCGCGCGAGCGGGCCCTGCTGCAGGCCGAGAAGATGGAGACGATCGGCCGCCTGACGGGGGCGATTGCCCAGCAATTCAGCGAGCTCCTCGGCGCCATTCTGACGCGGGCCGCCGCGCTCACCCAGTCGTCGCCCCCGAACCGCGACCTCGACGATCTGAAGGAAACGGCTCAGCGCGGCGCGGAGCTGGCCCACAAGCTCCTCGGCTTCAGCCGTCACAAGGCGCTGGACCTGCAGCCGCTCAGCCTGACCGAGTATGTGCGGGAGGTCCTCGACACGCTGCGCCGCGAGCTTCCAGGCAACATCGAGATCCAGTTCGAAGCGGACGACGTAGGCGGCGTCGTCGAAGCCGATCCGGCGGAAGTGCGACAGATCCTGATGAACCTCGTCACCAACGCGCGGGACGCCATGCCGAAGGGAGGCACGCTGCACGTCGAGGTCCGGCGGGCGCGCCTCGGCGCGGCGGACCGTCCGCTGCACGCGTGGATCGAGCCTGGCTCCTACGTCAGCGTCGCGGTCAGCGACACCGGCACGGGAATGAACGCCGCGACGCTGGCGCGCGTGTTCGAGCCGTTCTTCACGACCAAGCCGTCGGGGGTCGGGACCGGCCTCGGCATGGCGATGGTCTACGGCCTCGTCAAGCAGCACAAAGGATTTGTGCACCTGTACAGCGAAACGGGCCAGGGGACCACGGCGAAGGTCTACTTTCCCGCTGTCTATCGGCGGATGCCGCTCGAGGCCGCCGAAGAGAACCTGCCGGGGGGCAGCGAAGCGATCTTGCTGGTGGAGGACGACCCCACCATGCGCTCGGTGGCGCAGGGACTGCTCGAGAAAGTCGGCTACCGCGTGCTCGCAGCGATGAATGGCGAGCAAGGACTCGCGACGTATCGCGCGCACCGCGCCGAGCTGCACCTCGTGCTCACTGACGTGATCATGCCAAAGCTCAGCGGCTTTCAGCTGTACGAATCCATCCGGCGAGACTCGGCGACCATCAAGGTGCTGTTCATGAGCGGCTTTCCCGCACCGAACTACCGCAAGACCGTCGGCCTCGATGCCGCGGTCGCGTTCGTCACGAAGCCCTGGACGGCGAGCGAGCTGCTGGGGCGCGTACGGCTGCTGCTCGAGTCCTCACCAAGATAGTGGTGACCGGGGTCACCCTTCGTGCTCACCGCGCGCCGCAGGGAACCGAATTCGTAACAAGCGTGTTTCGTGTTGGCTCTGCGGCTCGATCGGCGGTTGACGCGCGTCCTCGCACTAGGTATCCTGGGCCCATGACGCACACGCTCCACTCGCAACAGTGCAACCAGGCGCGCTCGAACAAGAGCGAGTGCGCCGTGTGCGCACCGCCTGTTCGATTACGTGGGATGATGTAGCAGGACCGGCAGTCCGCAGCGTCGCTGCGAACGCCCCCACGCTCCGGTGTAGCAGCGTGGGGGCGTTGTCGTGTGTGGGATCCGAGTGAGGAGACAACCAAGATGATGGCGAAGGAATATCTGCTGGCGAGCGATTTCGACCAGACGCTGAGCTTCAACGACTCGGGGATCATCCTCTCCGAAATCGTGGGCATCCCGGGGTTTCGTGAGAAGGTCGCCGGATTGTCGCGTACCAACCTCATCCAGCAAGGGGGCGAGCTCGCGTACCTGTTGCGGCACGATCCGGACTACCGCGCCGTGCGGCGGGAGCACCTGATAGAGGCCGGGAAGCGTATCCGCCTGAAGCAGAACATTCCGCTCCTCGTCCGCCTGCTGCAGGACGGCATCGAGGGCTACCGGTTCGCGTTCTACGTGATCTCGGCGGCCCCCGAAGAAGTGATTCAGTCGGCCCTGGAAGGCATCGTCCCGCCCGACCACATCTATGGGACGCGGTTCGATTACGACGCCACGTCCGGGGAGATCCGCTCGATCGTGCGCGTCGCCGCCGGGTTCGGCAAGGTGGCCGTGCTGGACGAGCTGCAGGCGGCGCTGCAGGTGGGCTCCGACCGGATCGTGTATGTGGGGGACGGCAGCTCCGACATCCACGTGATGCTACACGTCAACCGCCGGGACGGCTTCACCATCGCCGCGTCCGACGCGAAGCTCGTCGCCCAGATCGCGCGCCGCACCATCATCGGGGACGACGCGCTCAGCGTGCTCGTACCGGTGCTCGAGGAGATCGTGGGGATGAACGCCGCGCGCATCCGCTCGTTCTTCGAGGGGCACGGCCTGTCGATCCAGGAGTGGGACAGGATGCGCACCGACTGGTTGACCATCGGTCAGAGCGCCACGGACGGCGGCGCCGCACCGGCCTTGGCGACCGCGGAGACCCAGACCTAGGGAGTCGGCGCCGGCTCTCGCAACTGGTCCTTCACCGGCAGTTTGCGGATCCGCTTGCCGGTCGCCGCGAAGATGGCGTTCGCGATCGCCGGCATCACCGCCGACGTTCCCGGCTCGCCGATCCCCCCCGGCGCCTCGGTGCTCTTCACGAGATGGACTTCGATGTCCGGGGCCTCGTTGATGCGCAGTATCCGGTAATCGTTGAAATTGTGCTGCTCGACGCGGCCGTCCCGGAACGTGATCTCGCCCCACAAGGCGCCCGAGATGCCGAAGATGATGCCGCTCTCCACCTGCGCCTTCACCGTGTCCGGGTTCACGATGACGCCGCAGTCGACCGCGCAGACCACGCGCGGGACGCGCACTTCGCCCTGCTTCGACACCACGACCTCCGCGACCTGTGCGATGTAGCTCCCGAAGGCGTGCAGCAGTGCGATCCCGCGCCCGCTGCCCGGCGCGAGCGGGCGCCCCCAGCCGGCCTGGAGCGCGGCGAGCTCGAGCACCGCCTTCGCGCGCGGTGCCTGGTCGACCAGCGCGCGGCGGTACTGGAACGGGTCCTGTTGCGTCGCCGCGGCGAGCTCATCGATGAAGCTCTCGACCACGAAGATGTTGTGCGTCGGTCCCACGCCGCGCCAGAACGCGGTCGCGATCCCGGGCGGCTCCTGGCGTACGTATTCGACGCGGATGTTGGGCAGGGTATACGGCGGCTCCGCGGCGCCTTCCACCGCGTCCACGTCGAGACCCTTGACCATGGCGACGAGCTGGTGCAGCCCGGCCGCACGCATGACGCGTAGCGTCTTGGGGAACAGTTCGCGCGTCACCCGCGCCATGATCGACGAGCCGGTGACGCGATGGGTCCAGGCGACCGGGCGGCCGCGCTCGTCCAGGCCGGCGGCGATGCGGTCGTAGTAGTACGGCCGGTACATGTCCTGCTGGATGTCTTCCTCGCGGGTCCACACCACTTTCACCGGGCCCGCGACCTGCATCGCGATTCGCACCGCCCGGCGGACGAAGTCGACCTCGAGCCGCCGGCCGAAGCCGCCGCCCAGGAGATGGTTGTGCACCTGGACGCGCTCGCGCGGCAGACCCGTCAGCTGCGCGGCGGCGGTGCGCGTGAACGTCGGCACCTGCGTTCCCACCCAGATGTCGCAGCCGTCCGGCCGGACGTGGACCGTGCAGTTGACGGGCTCCATCGTGGCGTGCGCCAGGAACGGCTGCTCGTAGATCGCCTCCACTTTCCGGGCGGCGCCCGCCATCGCGCGGACGACGTCGCCGTCGTTGCGCGCGACCACTCCTGACCGCTGTGACGCCGCCGCGAGCTGCTGCACGATGTCGGCGGTGCCGAGCCGGGCATTCGGGCCCTCGTCCCATCGGATGGCGAGCGCCGCGAGCCCCTGTTTCGCCGCCCACATGTGCGCGGCGACCACGGCCACGGCGTCGTCGAGCCGCACCACCTGCTGCACGCCCGGGACTGCCCGGGCCTTGGCGTCGTCGACGCTCGCCAGCTTGCCGCCGAACACGGGACACGCTGCCAGCGTCGCCACCTTCATGCCGGGGAGCCGCACGTCGATCCCGAACAGCGCGGTGCCGTTGACCTTGTCGGGGCTGTCGAGGCGCTTGGCGGGCGTGCCGATGAGCGTCCAGTCCTTGGGGTCCTTGAGCGGCGGGGTGGGCGGCACCGGCAAGGTCGCCGCCCGGTCGACCAGCGCGCCGTAGCCGAGCCGGCGTCCCGTGGGCCCATGGATGACCTCGCCCCGCTCGGCGCGGCACGACGTCGCCGCGACCTGCCACGTTTGCGCCGCGGCGGCCACCAGCAACGTACGCGCGGCGGCGCCGGCGCGGCGCAGCGGCTCGAAGTTGCCGCGCACCGAGGTCGAGCCGCCGGTTTCCTGGACACCGAACAGCGGTTCGGCGTACAGCGCGTCGTCGGGCGGCGCGTGCTCGAGCCGCACCTGGGCCAAGTCCACCTCGAGCTCCTCGGCGAGCAGCATCGGCATGGACGTGTACGTCCCCTGGCCCATCTCGACCTTGTGCATGATCAACGTCACCCGGCCGTCGCGATCGATCCGGATGAAGGCATTGGGGGCAAACCGGTCGGCGCGCCCGCGCGCGGGTAGCGTGAAGCCCAGCAGCAAGCCACCTCCGACGGCGGCGCCAGCCTGGAGGAACGTCCTGCGAGAAAGCGCGCGAGCCATGTGATGACCTCCCGTCAGCTTCCGGTCGCGAACCGTACGGCCCCCAGGTCGGCGAGCCCGGCCAGTGTCGCCTCCAGGTCGGCCGTCCGCAAGCCGGCCTCACGCGCCAGCTCGGGCAGCGTCTTCCGCCCGTCGGCGAGCTCCACCACGCTTGCGACCGCCGCATCGGCGCGGGCCACCGTGACGCGGCCATGCGCCGAGCGCGCCACGAGCAGCTTTACACGCCGCGGCGACGCTGGGGGCACCTCGGTCCACGGCTGCAGCAGCTTGGGAAGCACGGCGGGCAGGTCGTAGGCGAGATCCAAGAGCACCGTTCCTTGTACGGTCTCCGGAAGGGACCGCTCCCCGCTCTCGGCTCCTAGTTCTGCGCCGTCGTCCCGCCACACTCGGGGGCCTGCCTCCACGATCATCATGGCCTGCTCGTACTCGAGCAGGTCGCTGAGATAGGGGATCGCCTGCGAGGCGCTCGCGCTGTGCACGTGGCGCACGGCGAGCGCCGCCACGTCGCGCGCCGTGTCGCGGCTGCCCAGCACCGCCATAGAAAGCAGCGCATCGAAGCCGCCGCCCTGGAGCACCGCCTCGGGGTGCCGGCCCGTGACCCTCGCCAGGACACGCGAGTACTTGAAAAAGTGGACGAGCCGCTCGTGATAGAAGTGGCGCGCGAGGAACCGCGCGAACCGCTCGAGGCGCGTCGGATCGGCGAGTGCGAGACCGCGCCATGCGGGGGACGCGCGATAGGGCCCGTCCGCGAGCGCCCGGATGACGGAATCCTGTATCTCGCGGTCGCTCACAAGGCCGCGCGGATCCGCTCGACGCTCGAGAGCAGCACCTCGGGCGTGAGTGACGGCGAGAACGCGTCGAACGTCACCGCCTGCGCGCGCGGGCAACGGCTCACCGCGAGCGCCAGGAAGTCGAGCATCTCGTCCGAGGGGGCGGCGGGCGCGATCCACGGCCCCTGCAGGTCGTCGTCTTGAACCACGCCCGCCACGTGCAGCTCGACGACGCGCTCCAGGGGGAACTCCGCCAGCCACACCGCGGGCTGCACCGCGCGGTAGTGCGCCTCGAGCCAGACGTGCGGCAGGTCGAGCAGAAAGCCGGCTCCGGTCGCCTCGAAGAAGCGCCGCAGCCACACCGGCTCGGGCAGCTGGCTCGCTTTGACGTCGAAGAATCCGGGGATGTTCTCCATCACGAGCGGCTGGTCGAGCCGCACCTGCAGCGCCTTGGCATTGGTGACGAAGCGCTGCAGGAATTCCTCGGTGTAGAGCGGCGGGAAGACGTAATTGAGATTGTAGCGGCCGTCCTCGGTGTGGAGGCACTGGAAATGCTCGGCCACCCACGGCGTGCGGTACAGCTCGGCGAGCGAACGGGCGCGGGCGATGGAGCGCTCGTCGAGCGGCTCCGACAGCTGGCCCAGGTAGTCGTGCAGCAGCAGGGTGTAGCGCTGTTGGATCGCGGGCCAGTGGGGGTCGTGCGGCGCCGGCGGGTCCGCCATCGCGAGATGGTCGATGCCGTCGGCCTGCGCGAGCTCCGCTCCGAGGTGCGGATTGTAAAACGTGCCAACCGAGATGCCAGACATCAGACCTCAGACCTCAGCAAGTCCCTGTTCGACGAGCTGGTCCACGAACACCTTCACCTGGGCCGCGATCATCGGCTTGTCGCCCGTGTCCGTCCACTCGGCCGCGAGTGCCTCGTAGCGCGTGGTCCCGTCGAGCCGCGCCGCGATGAACCGCTCCCGCTCGCCCCACGCTCGGGCGGCGTCGGCGAGCTGCGGCGTGGAGCGTGCGGGGCGGAAGACGTCGGCGACGATGCCGTCGATCGCACGGCAGACGTCCGGGGTCAGGGGTCGGGGGTCGGGGACGAAAGTCTCATCCACCTGCGCGCTGCTCCTGGCTCCGACCAGGACGATGCTCACGCCCGGCTGCGAGCGCAGCCAGCCCAGCGCCAGCGCGATGAGCGACATCGCTTGACCTTGCGCAATGGGTCGCAGCCGCTCGATGACGGCGCGGCGCCGCTCGAACTCCTTCCCCTTGAACCAGTAGATCTGGCGGCGGTGGTCGCCCTCGTCGAACTGCGGCGGCGCCGCGTACTTGCCCCCGAGCAGACCGGCCGCGAGTGGTCGGTAGGCAAGGAAGGCGAGGCGGCGATCGCGGCACAGCGGTAGCGTTCGCTCCTCGACGTCGCGGTCGAAGAGGTTGTAAGGGGCTTGATAGGTCGCGAGCGGCGCGAGGGCAAGCGCTCGCTCGAGCTGCCGGTGCGTGGCGTTGCACAGCCCCACGGCGAGTGCTTTCCCGGCGAGCTGCAGGGTATGGAGCTTTTCGAGCTGCCACTCCCAGCGCTCCACGGTCTCGTGCAGCTGGACGAGGTCGACGTAGTCGCTGTCCAGGCGGCGCAGCGAGTCTTCGAGCGAGGCGCGCGGATCGTCGCGCGGGCCGACCTTCGTGGCGATCGCGACGCGCTCCCGATCGGCCTTGAGCACGCGGCCCAACAGCCGCTCGGACTCGCCTCCGCCGTACGTGGGTGCCGTATCGAAGAAGGTGACCCCGCGCTCGACGGCGTGCCGGATCGCGGCGGCGCGCTCGCTTTGCTCTCCCGCCGCCCCCCAGCCGGTTCCGCCGACCGCCCACCCCCCGAACCCCAGGCGCGCTGCGACGCCCAGGAAACGCGAAAGGGGCCCGACATCGGTCCGGGCCCCTTCGCACATCCAGCCGATCTCCCTTAGGAGTGGCAGGTGGGCTCCAGCTCGCTCGTCTCGACGATCTCGGGACGATGACAGCTGGGCACCAGTTCTGCGGTTTCGACGATCTGCATTGGTTTCCTCCCTGCTTGGGAAAAGAGAACGACGGCAGGTTCGACTACCATAACGGGTTGCCGTCACACCCGTCAACCGATAACTCTGAGCTATGATCGCGATCCAATCCCTGCTGACCGAGAACGCTCTCGCCGACGAATTCGTCGCGGCCTTTCAGGCACGCCGCTTCGACGAGAAGTTCTTCTACTGGTTCCCGCTCTCCGTGCGCGCCTGGCTCGCCCTCTGCTCGGACGGCGCTTACCGCAACTACGTCCGCTCGCGCTCTCTGATTGCCCAATCCGCCGACCGGCTCGCCGGCTTCGTCCAGCCCGGCTCCCTTGAGGTCGTGAGCCTGGGCTCGGGACAGGGGGACAAAGACCTACTTATAATGAACGCGCTGAGCCGCCACGGAGTTCACGTCTCCTACGTTCCGGTCGATACGAGCCTGGCCCTGCTCGAGTTAGCGTGCCAGGGGGCGATGGGGGCGGGCCTGCCGGCCCAGGGTATCAAGGCCGATTTCGCGCGCGCCGATCACCTGGCGGCCCTCGCCCCGGACCCCGAAACACCGCCGCGACTCGTCCTCCTGCTCGGCAACACGCTTGGTGCCTTCGACCCGCTCGCCGCCGCGCGCCAGCTGCGCGCGCTACTGCGACCGCACGACTTGCTCATCGTGGACGGCGAGATTTACGCTGCCCAGCACACCGTGGCCGGGTACGACAATCCACTCAACCGCCGCTTCGCCTGGGCGCCGCTCGTGGCCGTCGGCATCACCGAGCAGGACGGCGAGCTCGTGTTCGAAGACCGCGTGGACGCACGGCTCCCTGGCCTGCACCCGCTCGCCAAGCACTTCCGCGCGACCCGCGAGGTACGAGCCGGGCTGGGCGGCGAGACAATGGCGCTCTCCGCCGGAGAGCGGCTCGACCTGAATCATTCTTACAAGTACGACGCCGACACGTTCGTTCGCATTCTGACCGACGCCGGCCTCGCGGTACGCTGGCGCGGCACGAGCGACGACGCCCGCTTCGTGATGGTCCTCGCGGGCCCCGCGTGACCGCCGCCGTCGATGTGCGGGGGCTGGCCTACGCGCTGCCCGGCGACGGCCGCACTCTGGTGCAGAACGTATCCTTTACCGTGGGTCCTGGCGAGACCCTCGTTCTGCTGGGGCGCAGCGGATCCGGCAAGACGACCACCCTGAAGCTCATTAACCGCCTGCTCGAGCCGACCGCCGGGGAAGTGTTGGTGGCGGGTGAGCCCGCGGCCGCCCTCGAGCCGACGCGCCTGCGGCGACGCATCGGCTACGTGATCCAGGAGGTCGGGCTGTTTCCCCACTTCACCGTGGCGCAGAACATCGGGCTCGTGCCGCGGCTCGAGGGCTGGCCGGCCGACCGGATCGCCGCCCGGGTGCGGGAGCTCCTCGCCCTCGTGGGCCTCGACCCCGCCGCATTCCTGACCCGCTACCCGCATCAGTTGTCGGGAGGGCAACGCCAGCGCGTCGGCGTGGCCCGTGCGCTCGCCGCCGATCCGCCGCTGCTGTTGCTCGACGAGCCGTTCGGCGCGCTCGACCCCATCACGCGCGTCGAGCTGCAGCGCGAGTTTCGCGGCCTCGAGGGCAGGCTGGGCAAGGGCATGGTGTTCGTGACGCACGACGTGCGTGAGGGTTTGCTGCTCGGTACCCGGATCGGGCTGATGCACGAGGGGCGCCTCCTGTTCCTGGGGACGCCGGAAGAGTTCCGGGGGTCGACGCAGCCGGAGGCCGTGGCGTTCATGAGTGCGGTTGACCCCGGGCCGGCGGCCCGGGGTTAGCCGAAGAACGATGAACCTCCTGTCCTTCTACTCCCGCAACTCGGCCGAGCTGCTGGGACTGACCTGGCAGCACGTCTACCTGGTGGTGGTCTCGACCGGCGCGGCGATCGTCGTCGGCGTCCCGCTCGGCATCGCGCTCACGCGCCGCCCGGCATGGCGGGCGCCGGTGCTCGGCCTCGCCAACGTGTTCCAGACGATTCCCAGTCTCGCGCTCCTCGGATTTCTGATCCCGTTCTTCGGCATCGGAGCGTGGACGGCGATCACGGCGCTGATTCTGTACGCGCTGCTGCCGATCATCCGCAACACGTATACGGGGATCGCGGGCGTGGACCCGGCGGTGCGCGAGGCGGGCCGGGGGATGGGCATGACAGACGGCGAGCTGTTGCGGCTGGTCGAGTTGCCGCTCGCCGCCGGCGTGATCCTCGCCGGCATCCGCGTCGCGACGGTGGTGAGCGTAGGCGTGGCGACGATCGGCGCGGCGATCGGGGCAGGCGGGCTCGGTGTCTACATCTTTCGCGGGGTGGCGACTGTGGACGACACGTTGATCATGGCGGGGGCGTTGCCCGCCGCGCTGCTCGCCTTGGCGGCGGACGCGGTGCTGGGGATCGCGCAGCGGAGGCTGGCGTGGCAGCGATAGGCGGTCGGGTGCTCCTCACTCTGGCGTTGTTGCTCGGCGCCTGTGGGCGGCACGACCGGATCGTCGTCGGCGCGAAAAACTTCACCGAATCCGATCTCCTGGCCGAAATCGTGGCGCAACAGATCGAACGCCGGCTGCACGTTCCGGTGGAGCGCCGGCTGCACTTGGGTGGGACGTTCGTGTGTCACCAAGCGATCCTGGCGGGGCAGATCGACCTGTACGTCGAGTACTCGGGCACCGCGTTCACGGCCGTGCTCAAGCACCCGCCCGTCGTCGAGCGCGACAGCGTGTTCCACCAGGTCGCGAGCGAATACAGCCGGCAGTTCGGGCTGCGCTGGCTCACGGCGTTCGGGTTCGACAACACATTCGCGATCCTGGTGCGCGCCGCCGACGCTGAGCGCTACGGGCTGAAGGCCATTTCGGACCTGAGCCGGGTGGCGCCACGCTGGCACGCGGGCTTCGGCTACGAGTTCCTCGAGCGCGCCGACGGCTTCGCGGGGCTGTCCCGGGTCTACGGACTCCACTTCGCCGCGCCGCCGACGGCGATGGATCTGGGCCTCACCTACCGCGCCCTGGCCGACCGCAAGGTGGACGTGATCGCCGGAAACTCCACCGACGGACAGATCGCGGCGCTGCACCTGGTCGCGCTCGAGGACGACAGGCACTACTTCCCGCCCTACGAAGCAGCGCCGGTGGTGCGGGCCGGGACGCTGGAGCGCTATGCGGGGCTCGCGCGCGCCCTGGAGGAGCTGGGAGGCAAGATTTCCGACGACGAGATGCGCCGTCTCAACGCGGCCGCGGACGTGGAGCACCGCGACATCCGGACGATCGCGCACGAGTGGCTCGAGGCACATGTGCCGTGAGCGCGCGCATCATTCGCACGTATCTCCTCATCACGGGGCTGTTCAACCTGGCGATGTCCCTCATCTGGGGTATCGACACGCTGTTCAAGCTCCACGCCGGCCTCGACATCTTCCAGGTGATGATGACGAATGCGGCGTTCACGCTGGGGAACGTGCTGTTCGAGATCCCCACCGGCGTGGTGGCGGACACGCTCGGCCGGCGCGTGTCACTGCTCTTGTGCCTCGCCACCCTGTTCGGCACCACGCTCCTGTACGTGGCGATCGCACGGTTCGGCTGGGGGTTCTGGCCGTTCGCGTGGGTGTCGGTGCTGCTCGGGCTCGGCTACACGTTCTACACGGGGGCGGTCGACGCCTGGCTGGTGGACGCGCTCAAGGCGACGGGCTACACCGAGCCGCTCGAGCCGGTCTTCGCACGCGGTCAGATGGCGTTCGGGGCGGCGATGCTGGCCGGCACGCTCGGCGGGGGTCTGCTGGGCCAGGTCGATCTGGCCCTGCCATACCTGGTCCGCGCCGCCATCGTCGTACCGTTGTTCGTGCTCGCCTGGCGCGCGATGCCGGAGCCCGGGTTCACCCGGCGCGCGCTCTCCCTGGACCGCGTGCCCGCCGAGATGCGCCGCGTGTTCGTCGAAGGGATGCGCAACGGCTTACACCATCCCGTCGTACGGCCGGTGATGCTGGGCTCGCTCGTGTCGGTGAGCTTCATGATCTTCGGGTTCTACAGCTGGCAGCGGTACTTCCTGGATCTGCTCGGCCACGAAGCGGTGTGGGTGGCGGGCGCGATCGCCGCCCTCACGTCGCTGACACTGATCGCCGGCAATGTCCTCGTGACACCCCTCGCGCGCCTGCTGCGGACGCGCACCGCGCTGCTGATTGCATCCGTCGTCGTACAGGCGATCGCCATCGTGCTGTGCGGGTTGCTGCGCAACTTTTACGTTGTGGTGGCCCTGTATCTGGTGTACGGAATCGCGCTCGGCGTCATGCTGCCGGTGAAGCAGGGGTACCTGAATGCGCACATCCCGTCGGCCCAGCGGGCCACCATCATCTCGCTCGATTCGTTCTTCGCCAATTTGGGTGGGGTGGCGGGGCAGACAGGCTGGGGCTGGCTCGCGCGGGCACGCGGCATTGGAGATGCGTGGGTGGCCGCGGGAGCAACGCTGCTGTTGGGCGTCCCGCTCTACTGGCTGGCGCGCCGCCGGGACCGGGTGCTGGACCGGTTCTAGGGGGTTGCGGAGAAGGGACGGAACGTCTAGGCCGTGGCGAACTTGGGCAGCTCCGCCCGGTGCCGCCTCAGAAACGCCTCGTAGATGTGACTGTCAGTGTAGTCCCGTATCTCACTGATCCGGTCCCCGCGGAACCGGATCACGCAGCAGGTGCGCTGATCCATGATGTCTTGCGGGGCGCTCTTGAGCCAGGAACGCTCGCGGATCTCTACGATCACACGGTCGTCCGCGTCGTACCAGTCGCGCCACACGTCCTGGGAGCCCCAGTCGGCGGCGCCCAGACCCGGCGCGCGGTTCCACAGGGCGTCGAGCACCAGCTCCCGACCCTTCCATTCGCCGCCGAGCGGCGGCGCTCCGGCCACCCAGTATGCGATGTCGTTGTGGAACAGCTTGCCGACGGCGGCGCGATCGCCGGCGAACAGGGCCTTCTCGTACGCCTGCGCGATCTCCAGGCGGCGGCTCATACGATCGCTTCCTCCGGATTCACCAGAGGATTCGCTTTGCGCCCGGCGCGCTCCATCGGCTTGTCCATCATGGCGCGATTCTGATCCAGGACCTTCCAGAAGTCCACGGCGCGGCCCAGCAGCTCGCGCGCCGCCTCGCGCAACGCGTCGCTCGCCCGCACCTGGCGCACGTTGTTCTGCATGTCTTCGGCGTCCCAGCCCCGCGAGTGCGCGATGAACGGGAACTGTGGAAACACGAAGCCCAGCTCGGACCAGAACGTGAGCAGGTTGCCGGCCACGGCCTGAATGTTGTCCTGCCCCCCGGTGATGATGAGGGCGGCCACCTTGTTCTTGATGAGCATGTTGTTGTGGATGGTGATCTGGTTCTGCACGCAGTTCAGCCGCTCGGCCATCTTGTAGTAGAGCGACGAGGCGTTGCCCCAACGGATCGGCGTGGCGATGACGACCACGTCCGCCCAGTGCACCAGGCCCTCGTAGACGGCTGTCAGCTGATCCTCGGGATCGCGCTCGGTGATGGCGCAGGGCCAGGTGCACGCG
>Ga0137418_10000027_pt1 | contig 58048 bp, 50 predicted proteins | sample CZODoug3_1_2_16f_FD_122242 | JGI IMG/M metagenome (GOLD analysis project Ga0137418, IMG submission 122242) | Vadose zone soil fungal communities from Angelo Coast Range Reserve, California, USA - CZODoug3_1_2_16fungal (Hybrid Assembly) | ecosystem: Environmental > Terrestrial > Soil > Vadose...
GATTCACCCTGCCACCGGAAATGTCTCCGCACCAGCCCCATCAGGTACCACGGGCCGTCTTTCTCGAGCGTTTGCCCGTCCGGAAAGACCGCTGGGAGCGCGGCCATGCTGCCCCACAACCTCAACAGCAGAAAATGAAATCGCAGGGAAAGCACCAGAAGGACCAGCGGACCACCGAGATAAAATCCCGTCATAGGAAGCAGATTCCCGAGGCGCGTTGTGTGCAACGCCGAGGAATTGATCAACAAGCGCGTATCGCTGGTGAAACCAATCAGGAAGCCGCAGATGACGCTCACACCCACGGTGAGGAAATAAAACCAGCGCGCAACTTTGGTGGCGTCGCCGATGGCTTTCGAACTGTCTACCGCGGAAATCGATTCCGGCAGGACCGCATCGAAAAGATTGGTTCCGCCCAGCCGGCCAAACCACAATCCTTCCGCGCCATAAAGATTGGCGCCCATCAGGTTGGAGCCGCGCAATTCTGTGCCCAATAAGTTCGCGTTCTGGAGATTCGAACGCACCAGGCTGGCTCCGCGCAAATTCGCCATCGATAAATCCGCGCCCGCAAGGTTTGTTCGATGGAGGTGGGCGCCCTGCAAATTTACGCCGGTCAGATCGGCCTTCGCCAAATTCACGCCGCAGAGATCCGCTTTGACTCCCGTTTCTCCGCCCGATTCCACCCAGATCTTGTGCTGATCCAGAATCTCCGCAAGATCGAGCAGCGAGATTCCAATGGAATCACCTTCGCTCGAATGCTCTCCACCGGCAGGATTCCCTCTGTCGATTTCGCTCTTCAATTCATCCATTTCTTTGACTGCTTGTATCTCCAGGCCCATTCGAATTCTTTCCCCAGCTTTCTTCGCCCGCTCCTGCCCTTCCTGTCGCACTTGACCCCCCAACCGCCGGACTCTCGCATTTATCAATGCGTTCAAATTCCTGGCGGCACGCTTCGGATTCCCCCGCAACAGGCAGTGTTACTGCCGGGCTGCTTCCATCCTCTCCTACCAGCGCTGTGGAAATCGCCTGCCCGAAAGTACAGGCGGCGCACCGGTAACGGGGGCGGATTAAATGGGGGCTAGGCGAAAGATTCGAACGCGGAGCGCGCAGGCAATACGAAATGTCCGCGCACGCTGGGGATACTGGGAAGAGTATCAGATTCAAATGCTTATAGGGAAAAAGTGCCGGGGTAGTTTCGCTGAGGAGTGGCCCTCGATAGAAATTAGAAACTAGAAATCAGAAACTAGAAATTAGAAAGGGGAGAGTAAGACCCCACCCTTTGCAAAAGCCGCAAGGGGTAGGCCACCCAAGAGTTAAGGCGCGGCCACCCGCCAAATCACTCACAGACGATGGCCCTCGTGAATGAGCTCCTTAACGGAAATACCCTGCAGGGAAGTTCGATTCTTTTCCACAAAGCTCATCATCTCGCGCACGGCTTCGCGGCGGCTGCCATTGTCCCCGCCACCGCCGGAAGAAGGTACAGTCGCACGGAGAGCGCGCAGAGCTTGAGAGATCAGCTCTTCTGCCGTGCGGAAGTGGCCTGACTCCAGCTCTTCCTTCACGATTTTTTCTTGTTCAGGGGTAAGATTGATCGTCATCGCTCTAGACTCCGACGGATCGCATGCTTGCCGATAGAAAGATTATACACCCAGGATCCAGTCTGAAAATTGAACTAGAAAAGGGAAATTAGAAAGGGACAGGGAGATAGACCCCACCCTTGCATAGAACAAAACCGCAAGGATGGGCCACCCCAAAGGCGTTTTTCGGAATTAAGGCGCGGCCACCCGCCTCTCCTGGGCTGAGGAGCATCAGGGTCCGTCAGCACCGCATGTCGAAGGCACTACGGCTTAAACTGTTTTGCCTTGGAATTCTCGAGTCTAAGAATTCACTTCATCAAATCCAGGCACGGCAACGCAGCGATCTTTGCTTCTGGCGTTTCGAAGCTCCTGGTTCCAGCCTGGTCTTTCATGGACAGAAAAATCCAATCGCTCTTTGCCTCTGCCGTTCTGCTGAACTCGAACGCGATTTTTTCGTTCTCTCCGCGTTGGTAGCTCATCGTCCGTAGCACCACGGGATACACTTCTTTCGTCACGTCTTCCGCCGGTGGGCCGCACCGTGCGGTCAAGTTTTCCGGCGTCACTTCTACTACCGCATGTTCCTGCCGCTTCTCCCGTGCGCTTCTGGCGCGCTCGGAAATGCGTGTCGCTACCGTGACAACCGCCATCATTCCAAAAACCGCGCCCGCAACAATCAACCACACGCGCTTCGTGCGTTTCAGGAACTCTGCAAACTCCACCATCGTCCCAGCCGCGCCGGTCTGGCTGGTCTCCGGCGCAGCCACCTTTTGCGCCGTTTGCGTTTGCTTCGAGGCGGTCCTTTCCGTCACCGAAGGCTCCGTAGCCGCTGTCGTGCCTCGTAGCGAATCCGATCCCGTTATCTCGGTCTGTTCGCCCGAATACACGGGTTCCTTCTGCTTCGTCTCCTCCATACTTTTTCTGCCTTTCGGGCTGTGCTCTAATCATCGCCCCATGCGCTACTCGCGGCTCTATATTCTTGCTTCTTAATTGCGAGACAGTAACTCGAACTATGCGGCGACAGGCACACCCGTCCCTTCCTTGCCACTCTCCAAGCGCGGCCTAGGATTTGCACTTTGTATTGGAGCTTTTTGGTCACTCGACATGGCATCTACTTGTGTAAATGCCGATAAATCTCTGAGGCGTGGCGCCCTTTTGGTTAGGTGCCGCGCCTACGGCGCTCGCGATTCTTTTTGGTATCTTTCCCAGCCCTTACCCTTCGACTGCGCTCAGGGCAAGCGGGCTGGGCTAACGTTTGGCACCCCTACGGGGCTTACTCAGCGCAAGACGATCTGGGAGTTCATTGGGGGGAACATGCAAGACGGCCCGCTTCCCCGACGCGGTCCCGACCGGGTCCCCGAGATGCTCGGGGCAGGCGGGATCTCCGCTCCACAACTGCGGTAGAGCTTCGATTTGAACGTTGAAAGGTTAGGCGCAGGACATGAGCGCTTCATCGGACATCCAACGGGTCGCCGGTCTTGTGCTCCTCAATTTGGAAGCGCAAGAATCGATGGATGGCTTCAACGGCTTCTTTGTTCGCAGAGGAAATAACAACGCGTCCCCCATCCGGAGTTTCCTCGAACGCATATTGAATATTTTTCCGCAACCGTTTCATTTCCGGTACTCCGGGCGGAACGGTATCGTGAACAAACATCGGAATGTCGAAATCGCCGCTTTGAAATGCTTTTGCGATGTGTCCCAGGTGCATCCTGATTTCGTTTCGATTGGCAGCATCGGCGGAGTCTTTAGCCTCGACTTGAATCACTCCACCCTTCGCGTTCAGTAAGAAATGATGCGTCGCGGCAGTTTGAGAAAAACCCATGGCTTTTTCGCCGCGCTCATTCCTCTGAGTATGCGCGGCGTGCATAGGACACTCGGTTTGCGATTCCGGCTTCTGGTTCGATTGAGTAGAAATTCCTGCTGTGAGCGTGATTAGAAGAATCAGCTTCATAGCTCTCCCCGTCTTCGGATGCCGCGACCCAAATGTTGCGCATGGGTCTTCGGGTGAGTCCTGAAATTTTCCAGTAGCCGAGCCTGTTTGCCGCGAGGGGTCTTGGCAAGCATCCGGTCCCACGCTAAAAGCGTCGAGCGCAATTCGCGCCGCCACGATTGCAATTCGCGAAGCCTTTCTTCGAGGACCGCAAGCTTTTCAGCAGCCAGCTTCCGAACGCGGCGACAGGGTGCGCCTCCGCTGTTCCGTTCGCTGAAGATGTCTGCCAATTCAGCCACGGAGAATCCGATGGACAGCCCGGCCCGGATCATTCGCATTCGAGCAAGACTGTCTGGCGAAAACACCCGGTAACCAGCAGAAGTGCGGGCGGCTCTAGACAACAGATTCCGCCGCTCGTAGAAACGAACAGTGTCCGCACTTACGCCGGAAAGACGTGCCAGTTCACCGCAATACAGGGGTCGAGTTTTGGAGAGTTTAGAACTCACAGGATTAGCCTAAAGCTTGGAATTAGTTCCAAGGTCAAGCAAATTCCGACTCTACGCCATATTGGTGGCAAGGGCTTAATTTCTTTCCCAGCCCTTACGGGCTGGGCTAACGTGTACCACGCCTACAGCGTTCGGGGATTTCTTTTTGCTAGCTTTCCCAGCCCTCACGGGCTGGGCTAACGTGTGGCACGCCTACGGCGCTCGGGATTTCTTTTGCTAAGTAGTTGTCCGATTGTCATGGCGGGAAGTTTGGGCCATGGCAACTGAAGCGTATGCACACTACCGCGAGCATTACACCTAATCCGAAAAACCGAGACGCCCCCCAGTGAAAGCGACTCTGATACACCGCGACACCGAACACCAGTAGATTGCTCGCAAGAGAAAACAGGACGAGAAAGCTCAACCCGAGGATTGCCGGAGAGTAAAGGCCACCCAGAAAAATAAGCATCATGAAAAGAAACACAGACCAATAGGCCACGTGAACAGCTCGAAGCGCGGATGTCAGACACGCCAGCCCCGCGCCAAAAGCGCGGGCTCGAACATTGGGGAAGCGCAGCAGCACCAGGCAAAGAGTGTACGGTGCGCTGCGGGCGAGGAAATCTCCAAGCCCACTTAGCTGTGAAGTGGGCCAAAGGACCTTGGTACTGCACAGCGCCAGACCGGCGCTGACGGTCGCGCCTAAAATACCCCAAAACAACACCTTGTCCGCCAGGGAATTGAGGCGGAGAGTCGTCTCTCGCGGTTCCCAGTTTGCCGGAAGGGCCACTAGGTCAAGTTTATTACTTCACGCGGGCCGGTTGACCTGACCGTTCCTCTCCAGAAACATGTCGCTTCATTGACGCTTCGGGAAAGGGGCGAGGAGAAGAAGAGCGGTCGCGGCAATTCGCCCTACAGCGAGAAAGGCAGGACAGCACGGGTCTGAAGACGCCACTACGACAAAGGAAGGCAGGAACAATAGGGAGTTTGTGGCGCGCCCGCAGACCGTCCGGGGCAGAAAACCGTGCCTACGGCGCTCGCTCCTGGCAAACTGATTTAGTTCTTGACAAGGCGGTTACTACTGTGGTAGGATTTGTTTTGTAAAGAACTGTGCCCCGGTTTCGCCGGGGCTTTTTCTTTTTAAGGGCGGCGTATCGCGAATCCGGGCACGCCCTTCCTCTGCACCCCCCCGCCTACGAGGAGAGACAAGAATGTCTGTCTTACCAGTTGTGAAAGATCAGAGACATAACTTGGGACGCGCTAAAGCGCCCTCTACAAGACAGACAAGAATGTCTGTCCTACCAACGGACACTGAACATGAAAAACAAAAAGCTCAACGTGGTACACGTGTGGAAACAATTGGAAGACTTGGTGGTGCCGCGGCTGCACCTCTCGGTGCATGACCGCGCGGTGTATTCTCATTTGCTGCGGCACAGCCGGCTCGAGGGGAGGCTGGAGCTTCGCTTTTCCATCCTGTGGCTCGCTCGCGGCGCATGCGTTTCCGGCTGGGCCGCACGCAAAGCGGTGCGGCGCCTGGTTGCCAAAGGCGCACTGCGCCTGGCGGAACGCAGCAGAGCGGGTCACGTGGTCAAGGTGCGCTTGCCCGAAGAGATTCGGTCAGTGGGCGCCGGGAAAATCGCAGCGTGCGCCGCGGTGCGTGTGCCTAGCGTGGTCAACGGGGGCGACCTCGAGATGGCGGATTTCCTGGAAACGCGGGCGCTGCGCCAGGCGATCCACGCGCGCGAGGGCGGGCGGTGCTTTTACTGCTTGCGCCGGCTGACACCGATGGTGCGGTGCCTGGACCATGTGGTGCCGCGTGTCCGAGGAGGGCGCAATGGCTACCGCAACCTGGTGTCCTCGTGCGCGGAATGTAACTCGCAGAAGCGGGAGCGGCGGGCCGAGGATTTTCTCCGCTGGCTCTGCCGCGAGGGGCGTTTGAGCGCAGGCGAACTCAGCGGGCGGTTCCGCGCGCTGGCGAGGCTCGCCGCAGGAAAGCTTCGGCCTGCGCTTCCCAGCCCCAGCCAGAGAGATAGGGAAAAAGGCCGGTAGGCCAGGGGTACATAGCCCGCGGTAAAGGGCCTTGGATGAGTGGCCCGGGATGAGTGGTGGCGTTTTTCGACAGGCTGCTGAACGAAAAAAAGTGCCGGGGCAGCTTCGCTGAGGGGCCAAGGCACCCCGGCTTATCCCGCCCGCCTCCGCAGTGAGCGAGCAAGGAACTCGTCAGGAATCTCGTCTACAACAAGGCCAAGAAACCGCTGGAACATACTTCGCGCCGCAGGGCAAAAAGCTGTTCAGAAATTCTTGCGCGCGACGCCATGAAAGCGACGGCTTCCCTTTTTCGAAATTGTTCTACTTTTCTTCTTCGCCGCGGAGGAACTCGTAGCGCTCGATCGCGGCAACCACGCCGACGGAGCCTTCATCGCGCGGCTCGGTGCGCTGCACGCGGCCGAGGCAGCGGACCCGTACAGGTCCCGCCATAGTAATCTCGTTGGGAAGAGTCAGAAGAATCTCAACAGGGGAGCCTTCCCTGACATCCTTGGAAAGAAAGAAATAAACACCGCGGGAGCTGACGTCCCTTGATTCGGTGCTGGTTTCACCAACCGCGGCTCCCGTTGTCCAACGAACAGTGAGCGGCAGCCGCATGGAGAAGCGCTGGGTAGTGCGGCGTTCGGAGCCAGTCAAAGAAGTCCTCCTGATCGAAGAGAGAGTGTATCCGGGTGCGGCCCAGGGAACAATAGGACTCCGGATACAAAATCGGTTCAATGCTGAGAAGTACCGAGGTACTAGAACGGAGCCGGAAACTAGAACTAGAGGATACGAAAGGCCCCCTAGGATAAAGAAAACGCACGTTTTGGCTACCGCGCTAACTGTAACCAAACACTGGCCATTACGAGTTATTTCGGGGCGTAGAACAGGTAGTCAGCGGAGTATGGAACGCGGACTTCCTGGCCGACGTGCGAAGCGTCGCAGCCGGAGGCCGGCGCTTTGCCACCTTTGGTGTTGAGGCGCTGGATGGTTGTGGCGCGAGAAAGCACGCCAATGCCATCGTGGCTGAGGATGTTGACGAGAAGCCATGGAATGGAATCGGCATCCGGCGAAGGCGCATTGGCGATGGCCTTTCCGGTAACGCGGCTGCCGTCGTTCGCTTCCCAGGAAGGTCCAGCGAAATGTTTGCCGAAGGGTTTGCCATCTTTGTCGAAGAGCTGGGCGTCGGGAGCTTTCAGAGTCCAAGCGAATTGCGCGCCATCGGCCTTGCAGGTGTAGATCTGGTCGCCCTTGGCATGCACGCGAAGAAAAAGTTGTTCGTTGGCCGGCGGCTGGATTTGCTGCGGGACTTCTTGCGCGGCGACGGAGAACGAAAGAACGGCGCCCGCGGCGGCGAGCAGCGTGGCTGATGCGAGTCGGTGAATGCGATTGGGCATGGAAGGTTTCCTCCGAATCTAGTAGCTCGACAGAGGCGGCAATGAACCAGCTCAGTTTACAGTAAGCATCACTGTAGTGGTGTGGGTTGTGGCACCTGAGGTTCCTGTAATGGTGACGGTGTAGGGGCCCGGTTGTGTGCCGTGTTGCGGAGGAGGACCGCTATTATTGCCGCCGCAACCTGCAGCCTGGAACACGAGGAAGAGGACCAAGCCGGCCACGGGAATCGAGATCGCGATGCGCTGGCGTCTCGTCCGCGCAGCAAACACGAGCAGTATCAAGGCAACAGTGGCTAGGACCAGGAGCGGGACGACTCTCTGCCAGGGGCCGATACGCTTGAGTGGACGCCCGGGGATGAAGAGTTGGTGAGCCATGGTCGTGACTGTGATGGTGGTGTTGTTACCTGGCGCGACCGAGGGCGGATTCGCGGTACAGGTCGTCGCTGCCGCAGGAAGCGAACAGGTCACGCTGACGTTGGAAGAAAAGCCCCCGCTGGCGCCGATGCCTACGGTGTAGGTGGCTGGACTTCCCGCGTTGACAGTCGCACTTGTTGGAGCCACGGGCGTCATGGTGAAGTCTGGAGGCCCCTGGGTAAAGGAGAGCGTGATATTAGAATATCCTCCAAGAGCGACTGGATTGGGATCGGGGGGACCGAAAGCGCCCAACATAATGTAGTACGTGGTACCTCCGGTGACAGAGATATTTTGAAGATCGGACTGAATGACGACGCCAGGATTGATGTCGTCATTACAAGCACCGGGGACCATCGTGAGATTTCCCATTGTTCCTGTAAAGACGGCCAAAGTAGTGTCGTAATTGCTAAATTGCGTGGAGAGGTCAGTGATCGTCCCGTTTGAACTCGGGGTGAACGTAAACCACACGGTGCTATAGCTGCCATTCTTGCCGTTGCCGCCTGCGTGCTGTGTGACGCATGGCAGGATGGGATCCGTTGATTGCATTGTCGCCGCGGAGCTGTCTACGATGAGCTGCCCCCCTAGACTATTGAAAGGCATCGCGCTGGCAAAGTTGTCGTTGGCAGGCGGGGGCGCGACGACCGTAAAAGTGGGCAAGGGCATCGGACCCGCTGGAGGAGAGAGGGTGATTCCGCCACCAGGAGGGAGTGTCCGCACACCGACTGAGTTTATGCTGCCAGTCCCGGTTATGAAGCTGCCCGGAATCGTGGCTGATAATTGTGTCGGAGAGTTGAATGTGGTCGGAATGACGACTTGTCCATGCGGCTGAGCATTCATCGGGGTGAAGTCGGGATTGAGCATCACTTGAGAGCTCGTCGAGAAATTTGTGCCGGTCACGATAACGGGGATGTCGGGGGAATTGATGTTGATAGTGGTAGTAGCGGGACTGACGCTGGAAATAGTTGGAGGTGCCGAGGGGACGACGAACGTCAGAGAATTGCTATTTGCGGGGCCGACGGAGACGGAGACCTGAACCGTTCCACCGGAAGTGAGCAACGAAACGGGAACGGTGGCCGTCACTTGACTGTCGGAAATCATAGTCGGCGTTAGGACCGTCGTACCGCTACCTGCCTTCCACTGGACTGTTGTGGCACTGGAACCGGTAAGGCCGCTGCCGTTCACCGTTAGAGTTAGGGGGGACGCAGCGGAAGCTGGAGCGGAGAAGGGTGAGAGGGAGGTAATGTGTGGGCCTGTGAAGTTGACGACAAATGGGAGGGGCGAGAGTGACCAAGCGCCCCGTCCGTGGGTCCCAGCCACCAAAGTCCGCGAGGGATCGTGGAGCTTCAAAGAGAGAACGGCTACGTTTGGAAGGCCGGTGCCGAGCGTGCTCCAATGCAGACCTCCGTCCAGGGTAACGAAGCATCCGAGATCGGTAGCAGCGTACAAAGTGTTATGCGCTGGGTCCTCAGGGTCAACCACGACGTCATTCACGGGAATGTTGGGCAAGTCCGACGGATTCGGTGACTCGCAATGAGTAAGATTCGTACAACTCACGTCCGTCCAGTTGACGCCAGCATCTATCGTTTTGAAAATGTGCCCATAGTGGTCGCCATCGGCAGTTACCGCGAAACCTGAGAAGACAGAGTAAGCAGTCCGACCAGTTGGGTCTGCGGCATCCACAACAAGAGCTGTTACATTCCGCAAAGGCAATCGATTTACTCCCACCTGAGCGAAGGAGGGGCTAGTTGAAGCGGCGTTTGTCGTGACAAAGACTTCGCCACCGTTGGTTCCCGCATACACCACCGCAGGATTAGTAGGAGAAACACCTAAAGCAGTGAGATAGTTTCCGCTTCTTGTCGGGAGCAAACCGGAAATAGCTTTGAACGTGTTGCCGTTGTCCGAGCTTTGATAGATATGATCAGTGCCGAAGTAAACGAGGCCTTGAGTGGAGGGATCGGTCGCGATGGGCGGAATGAAGTCCACGCTATCGGTACGATTGGGATTGATACCAGCTCCAATAAGGACATAGGAATTCGCATCGGTACCGCCGGAAGGCGAGAAAAACAGACGGATGAGCTGGCAGGTGATATAGACCCTTGTGGGAACCTGAAAATCAACAGCGGTCTGGCCGCCGTCACCGCATTTCGTGTTTGTCCAGTTAGGGGTAGCTTGAAAGACCTGGCTGCCGTTGTCTTGAGCACCGCCAAAAGCAATCGTGGGATCGGAAGGATTAACAGAGAGATTCGGGTAGAACTGGGTCAAGGTAAGGTTCTGGTTCAGGTTGGTCCACGTCACTGTTGGCGCTTCCGCATCGTCCGTGCGCCATAGGCCACCATCGTTGCCGAGATACATGCGGACTTTGCCGGTTGTTGGCAACTTGACGAAAGCCATAGCGTGCTCGTCGACGTGAGGCAGAGTCGGGTCACCGCCACCTGGGGAAGTGGGAATCGCAGGAGAAAACGTTGCGCCGGAAGCGGAAGTCCCGTTCATGGAGCGCATCACCCACTCGAAAGCAGTTGAACTCGTGACCGCTCCCCCTCCGAGAAAAACTATGTCCTTATTGTTTGGGTCTACCTTAATGACATTGTCGTACCAGCATTGGCGGCGACAGATGTCCGGAGCGGCGGTCTGGACCCAGGAAGCACCGCCATTATTGGTGACAAACACGCCGAGATTAAAGGTCGAGTCGGTTATGGCATCCGCAATGGAAGCGTAGACGGTGCTTCCCGTGGCGTCGCTGGGTGCGATGCCGAGATCGATGCGGCCCATGGGTAGGTTGGTGGGCTGAGCGACAGGGCTAAAGGTGATGCCTGCGCAGGAGGAGGCGTTAGCGTTTGTGGATTTGTAAATCCCGTTCAGGTTGATCGCCCCGGCGGCGTCACCAAGAGGGCGCCCAAGGGCCGCGTAAGCGACGCTGGAGTTGGCAAAGCCAACAAAAGAGCCAGCTTCGCCGATGAGAAGCGATGTCCAGTTGGCCCCACCGTCTGAGGAGCAGTAGATTCCTCCCGATGTTTCGCTGGCGGTACTTCCAACTCGAGGGATTTGAGTGCCAACGAGGAGCAGGTTTGGATTGGCGGGGTTCACAGTAATATAGCTTATGCGAGCACCACCATCGTTGAAGAAGCCGAAATTCAGCGTGTTGGTGAAGGGTCCTAGGAAAGGGCAAGTTGAACTCGGCGTAGTGCAGGTCTGGGTCCAAGTTTGGCCATGGTCGGTTGACTTTAGGACACCCGCACCGTAGTAGGTGTCGAAACCAACGGAGGCTTGCTCACCAGTGCCTGCATAGACTGTGCAAGAGCCGGGTAATGGATTGCATGCAGAAGGCGCAAAAGCGATAGAGCCCATAGCCAGCGACGGATTTGAGTCTCCCTTGGGAGTCCACGTGTTGCCGCCGTCCGTGGATCGCCAGATGCCACCCTGAGCGCCGCCAATGAGCACTGTATTACCTGTGGAGTCGCTGGGGTCGACAGCAATGGCCTCTATGCGTCCGCTAACCGGGCTGAAAAACCCGCCGGTTGTGGGCGTAGGACCAAGAGAGGACCAAGCTCCACCGACGACCGGACCAGCTTGCGGAGTCTCGGCAGTGTAGCTGCCATCGGGCTGGCGCACGAGCTTGCCTTCGGCTTCCATCATGCGCTGCATGTGCTGGAAAGCCTTAAACCGGGCACCTGCAGGGATGTGGCCACTTACGGAGCTGCGTTGCTTGTAAAACCATTCCTCGCGTTTGCGAATGAGCTCGGGGCTGTCTCCGTCGTTCCAATTTTCTGCAGCGCTGGCCTCGGGTGCGGACACTTCAGGGAGCGTCTGCTTTTTCGTATCGGAAGATTTCTTCGCGGCAGGGACAGCGGAATTATTGGGAGCGCTCGATTTCACTTGACCAAGGGCGACGCCAACACAGATTGTCAGGACGGAAACGAAGAGTAAGGCGCCACGGCACAGGTTCACTGTTGGGAGTTTCATGATCTACCCCACGCAACCGATTCGAGTAGAACGCGTGCAGCCCCGGGGACGCGGGAGACAGTAACTACCATCAAGTAGTGGCGATAGCGAGTGAATACCGTAATGGGTATTAAGGTAAAGACCTTAATTGGAAGCAATTGCTCACATCCGACGACCAGTCATGGGGCCCAAGGGTAAAGCTCAATTTGTCGTGCCACCAGAGGCAGCACAAAAATTACGATTAATAAAAGGATAGTGAATTGTCGGCGAAAGAGTGGGCCAAGCACCGCCCACTTTCCCCGATAGGAGTCGGGATGCGATTAGGATTGATGATGAGCCGGTGGTGAATGACGTCCCACCAGGAGCCGGGATGCGCTACGACTGGTCTATAAGCCTGTGATGTATCGCGTACAGCGCCAGTTCGAGGCGGTCGGAGACGCCGAGCTTGTCGAAAATGTTGTGCAGATGATTTTTTACGGTTTGCTCGGAGATGAAAAGTTTTTCGCCGATTTCCTTGTTGCGGAAACCTTGCGCGACGAGCTGGACGATTTCTTTCTCACGGTCGCTGAGCAACGGCTTTTCGCGGCGTGGCCCGGATTCGCTGGACTTCGAAAACGCCTTCATGACTTCGGCAGTCATGCGATTGTCGAGCCAGATTTCGCCGGCATGCACGCGGTGGATGCTTTTCACCAGAAGATCGGTGGCGGACTGCTTCAACACGACACCGCGCGCGCCAAGACGCATGGCGCGAACAACGTCGCGATCATCTTCGGCAGCGGTCAAAACGACGACGCGCGTAGGCAGCGTATCGAAATTGACTTCTTCAAGCACGGCCAAGCCGTCTTTATCGGGCATGCGTAGATCGAGCAAAAGAATATCGGGCTTGAGCTTGGCGAGAAGCTTGATGCACTCCGCGCCGTTCTGCGCTTCGCCGACGATGGTGATGTCTTCGTCGGCATCTAGAAGTTTCCTCAGGCCATCGCGAAAGATCGCGTGGTCATCGGCTAGTAGTACCCGTATCTGTGGTTTCGTTGTCTTGGCCATAATTATGTCAGGGTTTGTAAAACAGACCCTGAGACCTATTAATGTCAGGGTTTGTAAGTACAAACCCTGAAACCCGTCAACCGAGCGGTACTTCTATCGTTAAACGCGCTCCATGCCCCGGGTTCGACTCGACAGTCAGAACCCCGCCGACAGTGCGTGCGCGCTCCTTAATGGAAATGGGACCCAGCCGTAAACGATCCAACTCATCACCGGTAAACCGACCGGCAAAACTAAACCCTTCGCCATTATCATCCACAACGAGTACTAGACGGCTGTCATCCTGCGACAGTTTTACCACGACATGGGAAGCCTTGGCATGCTTTTTTATGTTGTTGAGTGCTTCTCGGTAAATCTGGAAAATCTCGCGACAGACGCGGTCGGGAGCCCGCAACTGGGCAGAATCGATCAGCAAATCCAGGGCAACCGTGGATTCGTTGCGGTAGCGCTCGGCAAATCCGCGCATTAGGTCGACCAGGTCGGCGCTCTGCACGCGGAGCGGACGGAGGTCTGTGACAGTCTGGCGCAGCTCGGCACCCTCGTTCTTGACCGTTTGCTGAAGGCTGGCAAGGCCGCTGACGGCCTGGTCCGGGGCGGCGGGCAGACGGCGGCGCAGGACGTCGAGCTGGATTTCGATGCTCAAGAGGGTCTGAAGAATGCCATCGTGGAGGTCGCGCGCAATCCGGCTGCGCTCGGCCTCAATCGCGCGGGCGCGTAAGTGCCTCAAAAGAAAGATGTTCTCCAAAGCGGGAGAGACGTGCGCTGCAATGTTTTCCAGCCAGGCTAAGTCCTGCTTTTGGAATGGCTTACGGCCGTTGAGGAGGAAGATTCGTCCCGTCGGTTGGCCTGCTTGATCGAAGGCCACGGACACAAAGGAGGTGACTTTCAGCTCCTGCTGCGCAGGGCCGGGCAGCCGCGGAAGATTCTTGATCGCCCTTCCATCGCGCCGGTCCCAGCCAAACCCCGAGCCAGGGCCGGATAGCGAGTTCCAGCAGATGGTCGCGTCCATATCATCCAGAAGGAAACCGTCGGTGCGCGACAAAGGCATGCTTTCGGGAACCAGGCGCTCGCTCTCCCCTGCTTTCAGGCGCCAAAGAAAAATGCGCTCGAGGTCCGTATCGCGGTAAAGCAAGAGAGCTTCTTCCGCGTTAAAGGTGGTCGCCAATTCTTCGAGGAACAGGCGCAGTGATTCGGCCAGTCCCTGGTCCACTTGCATGGTTGCGCTGATGCGCGAGAAGAATTCGATCTGCGAAGAGAATCGGCGGTTACGGTCGCCCAGAAAGGCAAGCCCGGCGCCACCTGCAAATGTGCCGGCGGTGAGGCCGAGCCAGGAAACCACCCGCATCCATTGAATGTCGCCCTTCACGGCAGTGAACAAAACCAGAGCCAGAGAGAGCGCGCCGGACAGCGGCAGCGTCAGTTCCAGGCCCCAGCGAATGCCGGCCGCATAGCAAAGGAACATGTACGGAAACCAAACTGGAACCGTGGAAGTACTGATGTACATGAAGAAGCCCAGAGCCAGAAGATCGCAGGCCAGAGGCAAGTGCCACGATCGTTTGCGCAGCAGGCGCTCCAATTGCGTGACGAGGAGAGCGACAATCAGATAGGCAACCAGGAAAGAGGCCGAGCGGTGCCCTCCGCGCGTTGGAGGTTGCTCAAGCACGGCGAGCAGCGCCAGCAAAACAAAAATGGGACGCGCATAAACGATCTGCCGCTCAAAATGATTTCGATCCGTTTGATGGGGGCTCATGCGCGGGGATGCGTATCCTATGAATTTAGTCTAACAAGATGCTGGAAGCTCGGGGCGCGGCGTGTCTCAGTTTGCAACGTGAAAGACAAGCATGGGGGGAGACCATGTTTCGCGAGCCGGGCTCAACTGGAATTGTGTCCGGAGTGCGGTTTCGAGTGGAACGCAACCGCCCACTTTTCGAGGCCCAGGAATTAGCGTAAACTAAGGTCGTTCCTTGGATGGTGGGAGTAGCTCAGCTGGTAGAGCGTCGGTCTGTGGCACCGAATGTCGCGGGTTCAATCCCCGTCTCCCACCCCAACTTCCGCTGAATCATTCGATTCCACAAATAGCGCGCGCATTCGCCAGGAGCGTCGCCAAATCATCGAGCTTGGAAAAGACAGCAGTTATTCCACAGGAGAGGGCCTTCTTCTCGAGCTTCACGCTGTAATCCGTCGTAAGCAAGAAAATCGGCAATTCAGGCATGGTTGCTTTGAGTTCCTCAGCCAACTGCAGTCCGCTCATGTCTGGCAATGAGAAGTCCAGAATCGCCAAGTCAGGAGATTGACGCTTAGTCTTAGCTAACGCCTCGGCGCCTTTTCGGGCCTCGATACAGGCATTGAACCCGCTGCCTTGACCGAAAACCTTGCGAAGCTGTTTCCGGAAAGCGCTATCGTCATTGACGATGAGCACCATAGGCATGATTCGTCCCGTCCTAAGCAATCCGTCATGAGAAAGTTCACTGGGTGTCTTTATCCATGGCGTTTCTTGACAAAAAAGGTTTCGATGAGCGGCCTATTGCAGGTACGCTTCCGGCTGCAGCGATCTTCTGCAATGTGAACAGCAAGGAACTTTGTTTTGCCAAGTAACCATTAGCGTCTGAAGACAGAATGGGCAGCGGCCTGACCATTCGTGATCGCACTCCGGACAGACACTGAGAATGAGATCCGCGCGGCGTACGAGCTTGTTGCCATCTCGAAGTGAAATCAGAAATCGGCACTCCCGGTTCCTGCAGATCAAGAATTCTTCCACTCCGAAAACCTCTTTGCGAGAGCACAGTTCTGCAATGGTGAGAGAGGCTGTGAGCGGCTCGAAATGTAATGGCCGCCCTCGAATCCCTGGCCTTTTCCATGCATCAACTTCAATCCGATCAAACGCCGCGTACGTTGAGGCATCCGCGTGGGCCGGCAACCCGGCGGCGGGATCGTCCACGAGGGAACATCCCTACGCCGGCGGTACTTTATGGGGCGCAGCGTTGTCGGGATGCAATCCCGAGAACTACGTACCAACAATCACGTATTGTCTTGCGTCTTTTACTCACGCCCGGCACGCGCTACCGGCCCACGCCTGGCAAGCGGCCGCCCCTTTCCCGCTCCACACTTGGACCCGCGAATGCAAGGCGGGCCCAGATGGATGGGACGGAGAGCCATTCCCTCAGGAAAGGAGTACTATCAGCCCAAAGAAACAGCTAAATCGTAAATAGGCTCCTCCGATTGAAAAGCGGGGTTGCATCTATGAAAAAGGGCAGCGTCTGGAGGAGGGCATCATGAGCGAGACCATGGCTAGAACACCTGAGAACAATGCTGATGAAGCATCCAATGCCATCGAAGGGCGCCTTCGGCTCATCATTGACACAATTCCCACGATGGTCTGGACCCTTCAGCCTGACGGCGCCGTTGATTTCGTCAATCAGCGTTGGATGGACTATACGGGGCTTTCTTTAGACGAGGAAATGGAAGACCCGACGCGCCCGGTTCATCCCGAGGATCTTCCAAGAGTCATGAAAAAGTGGCTCGTGGACTTGGCCGCCGGGGAACCCTCCGAGGATGAAATACGCCTGCGGCGGGCCGATGGAGAGTATCGCTGGTTCCTCGTTCGCACGGCGCCTCTGCGCGACGAGCAGGGAAACGTCGTTAAGTGGTTCGGGGTATCCATCGATATTGAGGACCGCAAACGGGCCGAGGAAGCCCTCAGATCGACAGAGAGCGAGCAGCGCCATGTAGCCGCGCAATTGGAAAAAGAGCGCGCTCGCTTGGTCGAGGCCCAGGAGATGGCGAAAATAGGAAGTTGGGAAGCGGAGTTACAGAGCTTGAACGTGATTTGGACAGACCAAACACACCGCATATTTGAGACTGATCCGTCTGGTTTCCACCCCACGCGTCCAAAGTTCCGCGAATTCATTCACCCGGAGGACCGGGCGAAAGTGGATGCAGCCTTTGTAGCGTCCCTCGACAAGCGCTCGCCCTGCACAGTCGAATATCGTATCGTCATGCCGGATGGACGCGTCAAAATTCTCGAGGAGCGCTGGCAAGCTTTTCATGATGACGAAGGAAAGCCAGTTCGTGTTGCGGGCACCTGCCGTGATATCACCGAACGCGTGCGAGCCGAGGAGGAACTCCAGCGCCTTTCCGGTCAGCTCTTGCGTTTGCAGGACGAGGAGCGGCGGAGAATGGCCAGGGACTTGCACGACTCCACCGGCCAGGACCTTGTCGCTCTGGCGACCACCTTGAGCCAACTCCATGGTTCCATTCCTTCGTCCAGCAGAAAGTTGCGCAAGCTCGCTTCGCAATGCCAAGGGTTGGCGGATAAGTGCATCCGGGAGGTCCGTACGCTCTCCTATCTATTGCACCCACCGATGTTGGATGAAGCCGGACTGGAGGATGCGATTCGTCATTACGCGAGCGGATTCACGGAACGAACCGGCATCGAGGTTGAAGTAGAGATATCACCGCGTTTGGGACGCATGACTCCTGATGTCGAAGTGGCGCTTTTCCGGGTCGTTCAAGAAAGCCTCACGAACATCCAGCGGCATTCGGGAAGTCCCCAGGCCGGAATACGAATTGACCGTGACCCGGTAAAGATCACACTAGAGATAGCCGACAAGGGCAGCGGAATCTCCGGAAACCTTCGGAGACGGAAGGCAGAATCACCCTTCGGACTCGGGGTTGGCATCCCCAGCATGCACGAGCGAGTGAAGCTCATCGGCGGCCACCTTGATATTGAATCCAGCAGCAGCGGCACCACGGTAAGCGTGACGATACCCATACATGACTAGAACCACGAAGAAACTTCGTATCCTCGTGGCGGACGACCACGAGCTGGTCCGCCGCGGCGTTCGGGGACTTCTCTGTGCGAGACGGGGCTGGAAAGTCGTCGGCGAGGCAGTGAACGGCCGGGAGGCAGTAGAAAAAACAAGCAAGCTGAAACCAGACGTAGCCATCGTTGATATCAGCATGCCCGATTTGGACGGGCTTCAGGCCACGCGCCAGATTCGAGAGGCAACTCCAAATACCGAAGTTGTAGTCCTCTCGATGCATGAGTCAGACCAGATGGTGCGCCGGGTACTGGAAGCGGGGGCTCTTGGCTATGTCTTGAAATCCGATCTCGCAACGCACCTCGTCAGGGCGGTAAAAGACGTCTCAGGCGGCAAGCTTTTCCTCACCCCCAAGGTATCCGACATTGTATTGAAGGGCTTTCTCAAGACCGGGAATCAGCTGGACTCAACGGATCGTTCGCAAGTGCGGCCAACCCCACGTGAGGTTGAGATTATTCGACTTCTGGCGGAGGGCAATTCAAATAAGAAGGTCGCTGCTGATTTGGGAATTACTGTTAGGACCGTGGAGACGCACCGGGCGAAAATCATGCTGAAGCTTGGCTTGCACTCCCTTGCCGACCTCATTCACTACGCCATCCGCAGCAAGATCGTCCCGCCACCAGACGCGTCAGAGTAAAGACGCAACGGAGTCTCACCTGTTCATCTCCTTCTCCCTGCAGCTTCACTTTCCACAAAAAATCAAATCGACTTTGTATTTTTGAAGCGCGCGATCTGCGGTGAGCAGCGTCATCTGCTCTGTCATTGCCTGGGCAATGAGCAAACGATCGAACGGATCCCGGTGATGTCCCGGCAGCGCATCTACGGCTAACATGTGGATATGAGTAATATCGAGGGGTCGCAGGGACATAATCCGCATCGCGCGGTTCACAAAGTCGGCCGGCCTATCGGGTAAGACCAGCCTCCCAGTACCAACTTTGATTGTGATCTCCCACGAACTCAGCGCAGAGAGGAATAATTCCGATGAGACGTCAGCAATGAGAGCAAGCGCCCGATCATTTAGCTTGGGTTGGGAGATCAGGCTGTGGATTAGTACGCTGGTATCCACCAGGTATTTCATTGCTTCTTTTTCTTGCGGCGGCGCCGTCCCTCAAACGCATCCAAAATCTCGTCCGGCAATGGTGCGTCGAAGTCGTCGGAAATCTTAATCGTATCGCCAAAGATTCCAAGCTTCCGCATGGGCTTCTCCGCAGACACGGGGACCAGGCGCGCCACCGGGACGCCGCGGTTGGCGATAGTGATCTCTTCGCCGAGCGCGACGCGCCGCAGCAGCCGCGAAAGCTGCGTTTTCGCTTCATGGGTGTTCACTTTTTCCATTACGCTATACTAGACTAAGTTACTGGACTAAGTCAACTCAAGCGCTTTTCCCGCCCTGCTATTCCGTCCCTCATTCGATCGTCGGCGCCTGCTTTCTTGCGGTCAGCCGCGCATAAGAGAGAAAGGATGGCGCTACGCCTCATTTCGCGATTTGGCTCTTTCTGCCTATCATGAATTATGACGAGCATCCGTTGTCGCGGCGTACTCTTCGACCTGGACGGTGTGTTAGTGGATTCCACGCCCGCGGTGGTCCGCGTCTGGGCCGGCTGGGCGCGGGGCCATGGATTCGATCCCGACGAAGTTGTAAAAAAAGCGCACGGCCGGCCGAGCATCACGACCATCCGGGAACTTCTCCCGGACGCGGATCATGCAGCCGAGGATCGCGAAGTGGAGCGCCGCGAGATCGCCGACATCGACGGAGTCATTCCTTTGCCCGGTGCGATGGAGTTGCTTCAGGCACTTCCGCCAGAACGATGGGCGATCGTGACCTCCTGCACGCGGCCGCTGGCTGGCGTGCGCATCGCGGCGGCAGGCCTGCCGAAGCCGAGGTATCTGGTTACATCGACCGATGTAGAGCATGGCAAGCCGGACCCAGAACCCTATCTCAAAGGCGCGCGGCTCCTCGGTGTACCGGCGAGCGAGTGCATTGTCATCGAAGATGCTCCCGCGGGAATTCGCGCCGGCAAAGCGGCAGGCGCGCGTGTCCTGGCGTTGCGCACCACCGCGAGCGACGCCGAACTCCAGCAAGCCGGCGCCGACTGGATTGTCGATGACTGCGCCAAACTTCTTGTGGATTCTTCGCGCGCTGGTGAAGAGTTTCTGCTCATCGACCGTCGAACAAAATAGTTCGGAGCTCCGCATAAACAGGTAGAATTTCAACTTTATCGAACTACGAAATACCAGTCTGTTCCGAGGAGAGAAATGATGACCCGTGTGAAAAACCTGGCCACGCTGTTGGCGTTCGCCTTGTCCATGACCACATTTGGCGCGGCGGCTTACGCGCAGGAAAAAGACGCCAAACCGGCCGAGAAGCCCGCCGAGGCCGCCCCTGCTCTTCCCCCCAAGGAAGAATCCTCCGTCACCGAACACAGCATCAAAATCGGCGGCCAGACGATTCCCTACAAGGCGACCGCGGCAACGATCCTCCTGAAAAATGAAAAGGACGAACCAACCGCGCTGCTCTATTTCACTGCCTACGCCCGCAGCGACGTGAAGGACTTGAGCCAGCGCCCTGTCGCCTTCGTTTATAACGGCGGGCCGGGCTCTTCCTCGGTCTGGCTGCACATGGGCTCTTTTTCGCCCCGCCGCGTGGTCACCGTGAACGCCGATGCCACGCCTCCAGCCCCCTACAAACTCTCCGAAAATCCGCACTGCCTCCTGGACAAAACGGATTTGGTCTTCGTTGACCCTGTGGGCACAGGCTTCAGCCACGCCGTCGGCAAAGCCCAGGACAAGGATTTCTGGGGCGTCGATCAGGACGTAAAATCCCTGGCGCAATTCGTTAACACGTACGTCAGCCGCAACAACCGCTGGAACTCTCCGAAATTTCTCATCGGTGAAAGCTACGGCACCTTTCGCTCCGCTGCGCTCTCGAACTATTTGCAGTCGCATGACGGCCTGTACTTCAATGGCATCGTGCTGATCTCTTCGGTGCTGAATCTGGGAACCATTTCCTTCAATCCCGGCGAAGACATGCCGTATATCTTTTACCTGCCCAGCTATGCCGCTACCGCCTGGTATCACAAAGTTCTCAAAGACCGCCCCGGCGATTTGAGCCCGTTCCTCGAAGAAGCCCGGAAGTATGCGCAAACCGATTATGCGGATGCTTTGATGAAAGGTTCAAAGCTGGGCGAAACGGAAAAAGCCGCGGTCGCAAAAAAGATTTCCCGCTTTACGGGTCTCAGCGAAGACTATCTCGTCAAGGCCAACCTGCGCGTGAACTTGCCGCAATTCATGAAAGAACTGCAGCGCAGCCGCGGCCTGACCACGGGGCGCCTCGACGCGCGTTTTTCAGGTTGGAGTTACGACTTGCTCGGCGAATATGCGGAATACGACCCGCAGGACACCTCCATAACCGGGCCATTCACCGCGGCATTTAACAACTATGTCCGCGATGAACTCAAGTTCGGACAAGACAAGGTCTATCGCACCGGCTCGGACGAAGCCGGGAATAGTTGGGACTGGAAGCATCGCGGCGGCGGCGATAACTTCGGCTTCCCGGGCTCACCGAATGTGGAAGGCGACCTGATTCAGGCCATGCTGACCAATCCGCACCTGCGGGTGGAAGTGGAAAATGGGCTCTACGATCTCGCCACTCCCTTCATGGCCACCGAATACACCATGGAGCATCTCGGGCTGCCGGACAAACTCCAGAAGAACATCCGTCTGCAATATTATGACGCGGGACACATGATGTACTTGCGCGACGAAGATCTCGCCAAGCTCAAGACCAACATCGCTATCTTTATCGATGGAGCTTCCAAGCCGTAAGCAGGAAAGGACACCGGCAGCCACGCGCACTTCGTCCGAGTTACCTGCCCGTTGGTACAGTAACCCTCAAGAAATAGTGACCGAACCTTCCCTGGCCGCAGGTATAGGTTCGCCTAGAATACAAGAGTCACGTAGAAAGCGTAGTACCTGCAGTTCACGCGACGCGCCCTCCGTTTCTCGGGCCTCGCAAGGACACACCTAGACCGATGGGGACACCTACGCAAACCATGCCGCCACAGACAGCTCCCGCGCAAGTGGCCTCGACTTCATCGGCCTCCGCCACGCAAAGGACGATTCACACCGCCCAGCTCGTCACCGCGATGCTGAAATCCAGCCCGCACGTCAGCGACCTGATCTTCTCTCCTGGCCGCGCTCCTCAAATCGAAGTGAGCGGCCAGCTCATGGAGCTCAAATACAAGGGACTGGAGTGCCTCAGTTCGCAGGACACTCTCTCTATTGCCAACGACATCATGGGAAAAAATGAGACGCCTGCCCGCAAGCTGGAGCAGGACGGCTCCGCTGACCTTTCCTACGGAATCTCTGGCGTAGCGCGTTTCCGCGTAAATATCTTCAGGCAGCGCGGAAGCTGCGCCATTGTAATGCGTGTCGTGCCGGACAAAATCCCCGGATTCGATGAGCTGCATCTGCCTGAGGCTTTGAAGGAAATTGTGGATCTTCGTAACGGCGTTGTTCTTGTGACCGGGCCGACCGGTTCCGGGAAATCTTCAACTCTCGCCGCCATTCTCGACAAGATGAACGAGGAGAAGGCCTACCATATCCTCACCATCGAAGACCCCATCGAGTTTCTTCATCGTCACAAGAAAGCGACGATCCATCAGCGTGAACTGCACTCGGACACGCCGACCTTTGCGCTGGCGTTGCGCGCGGCGCTTCGGCAGGCGCCAAAAGTCATTCTCGTCGGCGAAATGCGTGACCGGGAAACCATTGAGATCGCGCTGGAAGCTTCGGAGACGGGCCACTTGGTCATGTCCACGCTGCATACCATTGATGCATCGAAAACCGTGGAGCGTATCGTTGGAGTCTTCCCTATGGCCGACCAGCAAGCCATTCGCACCCGTCTCTCCAAAGCCTTCCGCTACATCGTTTCCCAGCGCCTCCTTCCCAAGAAGGACGGCAAAGGGCGCATCGCTGCGGTGGAAATTCTCAAGTCCACCATGCGTACACGGGAATACGTGGAAAAGGGCGAAGCCGAAGGCAAGTCGCTTCTCGATGCCATGCGCGATGGCACCACCGAAGGCATGCAGCACTTCGATGGCGAGATTGACAAGCTTATCCGCACGGGAATTGTGGATTTCGAAACCGGACTGACCTATTCATCGAATGCGGGAAACCTTCGCCTGGAAATGGCCGATTTCCTTGAAGAACGTCCGAAGCCGCCCGCCCCAAGCAGGCCGGCGGCACAGGATCCCAATCGCACCACCGAGATCGAAATCGAGCGCTAGGCCGGCCGATCCTTATTTCCACTGACTCGGTGAAGCGTCCTTTGTAGTTCTCCCGGCGCGTGCAACAATTCAATACTGATATTTCGCGCCCTCGATGAACAACCTTAGTGAAGCTATGATGATGCGCGTGCCTTTCGCGCTTCGCGTGACGATACTCGCTGGCTTTTGCTTGTCGTTTCTTGCCCTGCTTCTGCCGCGCCTGACGTCAAAAGTTTTCCGCATCGTTGAATCTCTTTTCGCGGGCTTCGCCGCGCGCAAGACTCTGGCGATCATCGCATTTTTCTTCGTCGTTATCGCTGCTAGGCTTGACGTCTTGCCCCGGCTGCCCGTGCCCGTGCCCGGAATCCATGATGAGTACAGCTACTTGCTGCTCGGCGACACGCTTGCCCACGGCCGCCTTGCCAATCCGCCGCACCCCATGTGGATGAGTTTCGAATCGTTTCACGTAAATTGGTTTCCAACGTATTCGTCGAAATACCCGCCGGCACAAGGAGCCGTTCTGGCCCTCGGGCAGTTGCTTGGACATCCCTGGATCGGCGTCCTTCTGAGTGTCGCTTCGATGTGCGCCGCGATTCTTTGGATGCTGCAGGCGTGGCTTCCAGCGAGGTGGGCATTCCTCGGCGGTGTGTTGGTCGCGCTGAAATTTGGAATCGCCAGCTACTGGATCAACAGCTACTGGGGCGGAGCCGTCGCGGCCACGGGCGGCGCGCTTGTGCTGGGTGCAATGCCGCGTGTTATACGCCGCGCACGCACGCGAGACGCTTTGCTGCTCGGCCTGGGAATCGCCATCCTGGCGAACTCCCGCCCCTACGAGGGATTGCTTCTTTCCATCCCCGTGGCGGGTTGCTTCCTCTGGTGGCTCGCGGGAAAAACAAAATCGCCCGCGACCCTGCACATGCGCATCGTCTGCGTTTTCGCGCCACTCGGCGTTGTTCTGCTCCTGACCGTCGGCTTCATGGGCTACTACAACTGGCGGCTAACGGGAAAAGCTTTCCTCTTCCCGTATGCCTTGAACACGCAGACCTATCGAACCACGGGGCTGTTCCTGTGGGACCGGCAGAAAGAGCCGCTGGAATATCACAACCAACAATTCGAAGATTTCTACAACGGATGGGAGCGCGAAGACTATCGGAACACGTGGCAGGACGTTCGAAGAGTTTCCGGTGAAAAACTGACACGCAGCGGCAGCACGTACTTCTGGTGGGGCGCTCTCTGGCTCTTGCCGGGACTCCCCTTCGTCTTTTTCGATCGCAAGATGCGATTGCCGCTCTTAATCCTTCTGATAGGAACAGCCGGATTCCTGGTTTTGATCTGGTCGATGCCTCACTATGCTGCAGCGCTGACGGGCGTGATTTTTCTACTGCTCGTCCAGGCCATTCGCCATTTGCGCACCATCCGTTTCCGTGGACGCCCTCTAGGTCTCGCGCTTTCCTGGGCCGTCCTTTTTCAGCCCGTAGCCGATGTGAGCCTATCCGTCAAAAACCACGCCTGTGACCCGCTGGCGTGGACCTGCCAGGGAGATCCGAGCCGCGCAGCCATCGCGAAGACTCTCTCCAATACTCCCGGCAAGCACTTGATCATTGTGCGCTATGAGGAAGATCACAACCTGCACGATGAGTGGGTTTATAACGGAGCTGAAATCGACACTGCCAAGGTCCTATGGGCCCGCGAACTCGATCCGGCCCAAAATGCCAAGCTCTTTGCTTACTTCAAGGATCGCCAGGTCTGGCAGGTGGAACCCGACACGGATAATACGGAATTGATTCCATACTCTCCCCCTGCTGTTTCGCCCAAACGCTAAGCGGCTCAGCTACTTTGTTTTCCTGAGCAGCGCCACAAAGTGCAAACCCCGGCCAGCGACAAAACTGACAGGAGGCGGGTACAGCGGCACTCGCGTTGTCCAGGTCGTCTCCGCGAGCCCGCACTTCGAAAAACAATCCGCCCATTGGCTGCGGCTCTGGTAGTTGTACGTCAGCACTACACCGTACGGCCGGTTGCCCACCCAATCCATAAGACGCAGCGTTACATCATCGAAAATGTTTTCGTCCAAATGATCTTTTAGAAGCACGAACGAACGGCTGACGCGAACTGCCTCACGAAGCAGGATTGCAGGGTCCTGCGTGTGATGCAGCACGTCCACAAACAGGCAGACATCGAAAGAACCATTCGGAAAAGGGAGCGAGGTTCCGTCAAATGCGCGGCATTCGATTTTACATTCCGGCCGCACCAAAAATTCCACGCCCTGAATGGAAATATCTGGACGAATCTGGGTAATTAGACTGCCAATAGTGCCGTCGCCACAGCCGATATCAAGCACCGACGCGCGCTGGGGAATCTGCGCGGCAAGCATTTCGGCAAGGACGCGGGTGCGCCGTTCAAACACGAAAGCTCGGTGCCAGCTCCCCATCCAGGAAAGTGGCCAGGAGACCGGCCGGGATGTCTGCGGTGGGCCGGCCATTTATTTCAGGTCGTAGTCGCCGATGAACGTCCCGCGGCTGATGCCCAGCATGCTGAGGAAGAAAGACGCGAAAATAATCTGTAAACCGAGAAACAGCCACATCGACCAGAAGAGTACCTGGCGGATTTCGTGCAACTCGCCGAAGCCGCTCGCCGCCCATTGCCAGGTCACCCACGCGCACCCGGCAAATCCCATCAGGAACAGCACGCCTCCCGAAAGCAAGCCCTTCTCCAGGGTGATGCGCTTAAGAACACGCCGCAATGATACCGAGCGGCGGTCAAAGCGCTCCGCGTAGCTGAATACTTTTGCGAATGCCCCGATTGAAAGAATCTGCGCCCCAAGAAGTGTGAAGATCACCCCAAAGATCATCGTGTGAATGTCCAGCACCACATGCGAAGAAATCCGTCTCTGCCCTGGCAGCAGCCAAAACACCAGTGCGAGTCCCGCTAGAACTAGCGAGGCCCCTGGCAGCAGGAAAAGCCAGTTTGGCGCATACAGCAGCATGAACCGCAGGCTGCGCCATCCATCTCGAAAACTGCGGAGATGGGGCGCGCGTCCGCGCTTGTCCGGCCACAAAACGATAGGAATCTCCGCGATGCGCGCCCCGATTTGTGTGGACTTAATAACCATCTCGAGCGCAAATTCCATTCCCTCACTTCGCAGATCCAGCTGGTCGTACAGGCTGCGCGTAAATCCCCGCATCCCGCAGTATCCGTCTCCAATGCGTGCATGAAATAGGGTATTGAGCAGCGCGGTGAGACCAGGATTGCCAAAGTACTTGTGGAGCGGCGGCATGGCCCCCGGTTTGATGCCACCCCGGAACCGGTTGCCCAGCACGATGTCGTGGCCTTCGCGCAGTTTTTCCACGAATCGCGGCACATCGGTGAAGTCGTAGCTGTCGTCCGCATCGCCCATGACGATGTAAGGGCCGCGCGCGCCCGCGATGCCTGCGCGTAACGCCGCTCCGTAACCGCGCTCCGCCACGCGAATCACGCGCGCGCCGCGCTGTTCCGCAATCTCAATCGAGCCGTCCGTCGACCCGTTATCCGCGACAACTACTTCTCCGGGCAGCCCGGCCTCCCGGAAAGCCTTCATGGCTTTATCCACGCAATGCGCCAGTGAATTCGCTTCATTCAGGCATGGAATCACCACGGACACTTCGACCGGGTGTGATCCACCGGTCGCTTCGGGCAATGTGCCCTCGGAAGCCAGCGTTGTTTTCATACGGGAGCCCATGATAACCCGCTCGCTCCAACTTTTCATTACGCGAGTTGCCGGTCGCTGATGAACAAGCAAACAGCCAAGGGTCCCCTCGGGCAGTAGGTCCGTTTCGCACATGCGCGTCATGCAGCTAGGCGGGTCTTTCGGGGCATCGCGTCTAAACGCGAGGTTGCGGCCCGAGCCGCCGTATCACCGACGGACTCGTCAGCTCCCTTAATGCGTCCTTCCCTATCCAACGCGCCGTGGCGTTGGATGAACTCGCCAGGCGACGCCCCACTGCTACCGCGGCGGCGTTCAGGGCGTGGTTGCGTTTGCCGACTGCGCGCAGGGCCATGTTCACGGCTTTCTTGACGAAATTCCGATCGTCGGCGGCGGCGCACTCGATGAGGACGAGGCCCCGCACGAACGGCTCGTTCCCTGCGCGCTTGTCATGCACGCTGAGACTCCAAAGCAGCGCAAATGCCGTGCGCTTTACGAACTCTCGCTTGCTGCCGCTCCAGTGCGTGACTTTGGCCCAGGCGTGCGGCGTGCGGTCGAACAGGTTAAAACACACGGTGTCGCAGATACCCCAGTTGTCGAAGTCTTCGCACCAGCGGTCCATCTGGGCCGGCGTGACCTGTGACGGATCGTCGACCATGGAGGCCACCATGCGCGCCTCGTAAACGCCGGTGTCCCAGAGGGCGGCGGCGAGTTCATGATTTCGCCCGAGGCGCTCGCCCAACACCTTCATATCCCTATAGGCGACGCCGAATGCCTTGTCCGAGGGAAGGGCATAGCGCGCCATGCCCTCCAGCGTGGCCTTGGTGCTATGGCTCTTCAGCCATTTGAGCGCCGACTGAACTTCATCTTCGAGCGATCCCTTTGGTGCCCTTGCGGCTGGGTTGACGGCGGGCTTAGTCGCACCTTTGGGTGCGGAGACGGAAGTTCGGGTGGATTTGCCGGCCCCTTTCGTCTCAGCGTTTTTCATTGATATTCGACCTTTTATCCTGCTCGCTGTTTGGGCGCTGGCACGGCTTTCGCCGCATGTCGCCGGTGCAGACCCGCAAACCATTTGAACGCCGAGCTCGAGGAACGTGACTCGAAAGCGATGCTCCCAGGGACGCGAAGCTCCACTTCCGTTCCGGTTCCGCCGTGACTGAGGACTCTGAGTTTCGCACCAACTCTCTGTGCTCGCTCACGCATGCCAGACAGCCCCCAGTGCCCATCGCGGCCGGATTGCAGTACCTGGAGGTCAATTCCACAGCCATCGTCGCGCACAAGAACGCGCAACTGACTGGTTGTATATTCGATTTCAACCTCAATCCGGCCGGCTCCGGAGTGTCGGAATGAATTGACCAGAGCTTCTCGTCCAATGGAATAGACTTCATCGCGGATTAGGGGATGCAATGATTGTGGGTGGCCTTCCACGATGATGCGAAAATCGATTCGCTCTTTGAGGTCCAGTTCTTGCGGGACTTTGGAAAATGCCTTTTCGAGGTCCAAAGCCTCTCTGTCGTTCGAACGGAAACCACGAACTGCGTTACGCCCTTCTTCGATCACCTGCCCCGCGAGTTGCAGGACGCGAGCGAATGACGGTTTCGCCGGGGAATCCGCCGGCAGCTGATCCACAGCCATATGGAGCTGCATGGAGGCGCTGATAACTCCTTGCAGGAGGGTGTCATGCAGTTCGCGAGCGATCCGTGCGCGCTCGCTGACACGTTCTTCCAGGCGAAGTTCGATGATCCGTCGCGTTATGGCCCAGCCAAAAAAGGCGGCGATGAAAAACGTGGCGATCGCCGTCGCCGGCACGATCAAAAAAATTCTTAGCTGTACGTTTTTCATGTTCGCGACGGCATGCGTCATCTCTTGGCTGACCTCCTGGTCAACGCTGTTGACGAAGGTGGAAGTCAGAGCTTCCACAGGCTTCAGTTCATTGTTCAGGCGAAGGCGAACAGCCTCCCAGTCACCCTGCGTAGCTAAAGTGGTGATGGCCTCAAGCTGTGAGGGTAGAGTGACCTCAATCCCTTCCAGAATGGGCACAAACGCTGAATCGACACGAGTTTCCGACGGCAATTGATTGAGGATGCTCCTTGTTCGTTGCGTCTGTTCAAGGAGAGTTCCGCGCAATACCTCCGCTTCGGTTGCCAAGCGGTGCGCGTCCTTGGACTGCGCGAGTTCATCCAGTCGCTGATGAAATGACAGAAGATTTTCCTGAAGTCGCAAAACCGCAATCAACTGCTGGCTTATGCTTGTGAGACGATCTGTTTCTACGCGAGCCCTTTGAAATTGCCAAACAAGGAGGGCGTTTCCACCTAGAATCAATCCGACTAAGAGAGCAAAGGTGAGCGTGAGACGCGGACCGATGTCGAAATTGTTGAGGTCTGGTGACTTCATTCGAGCTCGCTTAGACCTTCTCCGACCGCGCCTCTCTCCGCCGGCGATGAAACTTATCGGATGCGCACAAGCAATCACTCACGCGGGCGCACAATCTATTCCGCCGGCTTGGGCGGGCCGGTACTGAAACCCGTTATTTTAATGAGTTGCTCTTCCAATTCGGCCGCAGCGTCTGGCGCCGCTCTCTGTCCAGTCAGCACCGAATGCACGGCGGCGATGTAAGCTCTGGTAACTTGTTCGTATTTGTCTCCGGCCACGCTCGACGGCCGGCTGACTACACCGCTCCTGTGCTGACTCGATTTCTCAGAATGGCTCTGCGGACCAGAAATCGGCGGCAGATCGTAGACTTTGGGCTGCGCACCTGGGTTGGCCGAAACGCTCTGCTCCTGCTCGCTCGAGTGGATTTCTGCGCGAATCAGGAAGCGAGCAAGCTCGATGGCTTCCTGAAGATGGGCCGAATGCCGGGAAACCGCCACGCCTGAACCTCCCAAGGTGCCAGCCCACCCTCCGGGACCGCCGGGAATTCTCGCGTAGCCGGTCTTGCTGACCATTAGCGAGCTTCGCAAATGGTGTAGGCGAAATTGCCCGCCGGGTGTAATCGTTGTCCCTCCCCAGACACGGCCAAATGCTGCTCCCCCCGAGTCAAGAACGTTCATGGAATCGACTTCCCGGTACGCTATGACGCTGCGTGGCGATATCCAGCCAATCCAGCGTTTGGCCCGTTGCCATGCCCGAATAGCCGCCGGATTATTCACGCTGATTGTCCGGTCGTCCTCGATTATTCGCCCCCCTCCTTCGGCGGCCTGCCATTCCAAGGCGTTGCACGTCAAAGCTTCGGCGGCCACTCCTTGCCAGACGTAGCCCCAGAAATCTTTCTTGCCTTTGGCGCGCTCGCCTGCCTGGATTCGCGCTGCCATGCTCTCAAGTTCGTCCCACGTCTTTGGAGGATGATCATAGCCGTATTCGCGGAGAAGGTCGGTTCGATATTCCAGAACACCTACCTGAACTCCATAAGGAATTGCCACAACCTTGCCACCCACCGTGTAGCTGGGCATCAATTGTGGCTCCAGGGAGGAGATTTCAGCCGCCAGATAGGGTCGCAGATCGATCAGATTACCTTCGAGAACCCCAGACCAGATCAAGTCGATGCCCAGGACATCGGGACCGGAGCCACGTTCCTGCAGGAGCTTGCGCGAGAGACCCAGTTGGTCGAGCGTGCTTTCAGGAACCGGAAGGTTCTTCAGCTGGATATTTGTTTGTCGCGTGAACTGCTGCAATAACGGCGCCGCTGTCGATAACTCATCGGGTTGGGAAAACCACCCAAGACGGAAGTAATTTAACGTTACCGGCTCTCGCGCAGGCTGCCGGCAACCACCCAGCGTCATCGCAAGCAGCGAAATCCCCAACGTCCTCCTGGCATTCGCCGAAATCGAGCGCCTAAGCGGCACACCCGGATGTCCCGTCGCCGTACTGGCCATACCTCCACCTGATCCAATCTTCCAGTTCTTGCTGAACTCTGGCCAATGTTTGTTCTTGGATTCGTTCCCGCACAAGTCAAGCTACGCCCGCAGATTCTCAAGTCAGTTCCGCGAATGGCTTTGCACACTCTTGTATATCCTCCGCAAGGGTAAGGCGCAACTCCGAACACGTGTTTTGATCCAGCCAAAAGCTGCTGCCTTCTTCACCGCGGCCCGGGCTGCGATAGCCCTCCTACGCAAGCCCGCGCGCGGTCGAGCAGCAAGTCGCGTTCGCGCGCGTTGCGCGTCAGCGATGCGGCGCGCTCGAACTCCGCCTGGGCTTCAGCGGACCGGCCAAGCTTGAAAAGAAAATCGCCGCGAACGCTCGGCAAGAGATGGTAGGACTTGAGAGACGGCTCCGACGCGACCGTGTCGATGACCTCGAGGCCCGCTTCCGGACCGAAGGCCATGGCGTACGCGACCGCGCGATTCAGCTCCACGATGGGCGACGGCATGAGCTGCGCGAGGGAGTCGTAGAGCGCCGCGATGCGTTTCCAATCCGTTTCCGCAGCGACACGTGCGCGCGCGTGACATGCCGCGATGGCCGCCTGCATCGCATACGTCCCCGCCGTGCCCCGGAGCTGCTCGGCACGCTCGAGGGCCGCGAGACCACGGTGGATGAGCAGTTGATCCCATTGCCCACGGTTTTGATCCAGGAGCAGGATGGGCTCCCCCGACCGGCCAATTCGTGCGCCAGAACGCGACGCCTGGATCTCCATCAGTGCCACCAGGCCGTGGACCTCCGCCTCGTTCGGAGCGAGTTCGGCCAGGATGCGCCCGAGACGCAGCGCATCCTCGCACAGCGCCGGCCGCATCCAGTCCTCGCCGGCCGTCGCCGAGTACCCTTCGTTGAAAATGAGGTAGATTACCTCTAACACGGACGACAAACGTGCGGCAAGCGCAGTCCCCCGGGGCACCTCAAAGGGCACATGCGCCTCAGCGAGAGTCTTTTTTGCACGCACGATTCGCTGAGCGACGGTAGGTTCTGGCACAAGAAACGCGCGCGCAATTTCCTCGGTCGTTAAACCTCCCAGCAAACGCAACGTAAGCGCAACGCGCGCCTCCGAGGAGAGTACCGGATGACACGCCGTGAACACCAGGCGAAGGAGGTCATCGCCGATGTCATCGTCGATTGCCGCGTCGAAGTCCGCCACGGCAGCCTCCTGCTGGACTTTGAGCTCGTGGCCGAGTTCCTCATGCTTGCGCTCCAGGAGCTTATTCCGGCGAAAGTTATCGATGGCGCGATGCTTCGCAGCAGCCATCAGCCAGGCGCCCGGATTGTCCGGGACGCCCGATTCCGGCCACTGCTCGAGCGCGGCGACGAGGGCGTCCTGCGCGAGCTCTTCGGCCAAACCCACATCTCGAACCATCCGGGCAAGGCCCGCAATGATTCTGGCCGACTCGATCCGCCAAACCGCGTCGATGGTGCGATGGATATCGGTAGCCGTCACGGATACCCATCACACCATCTTCAATCCGCCCGTGCAAGCCCGTGCGCGCAGCGGCTCTATGCTCGCGGCCGCCCTGTACCCGAGAACTTCTATGCTTTGGGAGCGAAGTCTTCCGGTCCCAGCACCTGGCGAACTTCGGTTTCGCCCTCCCACCCCGGCCAGTGTTTCTTGTGTAGCTCCATGAAATGCTTCGCGGACTCGAGCGCCTCTTTTTTTGACTGGAACTCAAGAATCGCAAACCCGCCGACGACTTCCTTGGCCTCGGTGAAAGGCCCGTCGATCGGGGTTATCTGGCCTTTAGAAAGACGGACGCGTGTGCTCGCTGCAGTGGGGGCCAATCCGCCGCTTACGACCATCGTGCCGGCTTTGACGGCCTCTTCGCCAAGCTTCGCCATCACATCCATGAATCCCTTGGGCGGAGCGCCCTTGTTCTCAGCGGACTTGACCAGCATCATAAATCGCATCGTTGTATCTCCTTGTCGTTTCGGGTTGGAGGCTGGGCCTTTCTGACAGTTTCACGCTCTCGGCGCCCAGCCTCCATTAATACGTCGAGAGAGGGGCGTAAAGTCGACAGCTCGAAAGACCTTTTCAAGGCTGAAACATGCCGCGACGGCCGCAACTAAGCCGTCGTGGCCTTCTGCACGCATGTGTCCGCTTCAAAGATCTGCCGAAGCTCGCACTCGCCCTCGCCAACCACCTGCAGGAAATCTTTCGCTAATTGGATGGCCTCTTCCTTGGACTTTGCCCGAAGGATGGCGAACCCGCCGACGACTTCCTTCGCCTCTGTAAAGGGACCATCGGTCACCGTCAACTTCCCGCTCGAGTTGCGCACCCGCGCGCCAAGAGCGGTGGGTAGGCAGCCTTCGGTCGCCAACAGCCAGCCGGCCTTCATGCCTTCCTCGACGAGTTTGCCCATTTTGGCCATCTCCTCTTGTGAAGGGGGAGCGTTTCTCTCGGCCGACTTATAAATGCTTAGGAATTTCATATCGTCTTCTCCTTGTTTTGAGTTTGGAGCCGCGGCCTGCGAAACGGTCGCGATCTCCTGCAACTAAACCTGTCAGACTAAGGCCTGAAAAAACCAGCCTCTACATGCACGACGAACGGCGCTCCGCGAAATCGACACGGCCAAGACATTATTTTTTTCCCAAGCGCCACAGGCTCACGACCCCTTGCTCTGCTTGGACTGCGCCTGCATCTCGGGAAATCCGGCAGCGGCCTTCTGCACATCCGCTGGGAAGTCCGTGAATTCCTGCACCTGCCGAACTTCGATCACTTCGTTTTCCGAACCAGGGCACCGCTTTGCCCATTCAATCGCCTCTTCCTTCGACTTCACCTGGATCATCCAATACCCACCGACAACCTCCTTCGTCTCGGTAAACGGCCCGTCGGTTACCTGAGGCTTCCCTCCAGAGAAAGAAACGCGCGCTCCCATGGACGGTGGGTGCAGGCCATCCAATGCCAGCAGGACGCCGGCCTTCTGCAGCGATTCGTTGTACTTCATCATCGCCGCTACGGCCTTGGCGTCTGGCATAGCGCCCGGCTGGGCCTTCTCGTATCCTTTCGGGATCATTAGCATCATGAATCGCATTGTCGTGTCTCCTTCTCGTTTGGGGTCAGAACCCGGGCTTCCCGCCGGTCTCGAACGGCTGAACCTGGGCTCCACTTACACGTCGAACGAGGGGCCGCAAGATCGACAGGTACGGTAACTTTTTTGAAAGAACTTGTTAAGCGTTCGCGAACCAGTACGCCGCATGTGCGTAGGTCTCCCTGTGGTCCCTAGCCAGCTATGACGCAAAGCAACGGCCAAACGGAAGCCACAATTTGGAATAAATGTTGGCAACACCTTGAATCCTCATATAGATACGCCGGTACAGATTGCCAGCACACTAGAATGACGTGGCGCAATACGTCTACCGCGACCCATGCCGTCTCGTAACGAACGCTGCATCCCCGTTCCGCCGCCGCATCGAAACTGCACAGCAGAATGGCCAGCGCGAACCCCGCGACGCCCGTTCCCACGATTCTCTTCCAGTTCCGAGAGTATTTGTCTTGTCCTTTCATGGCCGCCTCCCGTGTTTCCTTCCTTCTTGGCTCTACATAAATGTCGAATGAGGGGCCACGAAATCGACAGCTTCAGAATTTTTTTGGGGTATTTCTTGCGTTCCAGCGCTGTTTCGTTATGACCGACTTGCGGTACAGTACTTGGCGAATCGTGGCAATGGAAAATAAGACCGGCGGCATGAATACAGACGCCCCCAACGCACCCTTGTCCGACCCTTGGGAAGCCGCCTATCTGCGTTTCGAAACGCCAGAACAGGAAATTCGGAAGTTTATCGCCCGCCTCAATCGCTTGGGCGCTATTCAATGGCCGCGCGACGCGGAAATTGTCGAGCTTTTTTGTGGCCGCGGAAACGGTTTGATTGCTCTCGAGCGTCTCGGTTTCACCCGCATCGAGGGCGTGGATTTATCTCCCCGGCTAGTCGCTCAATATCACGGACCCGCGAAATGCATTGTCGCCGATTGCCGCAAACTTCCTTTCGCCGCTCGCACCAAAGATATCCTCATCGTCCAAGGCGGCCTGCACCATCTTCCCGCTCTGCCTGACGATCTCGATCAAACTTTTTCAGAAATGCAGCGCGTCTTGCGAAACGACGGCTGCGTGGTTCTCGTCGAGCCGTGGCTGACTCCCTTTCTGCAGTTCGTGCACGCTGTTTCTGAGACCTCTTTCGCCCGCCGCCTTTCCAACCGAATGGATGCCCTCGCCACCATGATTCACTTCGAACGCCGCACCTACGAGCAATGGCTCGGCCAGCCCGCACTCATCCAGAAAATTACCCGCGCCCACTTCGTTCCCGTGCACGAATCTTTCGCCTGGGGCAAATGGAATTTCGTCGGCGCTCCCCGCTGACGCCGTTCCAATCACATAACATCGAATTCTCCACTTCCAGCTTGCATTTTCTCTTCCCCCCGATATGATGGCTGCGTTTCGCAATCCCTTCGAGACCTCACATTGCCTGAATTATCAGCAGCATCTTCAGCGGCTAGTCCCGCTCCTGCGGTCAGCCGTGGCCGTCTTCTCCAGGTTCTCGGCATGTGGTTCGGCATGGCTGTGGCTATCGGAAATGCGATTGCCGCCGGAATCGTTCGAACGCCGGGCGAAATTGCCAAGATCCTTCCGAACCCTTGGCTGTTTATTGGTGTGTGGGTCGCTGGCGGACTTTACGCGCTTTTCGGTGCCTCTTCGATGGCCGAACTCAGCGCAGCGATTCCCCGCAGCGGCGGCCAATACAATTTCTCTCGTCGCGCTCTCGGCGATTACGCTGGATTCATCGTCGGATGGAGCGACTGGCTTTCCACGTGTGGCACTGCCGCCGTCGCCATTGTCATCGCCGAGTACAGCGGCCATCTTTTTCCCGTGCTTGCCGGCCACGTAAAGCTTATCGCCGCCGCCATCGTCCTCGGATTTGGCATCCTGCAATGGCGCGGCGTCCGCTGGGGCAGCCGCGCGCAACTCGTGACAGCGGCGATGAAAACCGCCGCCCTGATGATTCTTGTCGTCACCTGCTTTATTCTTGGCGCGCACGCGCGCGCCGCCGCTCCCGCTGCAACCACAACTCTGCCACCCGTACCCGCTGGATGGCCGCTCGTCGTCGCCCTGGTTCTAGGATTGCAGGCCGTCGTCTACACTGTCGACGGTTGGGACGGGGTCATCTATTTCGGCGAAGAAGTGCGCAATCCCGGCCGCGACATTCCCCGCGCCATTTTCGGCAGCGTCTTTTCCGTGATGGGGATTTATCTCCTGCTGAATCTGGTGGCCCTGTACGTCCTTCCCATGAATGAAATTGCCGGCAACAATTTTGTTCTAGGCGCCGTCGCCGATCGCGTCTTCGGTAGATTTGGCGATCCTACAATTCGCTCGATCATGATCATTTCGATGTTGAGCAACATCAACTCCAATCTGCTCTTCTCTTCGCGCACCCTCCATGCCATGAGCTGCGATGGCCTCTTTTTTCGCCGCGTCGCGCGCGTCAACGCTGGCGGCACTCCCGCTCTTTCGCTGCTCCTCAGCACCGTCGTCAGCTTGCTTTTTGTCCTCGGATCGTTCGAACGTGTGATTGCGATGCTGTCGTTTTTCTTCGTGGCCAACTATACGCTCACGTATGCCTCGCTTTTTGTGCTGCGCAAGCGCGAGCCGCAGATGGATCGCGCCTACCGCGCGTGGGGTTATCCCTGGACGACAGGGATCGCCCTGGGTGCTTCCGTTCTATTTTTGATTGCCTCGATCGCCACGGACCGGGAAAACGCACCGCTCGCGCTGGCCATGCTAATTTTGAGTTATCCCGTGTTTCGCGTTTTGAAGTGGGTCACGCAACGCGCCGATACCAGAGCCTCACAAAATTCCTAGCTCACTTTTTCCGCGATCGACTTCCCCTGCATGAACAGCAGCAAATAATCTTTCCCGCCCGCCTTCGAATCCGTTCCCGACATATTAAATCCGCCGAAAGGATGCGCGCCAACCATCGCGCCCGTGCACTTCCGGTTTAGATAAAGATTGCCGACGTAAAAAGTCTCCTCGGCCTTTTTGATTTTTTCCGGGTTCTTCGAGTACACCGCGCCGGTCAAGCCAAACTCCGTATTGTTCGCAATTTCCAGCGCCTGATCGTAATTCTTCGCCTTAATCACCGCGAGTACCGGCCCGAACACTTCTTCCTGCGCCAGCCGTGCCTTCGGATCCACATCCGCAATAATCGTCGGCTCGATAAAGTAGCCGTCGCCTGCGGCGCGCTTCCCGCCCGTCAGCAGCTTCCCTTCCTTCTTTCCGACTTCGATATAGTCCAGAATCGTTTTCATCGCCGACTGGCTCACCACTGGCCCCATGTAGTTGTTCGGATCGTCGCTCGGGCCCACCGTGATTTTTTTCGTGCGCTCCACTAGCTTCTGCACAAACGTGTCGTAAATTTTTTCGGACACAATTGCGCGCGAGCACGCCGAGCATTTTTGCCCCTGATACCCGAACGCCGCCTGCACCGTGCCTTCCACCGCCGCGTCGATGTCGGCCTCTTCGTCCACCACGATTCCGTCTTTCCCGCCCATCTCCAGCACCGTGCGCTTGATCCACATCTGTCCCGGCACGGTCTTCCCCGCCAGCTCGCTGATGCGCAGCCCCACTTCCTTCGAACCCGTAAATCCGATGTAGCGCGTCTTCGGATGAGTAACCAGCGTGTCTCCTACCGCGCCGCCCGGCCCGGTGATGAAGTTCACTGCTTCCTTCGGAATTCCCGCCTCAAAAAGAATGTCGATAAATTTTGCCGCAATCGTTGGCGAATCGCTGGCCGGCTTGAGCACCACGGTGTTCCCCGTCACCAACGACGCGCTGACCATTCCCGCCATAATCGCGCACGGAAAATTCCACGGTGGAATAATCACACCCACGCCCAGCGGGATATAAACAAGGTAGTTGCGCTCGCCCCGCATGGGGACCAGCTTTTGCGGCTCGCCCAAGCGCAGCATTTCGCGCCCGTAGTATTCCAGGAAGTCGATCGTTTCAGCGATGTCCGCGTCCGCTTCCACCCACGTCTTGCCCACTTCGTAGCACACCAGCGCGTTCAGTTCGTACTTCCGCTCGCGCACAATCTGCGCCGCGCGGAAAAGACACTTCGCCCTCTCTTGCGGCGAAACTCTCTTCCACGTATCAAAATACTTGTGCGCGTCTTCCACCGCCTGCCGCGCCATGTCCACCGTGGCATTCTGGAAAACTCCAATGATTTCCAAGGGGTGCGAAGGGTTCGTGGACGTGCGCTTCTCCGTCGTGGTCACCTTTTTCCCGTTCAGCCACATCGGGTATTCGCGCCCAAACTCCGCCTTCACCTTCTTCAGCGCCTCTTGCATCCGCGACCGGTTTTCCGGCTTCGCGAAATCAATAAACGGCTCATTGGTGAACTCGGAGACGTGAACAATCTGTTCGGCAGTAGCCATAGCGGGTCCCCCTCCTCAATCCGTAAACAATCCATTCTACTGCGCCAGCAAAGTTGCCGACAAGCAGCCGGGCACGAAGGGGGTATGAACACGAGTGGCCTGCCACTTGCCAAAGAGCGAGAAGAGAGGTTCCCGGCCCGGCGGAGAATCAGTCCGGGCAAGCCAGCGGGGATAGCCAGCTGAGTTCCTGCCAATTCGCTGTTGGTCGAATCAGCTTCAACCCGACAGAATAGGAACGTCTGGAAGCGGTGTGCAATAAACGACGTGCGCGCGCGAATAGAGACGGCCGGAGACCGATCGAAGGGAAACATCATGATTGGGGGCCCAGAAGGTTTTCGTTAAAGTCTGGACGCCGTGAGGGCTAGCGTTGATCGTAGACGCAATCTCAAGCGCGAAACTGTAGAGCACGACCGGCATTTCTTCGGGGATGCGGCCTTCAGCCCGGAGCGGAGAGAATGTGTTTACCGTAGCTTGTTTTTCTCCTTTTGAGTTGTGATCGGCTGCCGGGCCGTGCCACCACCGAATTTCGCAACCGGGCTGGGGACGCGGGTGCAGCTGTAAGTCCGGTACGCGGACCACGTGACGCGGCGGTCATGGAAACTCAATCCTATGAGGTAGCGGCCGTCCACGCGTTGCCGGCAATAGACGATCTTTCCGGAGAGCGTAGATTCATCTTTGAACGAAATGACCTGTGCCACTTCGCCGATTTGCCAGGGGTCGCTGGATGCCACGCTGGCGCCGTGGAGACTAACGTTATGCGTATGTGTCAGTTCTCCTCCGTCGGCAACCTGGGTCTGCGCGTGGACGAGGAGCACAACAATCGCTATCGGTATGCGTTTCTCGATACGTCCGGCGAAAATGCTCTTTGGGTTCATTTCGCCTAGGCCTAGCGGGCGGCGGACATCCGCGGCACGAGGCTGGTGGAGGCCGTCGACGGTTTGACATTCTGCTCAGCAACTAATTAGCACTAAGAGTTCCTTAAACAATCGCGTGAAGACACCAAAACGGGCTCCGGTAAATCCACTAGTGCTTTGGCAATACCTTCGCCAAGGAGGTTGGCGGGGCACAAACTAAGCGAACAAGGACGCGCGGGCGCTTTTGATTTGAAGTCTTCCTGGCATGCTTGCCCAGGCTGGCTGACCTCACTCGCCCTCCTCCACAGCCCCTGAACACTTGCGCAGACACACAGTGAGCTCTATCCCTTTGTTTTCTTCTCTTTGCAAAATCTTTCGAACAAATATCGCAATTCCCTCAAGATTAAACTATAAAAATAATTGACAAATAATTAAATCAATGCTATCATGGACGCTGATTGATCGACTGAATCTCCACCGAACCTGTCGGACCTCTACCGCCACTCCCATTCCCATTTGGGTTCTCACCCCACCCTTAGCTCAGAAATCATCGCCCCTTTCGTTTCATGCACTTACGAATTGCAAATTTCACAACCCCTTTGTTTTGACATTCATACAAAATGCCCGGGCGTGTACCCCCCTCCATGAGGAAAAATTATGAACACAACTATGCAAGAACCGGCCGCAAGCCTTCTCCCCGATCCCGAGCCCGAGCCCTCATTCGCAGAGTTACAGCCGCAATCTGCGACCTGGAAAAATCATCGTCAGGATTTCAGACTCAGTAAATCCTTTCATTTACTATCCTTGTGGTAAACTCTTGCGCAAAATCCTCAGCCGAAGGCGATCTCCTCGAATCGTCTCTGATCGCCGCACGGCGACAGTTCAAAGGAAAGTCCCATGGCCACGTTTGATATTTTTCTTCCCATGCTGCTGAAATTCGAGGGCGGTTACGTGGATGACCCCGAAGATCCCGGCGGAGAAACGAACAAGGGAGTAACGATGATAACTTTTCGCGGGTGCTCCCACGAACTTCTGGGCATTGACCCCACTTCGGAAAACCTGAAAGCTCTCACGGACGCGCAGGCAGGAATCGTATACAAGGCGCTGTACTGGAACAAAGTTCAGGGCGATGCCATCGCGCTTCAGGATCTTGCCAACATCCTCTGCGACTTTTTCGTGAATGCCGGCACGCACGCCACAAAATTGCTCCAGAGCGTGATGATTGGTATGGGCGCCAACATTTCGCCGGATGGCGTGATCGGTCCCGGTTCCATCCAGGCGCTCGGCGCGCTTCCTCAGCAGGAGGTTTATCGCCGCTTCAAACAGGGCCGCATCGCTTACTACCAGGGTCTGGGACAGAAATATCCCAAGTTCTTGAACGGCTGGCTCAACCGCGTCAATTCTTTTCCTGATCTCTAAGACCCTGCCGGAGCGCGCGGCTCGGGGTAAGCGCCAGGCAGAGTGGGAGTAACGTAAACGACCGAAAAGGGCTACGGTTCAAACAGGAATTTGATGGTGACGGTGACGTGGGCAGCGATGCGCTTGCCGTTCTGCCTGGCTGGAGCGTATTGGTATTGCTTGAGAGCGTCCATCGCAGCGTGGTGCAACGAAGCGGGCCCCGCGAGCACCTTCATCGATTTCACGGCTCCTGAAGCATCTACCAGGGCGTCCAGCGTCACGGTGACCGTGTTGCCTTTATCGAAATACCGCAGCGCATAAGGAGAGGCGACCGCGCGAACCGACTTGATTAGTTTTGGCGGCACTACAGAGGTGCTCGAGGGGGGTGGTTGCGACGAAACGGATGCGGTCTTGTCGGAGGAACGGGGGACGATTCGCTTTGCCGCAGCGGGAGTAACTACGGATCTTGGCGCAATCTCGGCCACGTGGACATCCGGACCGTTCGAATGCGAAGGCTCGAGGGCAGCCAAGTCGGAAGGCTTTGCGGAAGCCGCGGCCTGCGGCATTGTGTCCCGCGGAGCAACTGCTGGCTGAAGCACAGCGGCGCCGCCAGCTTGCGAAGGCCTGCCGGAATCCGTCGCGGCCACGGCGCTCTTCTGCGCAGCGGAAGCGGGGGCGCTTGAAGCTGCATGGATAGCGGGTTTCTTTGGCGGCTTCAGCCAGGGAATCCAATTCAGGTACCAGGCTGCACCTAGCGCGCCGGCCAGCAGCGCCAGGGAGAGAACACCAGCGCGCAGCGCGTCTGGCCGCGAATTGGCACTGGGAGTGGGCCTCGGTTTCGGAGAACGCTCGACTGCCGGCTTCTGGCGATTGACGCGGATCTCCGGCTTCGGAAAGGGCTTCTCTTCGATTGAAGTGGCGGCTTCGCGTTCAACCGGCAGGGGCGGAGCGACACGAGAAGAAGGAGAGGAAGATTTCACGGGAGCTTGCGCGCGCGCGATCGGAGACTTTGGAGAATCTTCGCACGGTGTCGCGGGGGCAGGCGGAGGAGTTGGAGTGACCGAGGGCGCTGGAGGCTGGTGCAGGTTCTCTGCTGTGATCTGGGTTTGCATCGATCGCAATTGCTCGCGGAGCGCCTCAACTTCCTCCTTGAGCTTTTCGACTTGTTCAGCCCTGGGAGCGGGCGCTGGCGCGCTTTGTCTGCTGGAAACGATGCGCGAACCTTGCACAAGTTCGGCAGCTTCTTTTTGCTGCGCAGTAGCGGGAAGCAGCTCCGAGTTTTCCGAGAATTCGAGGCCCCAAAATCCGGGCGCGGGCTCGCTGAATTCAACTTCCACGTAACAATTCGTGGGCCGGAAGTCGCGCTTGCGGGTCACCAGGGCGACGATTTCGCGCCGGGACTCCTTGTGGGTGAGAAAAAGCAACTGACCAGCGGCCACTGCAGCGGAAAGGCGGATGACAGCGCCGTTTTCGAACACCAGCACCGTGCTGGTTTCTTCGGTAAAGAGGTCGCGCCGGCCGCCGCTGTCGCCGGGACGCGCGCCGGTGGCGATCACTGGGACTTCAAGAGCTACCGCATTGGTCTTTGGAGCAGACGGTGTACTGGATCGGCGCGAATTTGCAGGGCTCGCCAAAGGCGAGGCCGGTGAACGGCGAGTGTCCACGACGGAAGCCACGATAAGATTGCCCCTCGTGCGCCGGAGGCGACGCATTTTAGGAAAGAGCGACGGCTGCGGAGAGCCGCCCACACAACGGTCCAGCCAAAATTTAATTATCGCAGGCAGAGGGACCGCCGGCCATAGTACAGACGTACGCTGTCCTTCCGGCCGGGCTGATCGAGAAGGGTCAGGGGACCCGCACTGCAGACTCCGATTTTCGCGGCAGCCACAGAACGCAAAAAGACGGTGGAAGGCTTCAAAAAACTTGATGGGTGCGAGATTAATGCGTTGGTTCGAGAATGAGTTTCTGGATGCGCCAGTTCAGGATTTCGGCTACGTAAAGTTCGTCCTCGGAGGGACAGGCGATTTCGTGAATCCAGCCGAATTGGCCGAGCTGCTTGCCGGATTTGCCAAGGACGCCGAGAACTTTTCCGTCGAGGGAGAGTTTGTAGATGCGGCCGGGAAAAGCATCGGAAGTATAGAGGACTTGATTTGGTCCAGGCGTGATGCAAAGGGTCCAGGGTGCTCCTGGGGACATGGTGCCGGCTGTTGAAGAGGGCTTGTTGCCAATGGCGGGGCGAGCGTCGGCGGGCGCAGGAACGTCGACGGTGAATTGGCGGAGAAATTTTCCGTCGGTGTTGAAAACCTGGATGCGGCGGTTGCCGCGGTCGGCAACGTAAATGCTGTTCTGGGCATCGACGGCGATGCTGTGCGGAACGTTGAATTGGCCGGGCTGATCGCCTGGCTCGCCCCAGGACTTGAGCCAGTTGCCATCCTTGTCGACTTTGGCGATGCGGGAATTGACATAGCCATCGCTGATGTACGTGTTGCCGGCGGAATCCCAGGCGACGTCGGTGATCTGGCGGAACATTCCATCGACGGGAGGAAGGGGCGGCTTGACGTGCTTGAGCGGCTCGGTGCCTTCGTCGGAAGCTTCCTGCTTACGGCCAAAGACCATGACGACGCGGCCATCGGGATTGAATTTGATAACCATGTCCGAGCCTTTGTCGGTGGCCCAAATGTTGTCATCCTTGTCGACTTTGACGGTGTGGGCGAAGGACCAGGCGTACAGGTTGTGGCCGATCTCGTGGAGGAATGTTCCATCGGGAGAGAACTCGAGGAGTTGCGCAGCGCTTGCGGCGTAGGCGGGGCCAGTGGTGTTACCTCGACTTAAAACAAAGATACGTCCCTTGGAATCGACGGCGACGCCGGTGGCTTCGCCGAGATAGATTTCTGGCGGAAGCTTCAGGAAGCCGGGGACGGAGTGGAAACGGATTTCGGGCGTTTGCTGGGCGAAGAGAGGAGCGGCTGCGAAAAAGAGCAGAACAAAAATAGAGCATTTCATGTGACACAACCTCGTGAATTCCTAAGTTCGCCCAGCATCATACGCGGGTTTGGAGAATCAGTCGCCTGCAAGAAATTTGTATTGGGCGTCGGTGAGAGGAACGACGGAGAGGCGGCCGATGCGGACGAGTGGGGAGTCCTTGAAGAGTTTGTTGGATTTGATTTCGCTCAAGCTGACGGGCTTGGCTAGCGGTTTTCCGGCTTTGATTTCGATGGCGGGATTTTTCGGATTGGAGGCGTCGACGGAGACGACCGAGGCAGTGCCTACGGCGCTCTTGTGGTCGCCGGTTTCGTAGATGATGAGGCGCGTGCCGGGCGTCATTTCGCGAAGGTTTCTTAAGGCGACGGGATTGTGAACGCCGTCCCACAGGGTGACTTTGTCGCGCTTAAGGTCAGCGAAGGAATATTCGGAAGGTTCGGTCTTGAGCAGATAGTCTGAAGGCACGGCGCTCTCCTCTATAGACGCTCGCTATTCTACATGATGAAGCTACTTCTTTTTTGCGGGACTAAGCATCGGCAGAGTTCGGCGGTTCTGAGAAAGCCGGATGAGCAAGGAAAGCCGCTTGAGTTTTGTCTCTTCCCTTTTGGCGCTGATAACCCAAAAAGTTGTCACCCGCTGGTACCATGGGGCTTGAGAACGGAAGAATTCCCAAGCGGCTTTGTTGGCGCGAAACTGCTTAGCCTGTTCGCGGGTGAACTGGGCGTTGTTTCGTTGTTCGTAAGAGTAGATGGCAGACTTTTTCGCGCTGCGAGCGGCAAACGCCTTGAGGCCGGCGGGATGCATCAGGCCCTGCTTGGTGAGCTTTCGAACGAGGTTGATGTTGATGGAACTCCAGTTGCTGGTGGGCCTGCGAGGAGTGAAGCGAATCAGATAGCTGGTTTCGTCGATGCTTTTTCGAACGCCGTCGATCCAGCCGAAGCAGAGGACGGCTTCTACTGATTCCGGCCAGGTGATGCTGGGCTTTCCTGAATCCCTTTTGTAGAAGCCCACGAGCAGTTCGTGGAACTTGTCGTGATTGGCTTCGAGCCAGGCACGGAAGTCAGCGGGCGTGGGGAAGAATATTGGTTTTGGCGCCATGGCGTCTGGATAGATTAGTTCAAAATCGCCATGCGGAGTTAAGTTCTTGGTTGTTAGTCCTCAGCAATTGAATGAGAAAAAATATGAGTTTTTTCGTTGAAGATGTCGATTTCTATAGACACGCGGGAAAGATTTTCCTAAATTCAAAAATGTTGAGAGTTTTTTCTCGACGGAATGAGGAGGGAAATGACAACCATCGATCCGGGCGCAGCGATGAAGGTTCAGACGGAAATGATGTCGGGTGAGAGAGTTTACTGGGCGGGAATGCCTAACCCGAGTGTGATCTTTCATTCGGATGACTGGGCGATGGTTCCATTCAGTCTGCTATATGGAGGCTTCGCGATCTTCTGGGAAGCCGGAGCTCTTGGCTATTGGGGAAGCAGCCCGCGAAGCGGAAGCGCTTCGCAGTTCATGGCGATCTGAGGGATTCCTTTCATTGTAATAGGACAATACATGATCTGGGGTCGCTTCTTGCATGACGCATGGCTGAAAAGGAAAACCTACTACGCGGTGACGAGCCGTCGCGTTCTGATTCTGCAAGAAGGATGGAAGCGAAAGGCCAGTTGGATGTATCTGGAGGCAATTCCGACCATCGAACGCGAAGGGACCATGACTGGGACACTATGGTTCGGGAAAAAATATCCCGTAATTGCTGGGCGAGGCCGAAAGACGCGCAGCACGAGCCGATTTGATGTGGGCGACGTACCCGTGTTTGCGGACATTGATGACGTGGACGGAGTCCAGCGGTTGGTGCAAGAACTCCGGGAAAGCGCGAGAAAAGAGTCGAGTTCAGCTAACCGGAATGACCCGGGCCCGCTCTCCTATCCGGAGGAGCGATAACAGTTGCCCTATCTGCCGGGGCAAGCCACGTTTCTACCATGAAAAATAGACAGACAGGAATGTCTGTCCTACTGGGAGGTGAGTTCGGAAGCGGCGGAGGCGAAGATTTTGGTGTGGGCGTCGATGTCGGCGTCGGTGGTGGCGGGGCACATAAGGGCCATGTTGTGGAAGGGGGTGAGGAGGACGCCGCGGTTTAGGGCGTAGAGATGGAGGAAGCGCTCGAGTTCGAAATCGGCGGCAGCAGCGGATTCGCCGCCGTTGCGCGGAGGCTTCGCGGCGAAAGTGTATTCGGCGCGGGCGCCAAGTTGGATCACGTTCCAGGGAAGATGGTGCGCGCGAATTTCATTGGCTACGCCATCGTTGAAACGCTTGGCCAGCGGAATCATGCGTTCGAACGCGGCGGGCGTAAGGATATGTTCGAGCGTGGCGCGCATAGCGGCTAACGAGAGAGCGTTGCCGGCAAGCGTACCGCCGATGCCGCCAACGTCGCAGTCTTCGAGACGAATGCGAGCGGAAATGCGCTGAGAGACTTCTTCGGAAACGCCGAAAGTCGCGCCGGGAATGCCACTGCCGATGGCTTTGCCGAAAACGAGCATGTCGGGATCGAGTTTCCATGCGGCGGTGCAGCCGCCGGGGCCAGCGCAGATAGTGTGAGTTTCGTCGGCGATGAGGAGCGAGCCGTAGCGGTGCGCGAGTTCGTGGGCGGCGGGCCAGTAGCCGTCATCGGGGAGAATGATGCCGACGTTGGTCATGGCCGGCTCGGCGAGGATGCAGGCGACGTCGTGATGCTTGAGGGCGGTTTCAAGGGCGTTGAGATCGTTGAACTCGACGACGCGGGTGGTTTCGGCGGGATTGGCGGGCGGACCGATATTCCCGCGGCGCGGGCCAACGACGCCGTTTTGGAGGGTAGCGAAGGATTCGTCGACGGTGCCGTGGTAGCAATAATGGAAGACGACAATTTTTGGGCGCTGCGTGATTTCGCGGGCGATTCGAATGGCGAAACGATTGGCGTCGGTGGCGGTGAGCGTGAATTGCCAGTAAGGGAGGCCGAAGCGGCGCTGGAGATCTTCGCCGACCCAGAGCGCGTCTTCGGTGGGAAGCATCAGGGTGATGCCTTCCTTGGCGCGGCGGGCGACGGCTTCGGCAACGACATCGGGCGAGTGGCCGGTCATGGCGCCAGTGTCGCCGAGGCAAAGGTCAATGTATTCGCGACCGTCCACGTCCGTGAAGTGCGCACCTTTGGCGGACTTGACAAAGATGGGGAATGCGCCGGCCCATTTTTTCATCCAGTTCATGGGAACGCCACCGAGGAGGGAGGATTGGGCGCGTTGGTAGAGCGCGGCGGACTTAGGATGATCGGCGAGAAATCGGGATTCTTCGGCCTTTTGGAGAGCCTTCAATTTGTTGCGGTCGATTGTGGTCATGGGTTTGCGTCGGGAAACGATAGACGGAATGTAGGTTATGGGCAAGGGGCGAAACACGCGCGGCCTGAGTTTGGCCACGGCGGTTGGAGGAACCCATGGGCATACGCAGGTGGGGCAACTAACCGCAAACTGGGTTGAGCTCGTCAATGGAAGTCCTGATTGACTTCGTGCAGCCAGGGGACTATTTTGTCCCCCTCGATAAGCCCACCGGCCGCATTCTGATTTCGCGCCACCAGTCCGCGGCCGAGGCCCCCAGGAGGAAACAAAATGAACACTCCCATGATCCATATTTTGCTGTTCGCAGCCCTGCTGGCGCCGGCGTCGGCCGCGGCGCGAGACGACTCTCACGACCGCGACTCCATTCCCACGCAGCACAACGAAGCCACCGTGGCCCAACTCCAGGCGGAGATGGCGTCCGGCAGACTCACCTCGGAGGAACTGACTAAGGAATACATCGCCCGTATCATTGCTCTAGACCAGAACGGTCCTGGGGTGAACTCCGTAATCGAACTCAACCCGGACGCGCTGTTCATGGCGCGCAGGGCGGATGCGCTCCGGAGGCATGGCATCGTGCTGGGGCCGTTGCACGGCATACCGGTGTTGCTCAAGGACAACATCGACACCGGCGACAAGATGCAGACCAGCGCGGGATCGCTCGCGCTGGTGGGGACGCCTGCCTTGCGAGACTCCACCGTGGCCGCGAACCTTCGCGCTGGCGGCGCGGTAATCCTGGGCAAGACCAACCTTTCGGAATGGGCGAACTTCCGTTCCTTCGAATCAATCAGCGGCTGGTCCGGGCGCGGCGGGCAGACGCACAATCCCTACGGCATCGATCGCAACCCCTGCGGGTCCAGCTCCGGCTCGGGCGCCGCGGCGTCGGCGAACTTCGCCGCGGTTTCGTTCGGCAGCGAGACGGACGGCAGCATCGTGTGTCCCGCCAACGCCAATGGCGTCGTCGGCATCAAGCCGACAGTGGGACTCACGAGCCGCGCGGGCGTGGTGCCCATCTCGCACACGCAGGACACCGTAGGTCCGCACGGACGGACGGTGGCGGATGCGGCAGCAGCTCTGAGCGTCATCCAGACCCGCACCTTCGACGGACGCGATCCGGCGACGGGTGGCGTCCCGCTAGGCTGGCAAGGAACGGGCAAGACACGTCCCACGAATATCCCCACCGACTACACGCAGTTCGTGAACCCGCACGGGTTGCAAGGCGCAAAGCTCGGCGTGACGCGCGCAGGGTTGGGCGGGTTCGACCCGTTCGTCCCGACACCGCAGCCGGTGCTGGACGCGTTCGAAGAAGCCGTGCAGGCCCTTCAGGACGCTGGCGCGACAGTAATAGATCTGGATGCGGCGGGCTTCAACTTCGCGTCGGCTGATGGCGAGTTCCTCGTACTGCTTTTCGAATTCCGCAACGATGTGGCGGCATATTTCGGCACGCGCGTCGGCGTTCCCGTGGCGGGCGGGACGCTTCAGACCGCCATCGACTTCAACAATGCCCACGCGGACGTCGAGATGCCTTTCTTCAACCAGGACCTCTGGGATTTGGCCAATGCGCTGGCGACGGGGCCGGATGATCCGCAGCCCATCTTTGGCGGACTGACCTACAATCAGGCGCTCGCCATCGATCACCTCGCGGGTGTGAACGGCATTGACGCGGCAATCAGCAAGTTTGGGCTCGACGCGGTGGTTTCGGCAACGGACAATCCGGCGTGGGCCACCGACCTGCTGTTCGGTGACCACTTCATCTTCGGAACGTCGGGCTTGGCAGCGGGGCCGGGATATCCGATCGTACAGGTGCCTGCAGGATTTCCCAAGCTTTGCGCGTCAACTACGCAACCAACCGTCTGCACGCAATACGGTGTTCCACTGGGAATCAGCTTCTTCGGGACGGCCTTTAGCGAGCCCACACTGATCAAGCTGGCGTCCGGCTTCGAGGCAGCAACGCAGGTGCGCGCGCACAACTTGCCGACGTTTGCGGCGACGGCGCCTTTCACCAACGTACAGGGTACGACGCTTGTAAAGCCGCGGCATGCTGCTGCTGCTGCGGCTCCGGCGGCCGCCGACAAAGCGAAGAAGGTGCCGCACCACCTGTAGACGTTTCTCCACTTGGATGGCTACTTGCTTGGGGCGCCCGTTGCGGCGGGCGCCTTTTTTTTTGCAATAGCGAAGAACAGAATCACCGGAGGGCGTGAATGATTTCGCGGGCGGCGTTGGCGCCGCTTACGCCGGTGAGGCCGTTGCCGGGGTGCGTGCCGGAGCCGCAAAGAAAGAGTCCGCGGATGGGCGTTTTGTAGCGCGCCCAGTCGAGAACGGGACGCATAGTGAAAAGCTGGTCGAGCGCCAGCTCGCCGTGAAAAATGTGGCCGCCGGTGAAGCCATAAGAAGTTTCGAGATCCTTGGGCGTGATGACCTGCATGCCTTCCACAAGGCTGGGAAGATTCGGCGCGTAGGCGGCGAGAGTTCTGATGACGGTTGCGCCGAGTTCGCGGCGCGATAGATCCCAATTCCCTTCCTTAAGTTTATAAGGAGCGAATTGCACGCAGGCGGAGAGGACGTGCTTGCCTTCGGGCGCAAGTTCGGGATCGAGGATCGTGGGAATGGTGACGTCGAGATAAGGAGCTTTCGAAAACTCGCCGTATTTGGAGGCGTCAAAGGCGCGCTCGAGATAATCGATCTCCGGGCCGATGTGGATGCGGCCGGAGAGAGCTTCGAGAAAACCCTCGGTGGGATCGAGCGCAGAGAAAGTGGGAAGACCGCCGAGAGCGAGATTGACTTTAGCGAGGGCGCCGTTCGAACGGAAATTCTTGATGCGGTTGGCGAAGGTCGGGTCGAGTTGAGAAGGATCGATGAGATGGAAGAAGGTGCGTTTGGGATCGACGCCGGAGACGATAGCTTCGACGGCGATTTCCTCGCCGCCGCAGAGCACGACACCGGAGACGGCGCCGTCTTTGATGCGGATGTGCTGGACTTCGGCGTCGGTGCGAATTTCGGCGCCGGCTTGCTTTGCGGATTCGGCGAGGGCGCGCGAGAAATTGCCGAGGCCGCCGCGCGGAAATGCTGCAGTGCCGACAGGATGAGTATCGGAAGCGGCCCGCAGTAGAAGAACGGCCGTGGAACCCGCGGACCAGGGGCCTAGTGCCGTGCCGAAAATGCCACGCGCGGCGATGACGGCGCGGATAAGCTCGGTTTCAAAGAATTCAGAAACGAAATCGGCGACGGCCATGGGGCCCCAGCGGAGCAGGTCGAAAATTCCCTTTTTGCGGAGCATGCGCACGTTGCGCCCGGTCTTCAAGAGATTCCAGAAATCTTCGGGAGTGGGCTTGTCGATGGCCGGCGGGGTGATCGAAACAAGCTGGTCGAGGACTCCCGTGAGATGGTCGAGAGCGTCCGCGAATTCAATGTATTTAGCAGAATCCTTGGCGGAAATGCTTGCGATGCCGCGGGCGGTCTTGGCGTTGTCGTTCCAGAAAAGAAGCGAGATGCCGTCGGGGTTGGGAGCGAAAACACGCGGACCGGGATAAAGTATTTCGTACTCGAATTTTTCGATTTGCATGTCGCGCGCGATCTCTGTGCGAAGCGGGCCAAGAGTATGCGCGAGTGTAGAAGCTTTGAAGCCGGGATGAAATTCCTCGGTGATGGCGCCGCCGCCGACCATTTCGCGGCGTTCGAGGACGAGCGGTTTGAAGCCACCCTTGGCGAGATAGAAAGCGGTGATGAGGGCGTTGTGCCCGCCGCCGATGAGAACAACGCGCTGTCCGAGAGGCATGATCAGCTGGCCGCCTTGGACGCGGTGGCCACAGAGTGCGATGAGCTGGACTTTGTCCAGCGCGCCCACGAAGTGAGCGACCATTCTTTCAGGATGACCTGGCTGGCGATGCGGCCGTTGGCACCCATAATGCCGCCACCTGGGTGGGTGGCGGAGCCGCACATATAAAGGTTGTGGATGGGAGTGCGGTAGTAGGCCCAGCCGGCGACGGGGCGAAGAAAGAAAAGCTGCTCAAGAGAAAGCTCACCCTGGAAAATATTGCCTTGGGTGAGGCCGAATTCGCGCTCGAGGTCGAGCGGAGTGAGGATCTGTCGGCCGATGATGATGTCTTTGATGTTGGGCGCGTACTCAGCGATCGTATTGATGACGTTGTCGCCGAAGGATTCTTTCTGATCGTCCCAGTTGCCTTCGGCAAGTTTGTAGGGCGCGTATTGCACGAAGCAGGAGAGCACGTGCTTGCCGGGAGGCGCAACGCTGGGGTCGGTGAGGCTGGGAATAACCATATCAATGTAAGGGCGGCGTGAGTAGTGGCCGTACTTGGCGTCGTCGTAGGCGCGCTCCATGTATTCCATGCTCGGAGATATGGAAATGGCGCCGCGAAGATGCGCGCCGGGGCCGGGCAGGCATTTGAAATTAGGAAGAGCGTCGAGAGCGAGGTTGACTTTGCCGGAAGAGCCGCGAAATTTGTAGCGGCGGACGCCTTCGAGAAAATCGGCGGGGAGTTCGCTGGGTTCGAGAAATCTTTCGAAGGTGAGATGCGGGTCGACGCTGGAGGAGACGACTTGAGCGGAAAGTTCTTCGCCGTCCTGAAGGGCAACGCCGCAAGCGCGGCCATTCTTGACGAGGATTTTTCCTACGGGAGCTTTGGTGCGGATTTCGACTCCTGCTTCGCGGGCAGCGTCGGCGATGGCGTTCGAAATTGCTCCCGTGCCGCCGCGGCTGAAGCCCCAGGAGCGGAATGCGCCGTCGATTTCGCCCATGTAGTGATGGAGGAGGACATAGGCGGTCCCGGGCGAGCGAATCCCAAGAAAGGTGCCGATGATTCCGGAAGCAGACATGGTGGCTTTGAGGACGTCGGTTTCGAACCATTGGTCGAGGAAATCGGCGGAGCTCATGGTCATGAGCTGGACGAGAGTGTAACGCTCGTCGGAGGAGAGTTCGCGGAAACGCTGGAGGAGGAAGTGGAGCTGCTTGAGATCTTTCGGATTGAGCGTGGTGGGGTCGGGAGGAACCATCGAGAGCATGGGCTTCACGAAGCGGCACATGGGCGTCATCATCTTCGAGAATTCGTCGTATGCTTCGGCGTCCAGGCGGGAATGACGGCGAATATCGCGGATGGATTTCGCGTGGTCGTTCACGCGCCAGAGATAGTCGCCGCTGGGCATGGGCGAGAACGTGCCGTCGAGCGGCAGGATTTCCAGGCCGTGACGGGGAAGATCGAGTTCACGAATAATTTCCGGGCGGAGGAGCGAGACAACGTAGGAACACTCGGAAAAGAGAAAGCCGGAGAAAATTTCTTCGGTGACGGCAGCGCCGCCGAGAACGTGGCGCCGTTCCAGGACGACGACCTTCTTCCCTGCTTTGGCAAGATACGCTGCGTTGACCAGGCCGTTGTGGCCGCCGCCGATGACGATAACGTCGTAGTGCTGCCCCATTCGGTATGACTCCGGTGTGGCTCAAAAGAAAGAAAGTAGTGGGAAGCGATGACGGGACATTTTACTGAGACCGGCGATGAGGCACAAGTCCGCCGCGCAACCTGGAAGCGCAACTGCGCGGCCTCAAAATTCACAAACCCGGAGCGTTTCCTGCGGGCTTCCCCGCCGCAGCCTCGCTGCCGGCGATGGGCACCATGCGGCCTTGACGAATTACATATTCGACGCCGCCCCAGCGGATGTGATTTGAAGCAAAACTTGCCAGCCAGATTACGAAATGGCTTGCGTCGCGCAGCGGCACCAGCCAAAACTTGCGGCGCAGGATTTCGTCCCGTACGCCCCAAATGCCAACCGCCCAGGCCATGGCAAAACGAAGGACCAAGTACCCAAGCAGATAGACCACGGCGATCCACATCGCCGGCGCAACAAGTGCGGCGAGCAGAACCCAGGGGAGCCCTTGCGTAAAAAGAAGCCCCATATAGGACAGCGGCCGGCAGAGACGCACCGTCCGCGCCCAGCGCACTTGGTGATCCCAGAAGCTGCGAAATGTCTGAGCGGGATACATGGTCCAGACGGCTTCGCGGGAGAGGACAACTTGGCCGCCTGCTTTGACAATGCGGATGCCAAGCTCATAGTCGTCCGCGAGCGCATCGGCAATGGCCGTGAACCCGCCCATTTTCCCGAGCCATTCCCTGGTCGTCGCGATGGAAGCTCCGAGGGCAAAAGTAATACCTTCCATCCATTCGGCCATCAGCACACCGGCGAAAAAATCGCTCGAAGCGCCTATTGCTTCGATCTCCGCGCCTAGATTTTTCTCGGTAATGCCGCGGTAGAAGCAAGTTATCGCGCCGATCTTGGGGTCCACAAGCGGTGCGACAACTTCGTGCAAAAAGTGCGGTCCAACGCGCACGTCGCCATCGGTCAACACCAATACATCGTATTGTGCTTCTCGCGCGAGCCGTGCGAGCTTGTTTACCTTGCGGTTTGTACCGAGGTACTCCGCGCCGATGAGCAAGCGGATTCTCCGGTCGGGAAAATCAGCGATAATTTGCCGGATCACCGGCACCGCTGGGTCCGCTTCGTCGTTCACCGCAAACAAAATCTCGTAGTTCGGGTAATCCTGCCTGCAAAAACTTGCGAAATTCTCGTAGGAGCCGAAGTCCACGCTCCGAACAGCTTTGAGCACGCTGACGGCTGGGCTGTAATTCGGGATGGCTCGTGCTCGCTCGCGCTTAAAGAAGCGGAAAGCCGCCAGCGTCGCGAGCGCGTAGTAAACCAGCGGAGCCGCCGCCACCAGTAACACCGCATCTCGCCACACCTCAAAATGTGCCCTCATCGATATTTGCCTATCACCGGAAGAGACTAGCCATCTATCTCTGCCTTACTCGCAACTCTAACAGGTTGTCACAAGGGGGAAAATTCACCTGGCCCGTTTTCTTCTAAGGAAGAGAGGAGAGTAATTAAAGTCACAAAACAGAACTTCGTGCAGGGAATTATCGTAGGTGGCAGAAGTCCCCTCACGAACCACAATCGCTACCTTTTCAAGAAATGTTTTTTGAGCTGGCGATTCTGGACCTTGCGCCGTGCGTCGCGCCTTCTATCGTCAAGTCTGCGTTTGGCAAGGGAAAGAGTTTCCCGTTCTTTACGCGGTAGACCAGACCTCGCCACATGATCTTTTCCGAAAAAAATCCACATACCCAAACAATGAAGGTAATGGCATCTCGCAATGGAACCAGCCAGAGTCTTTTCGTTGTTCCACGATCGCCGAGTCCCCAAACCCCCGTCGTCCAAGCCAGGCCGAGGCGCAATGATAGGTAAGCGATGAGATGCGCGGCTGCAACGCTCCCCCATCCCGCTCTGGCCGCCACCGCCGCCGCCAGCAGCGCCCAAGGCAACCCGTGGGTGAGCAGCAGCCACCGGTAGGCAGTGGGGCGCACATTCTTCAAACCGATCGACCAACGCAATTCGTGCCGAAAATATTGCTCGATCATCTCTTTCGGAAACACCATCCATACCGGCTTGCGCATCAATTCCACGGTATAGCCACGGCGTGCGATACGGTTCCCTAGCTCAAAGTCGTCAGAATGATGATTCGCCATGGCTTGCCAACCGCCAATCTCCGAGAGGCGCCTCTTGGTTGTCGCCATCGTCCAGCCGAAAGCAAATTGCATCTTGCCTTCGAGCATTCGCGCCACCAGAGCGCTGGGAGCGGAGTCCAGATGCATCCCCAATGCGCCCAAATCGGCCGCGACGCTGCCACCAGTAATGCATCGGCAAAAAGCGGTGACCGCGCCAACTTGGGGATCGGCAAACGGCCGCACAACTGTCTCCAGGTAATCAGGATCGACGCGCACATCGCTATCGCTCATCACCACGAGATCGTATTTCGCTTCTCCCACCAGCCGGCACAAGCTGTTTACCTTGTTGTTCGCTCCAATTCGCTCCGCCCCCTTAATCAGCCGGATGGAGCATCGCGGAAAATTAGTTTGCAATTTCTCGATGACGGGCACCGCAGGGTCGCTTGAATCCGCCACTGCAAAAATGAGCTCGTATTCCGGATAGTCCAGCAAGCAATAGCTGGCAAAATTTTCGTAAGCTTCGCAGTCCACCCCGCGCACGGGCTTGAGAATACTCACGGGCGGATGATACGAAGATTCCAAGAAAGGCGATCTCCGCAACCCACGGAAATAGCCAATAACGCAGTATAACGAGAGAACGTAATAAGCAAGCGGCGCAGCCGCTAGGATAAGCGCAATCCAATAAAGGATATGTAACAGCATTCCAGTCGCCCCAAGTCCCAATCGCACGGCGAAAAAACCGAAGCAATGGGATCCCGTCCGTCAAACAGGAATCCTGATCTACAAACTTGCTTGCGGAGTCAGATGCCGGAATATTTTGATGGGTTGCCGCCGACAGACCTGGAATCCTGTGCCAGCACCAATCCGTTTCCTAGACACTATCACCACTTTGCAATTTATAGTTGAATATTTAAATCGGGGATGCTCAGCCCGCCGCGACGAGCGCAACTCCCGCGCAAACCAGCACCACGCCCGCCCACCGCGCGGCGCTCACTTGTTCGCCTAGGATATACTTTGCCCCAAGAGTGCCAACCACATAGCTCAGCGCTGATGCAGGAATCACTAAACTGATGGGCTCCCAGGAAAGCAATACCAGCAGCGAATAAAATGACAGCGCCATCAGCGGCACGCCCGCCCAGAACCATCCATTGCGCACCGCCCGCCCCAGGAACCGAAGTAACTCCATCGGCCGCAACCGCGTGGGCTCACCGGTGGCCTTCATTCCGTGCGTGATGGCAATCTCGCCTCCCGTGCTCCCCAGAATCAGGACCGCCAGTGCCAGAATGACGCGCATCAAGCCACGGCCTCGCTGGCCAACGCCGTTGTCCGTGGTTTCGTCTGACCCACCAGCATCACGCCGGCGCAGATCAAGACGACGCCCACCCAGCGCCGCGGCGAAACGGATTCATGCAAAAAAACAACCGCCAGGAACGTGAGCAACGCATATCCGAACGCGCCCGCCGGCATCACGTAGCTGTAGTCCGCCCAGCTCAGCACCGTCATGTAACTCAGCATGAAGCCGGTCAGAAAGAGAATTCCTATCCAGATCGTTCCGTTCGTCGCTGTCAGCCGGAACGCCTGAGCGAGTCCCGAAGCCGTCAGTTGAACCGCGCCGATCTGCGACATCCCGCGCTTCAACGTCAGGTCACCGGCATTGGCGCACACCACCATTGCCAAGACCATGACCAGCGTCTTGATTCGCAGTCTTCTCTCGCTTGCCATTTTGTGGGGGTTAATCGTTGCCGGAAGCCGAAGACGTCCCCGGCACTGAAACCATGGTCTTGTCGTAATCCCCGCCCTTGCGCACCCACTTCAGGCGCTCCGCGCGCAGTTGCAGGAATTCTGTTGCTTCGTGGTACAGGCGCTTTCGTTCGTGGCTGTCCCACAGCGCTTCCTTCACGATGCGCCAAACAACCTTCGGCCGGAAGTAATACTCATCGTAGAAGCGATTCACGCCCGCCATCATTTCGGCCTTCGACAGGTGCGGGTACTCGATGTGCGGCAATTGATGGCCGCCGGAATCCGCCAGGGCTTCGACCTTCAGGAAGCCCTGCTGCGCCATGGTGTCGTGCAATTCTGTTCCGGGCATGGCGTGGGCCAGCGAAACTTGAATCGTCTCGCAATCCAATTCCTTCGCGAAGTCAATCGTCTTTTGAATCGACTCTTTGGTCTCGCCTGGCAGGCCGATGATGAAGTCGCCATGCACTTTGATCCCGACTTTGCGGCAGTTCTTCATAAAGGCGCGTCCCATCTCGACCGTTGCGCCCTTCTTGATGTTTTTCAGGATTTGCGGTTCTCCGGATTCGAAGCCCACGATAAAGAGCCGTGCTCCGCCATCGGCCATCGCTTTTACCGTTTCGTAGTCGCTGTGTACCCGCGCCGTTGATGACCACTGAAACTTCAGCGGCTTGAACTTGGCGCAAAGGTCCAGCACGCGGTCTTTGCGGATGTTGAATGTATCGTCGTCGAAGAAAATCTCTTTCATCTGCGGGAAATACCCGAGGGCTTGTTTCACTTCCCGCGCGACGTTTTCCGTCGACCGCGTCCGCCAGGCGTGTCCCGAAATCGTCTGCGGCCACATGCAAAACGTGCAAAGCGCCGGGCATCCGCGCGTCGTGTAGAACGACACGTAGGGGTGCAACAAAAATGGAACGTTGTAGCGCTCGATTTCCAGGTCTCGCTTGTAAATATCCGTGGCGAACGGCAGTGCGTCCAGCTCTTCCGTGTGCAGTTGCGGACGCTCGGCGTTGTGCACAATCTTGCCGTCTTTGCGGAAACTGACGCCAGAAATTTCGCTGAGGGGCTTTCCGTGTGCGTACTCCACCACGGAGTGATCGAACTCCCCGCGCGTTACAAAATCGATGTCCTGGCTGGCATTCAATGTCTCGTCAGGCTTGATGTGTCCGTGCGGCCCGACGAAAGCAATCTTCATGCCCGGATTGGCTTCCTTGATTTTCCGGATGAGCTTTACGTCGCTCTCCAATCCGACTGTGGACGTGAAGAGGATCAGAAATTCGTAGTCTTTGCAGATCTGGATCGTCTGCTGCCAATTAACTTTGTGGGGCGATGCGTCCAGCAGTCTGCTGCCGGGGATCATCCCGGCGGGATACGTTAACCAAACGGGGTACCAGTAGGACTCAATCTCGCGTGTCGCTGGCCAGCGCGAACTCGCGCCGCCATCGAAATTCTCAAAACTCGGGGGATTCAACAGCAATGTCTTCATTACATCCGGCATTCTTCACCCTCAGCCTTTTCTTTACAATTTTGGCCGTTTCGAACCTTTGGCGTTCGAGTCTAGCTCGCAATAGAGAAGGGCCGCGCATTCACGCCGGGCCCGAACCCCCATCTACAGATAGTAGTTTACCTGACTTCGTTGCATCTCCCCAAACCTTTCTGTCATTGAGTTGTTAACAGGGGCGAATATCTATCTCTCTCATTAAATGGGGTTTGCAGGCTCTGGCGGGAGGATCAGTTGCGAGCGCCAAGGATCTCATCCGCTGATAACGAGAGCAAATCCCAGATTTGCTCCACCCAATCGAGATGCTCCGGCTTCATAAGCACGGAACGCAGGCAAGTGAGTGTTTCGCGATCGCGCTTCATAGCCCCCAGATTTGCCTCCCAGAAGCCCGCTGGCAATTCCGCTACCGCCAGGTGTAGATCGCGCTTCGCGGCAGCTTCGAATATTTTTCGGCTTAGAGCAGAAGCCTCGCTGACGCTCGCGGCTTTCGGCGCAAATACGACAATATCCAGTTCCGGCGCGAAGGCCGTCACAAACCGGGAATCCGCGCTCAACTTTTCGAACAGGGCAAGCGCCGCCTTCCTTCCCCGTTCCAGCCCCCGCGCAAATTCGCCGCCTTTCTTGAGTGGCAGCAATCTCTGCGTCGCCCACAACGCTGCCGCAGCCGCCCCCGGCCGCGAGCACTCCAGGCTTATCTCACCCAGATGCAATTCCGCGGAGCTGAAATAGGTGTACGGCGAATCGTGCTTATACAATCGGCCGACTCCAGGGTCGCGAAAGAGCACGCAACCGCACCCGTAGGGTTGCAAGCCGTG